>Ga0208478_1000146_pt1 | contig 27999 bp, 24 predicted proteins | sample NGESurdeep072012_5_FD_184462 | JGI IMG/M metagenome (GOLD analysis project Ga0208478, IMG submission 184462) | Arctic peat soil microbial communities from Barrow, Alaska - NGEE Surface sample 415-2 deep-072012 (SPAdes) | ecosystem: Environmental > Terrestrial > Soil > Wetlands > Peat ...
CCCAGCCGATGGCGTGAGTCTTCCTTTGCATTTCACCAAATCATCGCAGCAATCCAACCCGCCCTTGCTCTGGGCGACATGCTGGCAAACTGGGACCAGATCGCCAAAGGCTTAGCCGAAGCGCCTCGCAAGCGCAAATCGCAGGAACAAACATTCAATCAAACAAGTTAGCGCTTATGCGGCTCTGCCGGGGGGTCTCCCTTCGTACTAGCGGGAGGGGGGTACCCCCGCGGAAGCGGCTCAAACTTGGAGTTCAAGGCCAAAATCGACCATCTAAGTCCCACGGGATGAAATAGATAGTTATAACTATCAATAGAATGAGTGGGATGCGAGCAATTTCCGCCTAACGTGCTGATAACAAACAAAGCGCGCAAAAGTAAATGTGGCAAAGGTGGATGGATGACCACACAATTCGTGTTTTCTACAACTTCACGCTTCGCAAGCGCAGGGCGTTGGTGATCACCGACACGCTGCTGAAGCTCATGGCAGCCGCTGCGAGGATCGGGCTCAGCAGCCATCCGAACTTGGGATACAGAATTCCGGCCGCAATCGGCATTCCGATGGAGTTATAGACGAACGCGAAGAACAGGTTCTCCTTGATATTGCGCATGACGGCCTTGCTGAGCCGGCGCGCGCGCACCAGGGCCCGCAGATCGCCCTTGAGCAGGGTGACGCCGGCGCTCTCCATGGCAACATCGGTGCCGGTGCCCATGGCGATGCCCACATTCGCCTGCGCCAGCGCGGGAGCGTCGTTGATGCCGTCACCCGCCATGGCGACGGTCCTCCCCTGCTGCTGAAGTTTCTTCACCACGTCGGCCTTGTGGTCAGGTAGCACTCCGGCTTCGAAGTCGGTGATGCCGAGCTTGCGAGCGACGGCCGCTGCGGTGGTTTCACTATCGCCGGTGAGCATGACCACGCGCAGTCCCTCGCGTTGCAAATCGCGAATGGCGTCTGCGGCTTCGGGTTTGACCGGATCGGCGATACCCAGTAGTCCGGCAGCGCGTCCATCGATGGCGACGTACACGACGGTCTCGCCGTCGAGGCGCATGGTTCCCGCCTGGGTCGTCAGTTCTTCCGAGGCGATGCCACACTCCTCGAACAGCTTGTCGTTACCCACTGCCACTTCGTGCCCGCCGACGATTCCCACCACGCCTTTGCCAGTAAGTGAGCGAAATCCGTCGGGCGGAATCAATCCGAGATTGCTGGCCTGCGCCGCCTCGACGATGGCCGCGCCCAGGGGATGCTCACTGCCGCGCTCCAGGCTCGCTGACAAGCGCACCACGGTCTCTTCGGTCTCTCCGCCGAAGGCGACCACGCTCATGAGCTCGGGCTTGCCCTGGGTGAGCGTGCCAGTCTTGTCGAGGGCGATGGTGTCAACCTTCTGGAAGGTCTCGAGCACCTCGGCGTTCTTGATCAGGATGCCGGCACGAGCGCCGCGTCCCGTGCCCACCATGATCGCCATCGGCGTTGCGAGACCCAGCGCGCAGGGGCAAGCGATGATTAGCACCGCAACCGCGTTGACGATGGCATGCGCGAGTCGGGGCTCGGGTCCGACAGTCAACCAAACGATGAAGGTGATCACGGCAACGGCGAGAACGGCTGGCACAAAGTACGACGCCACGCGATCGGCGAGCCTCTGAATGGGCGCCCGGCTGCGCTGCGCGTTGCTGACCATCTGGACGATCTGCGCCAGCACGGTCTCGCTGCCCACGCGATCGGCGCGCACTAGCAGCCATCCCGTGCCGTTAACGGTTGCGCCAATCACCTTGTCGCCAGAGCGCTTCTCGGTCGGAATGGACTCACCCGTGATCATGGACTCATCGACAGAGCTAACGCCATCGACGACGATTCCATCGGTGGGGACCTTCTCGCCGGGACGGACCCGCAACTTGTCGCCCACGTGGACTTGTTCGAGTGGCACGTCGTACTCGCTGCCATCGTCACGCATGAGGCGCGCCATCTTGGGAGACAGGTCGAGCAGGGCGCGGATGGCGCTGCTGGTGCGACTGCGCGCCTTGAGCTCCAGAACCTGTCCGAGCAGAACAAGCGCAATGATGGCCGCCGCTGCCTCGAAATAAACCGCGGGCATGCCATGCATGGTGCGGAGGCTGGGAGGAAACAGCTGCGGCGCCAGCGTTGCGACCGCGCTGTAGAGATAGGCCACGCCCACGCCCATGGCGATCAGAGTGAACATGTTGGGGCTGCGGAATTTCACCGACGCCCATCCGCGCTCAAAGAACGGCCGTCCACACCAAAGGACGATCGGTGTCGCTAACAGGAACTCGATCCAGTTGCCGAGCGCGGGGGAAACCAGGTGCTCCAGCGGACCCATGCGCAACATGGCGAAGGCCATCAATGGAATGCCAAGCGCAACGCTCCACCCGAAGCGGTGTGTCATGTCATGGAGTTCGGGATTCTCCTCTTCAGCCGCCGTAACCGTCGTCGGCCCTAGCGCCATGCCGCAGATCGGACACGAGCCCGGCTGGTCGCGCACGATCTCGGGATGCATCGGGCAGGTCCACTGCGTCCTGGTCGAAGCCAGTGGCATCTCCGGATCGAGTGCCATGCCGCACTTTGGGCACGCTCCGGGGCCGGACTGGCGGACCTCTGGGTCCATGGGACAGATGTAGGTCACTGACGAAACTGTTGTGGCCCTTGCGGGTGCGATTGTGGTCGGCGGCGGCGGAGCGGCGCTGCCCTTTGCCAGGTACTTTTGCGGGCCGGCCTTGAATCTGTCGGCGCAGCTCCGGCAGCAGAAATAGTAGGTCACACCCTCATGGGTGAGTGTCACTGCGGCCCTGGCCTGGTCAACGTTGATGCCGCAAACCGGATCGCACCCCAGCTTTGGCGCCGACTGAGTCTGGAGTCCACCAATCTGTACCGGAGCGGCCATTCCGCCTGGCTTATAGATGGGCGACAGGAATTTCGCCGGTTCGGTACTAAATTTCTCGGCACAGCCCTTAGAGCAAAAGTGGTAGAGGTGTCCCGCATGCTCGATGGAAGCGGCGGCCTTGAAAGGATCGACGGTCATGCCGCAGACTGGATCTTTGTGGGCTTTACGGGCTGGATTGATTGCCGCGGCTGCATTGCCAGGGCTGGAGAGTACTGGCTCCCCATCATCGGCAACGAATTTCGCAGGGTCGGAGACGAATTGGTGCATGCATCCAGGAGAGCAGAAGCAGTAAGCGACGCCCCGGTATTGGGCGTTGCCTCGGGCCTTAACGGGATCGACCGGCATGCCGCAGACGGGGTCTTTCGCCAGCAGTAGTGGCGTGGTTTCCGTTCCTGGAGGTTCGCTTGTATCGCTCATACGGACTCAGTTCTTAACTCAATATGGTCGCGCTCTCTGACTCTGTTCACTACTGCAGCGATGCTCTATAGTAGGGGCTGCTTTCCAGTGAAACGTGAGCCTAGATGGCCGCAGTCGAAACGGCTGGAACGCCTCTGGGCATTCGCGTTTACTTGTTCTTATCATTGCACGGGAGAAAGGATTTATCGATGACCGCAATCGAAGTATTGTTCCGCTACGGAGCGCAGCCCAGTGAGAGTGTCATGAGCGCCTACGGGCAATTGAGCGATGTTTACGGGATCCGCCGGCTGCGGTTGGAGGAGTCGGACCACACGATTCGCGTGGAATATGATGCGACCCGTCTGAACGAGGCCAAGGTCGAAAGACTACTGCGTGCTGCAGGCTTCGATGTCACGGAAAAGCTGGCCTTGGTTTAGCCGAACACCCGGCTTCAGGCAATAGAAAAGGCGAAGTGCAGGTCACGTGCACTTCGCCTTTCTTGCGGATGGAATGAACGCCGGGCGGGATCGGGAATCCGCCCGGGGATCAAGGGGGAGGGTATGAAAATCGACGATTGACAAACGATAGTTAAAATGGGCCACCAGTGAAGAGGACTCTGGCCGAAAACCTCCTAACCGATGACCCTATTGCGCCACTTCGTCTGCTTTCCTATTAGCATCTTGGATGCCAAACCAAGCTTCGTTGAAAAAAAAGCACTTAACTCTTGACTATGAAAAATATACAGGTAAAACTTTCCGGTAATGGCGGAAGCTTTTTCATAGCATTTACGTGGTATAGACCGTAGGCGCCTAAATCTGCTCCGAATGAACAGGAGTCTTACAGCACGCTGAAAGATGCGGAACCCAGTTCCCCGGAAGGGAGGAGTCTGTGCATGAGAGCATCCATAAGCCGCCTATCAAGCCGGCACGGACGAGTCTCATTATCCCCCGTGGCACGGGGAGGCGTAGAAGGGCGAATCGGCGGCACTCGTTGAGTTGAGCCACAAGTCGCTTAGGGGCGGTTGGCCTAACGACATTGACAAGGACTCGTCCAGCGATGTCGCCGGCCAGCCGACCATGACCAAAAACACTTCGAGGACGAAAAGCGCTATGACAATGTCGTTGAAAAGTGTCGCCTGGTGAAGATCCGGCCAAAGTTGATTGGCAGCCCCGAAAAGAAAGGCTGCTGCAAGCATGATCGCTTTTACGACTTCCACGCGCGCAGGCCGGTGGGCAGTCTGGTAGACCAGGGAGGCGAAAGCAATCATGGCGAGTGGAAATGCGGCGAGAAAGTCATGGGCCTTGGCAGGAAACAGCCGGGGAAAGGCGTCCCAAGCGAATAGCACTCCGACGCTTGCAAGCGTGACGACACCGAGAATCACAGGGAGGGTCCGGTGGGCCCTATTAAGACGAATGTACATAAGCAATTATTGCCCAACACATCAAGAAGCAACCATAAAGAGACACGATGACCGATGAGAACTTAGCGCTGCGGAAGCCTCTGCTTTACAAATTGCGCTAGCGTCGTCGGCAATCGGGAAGTAATCGCGGGATGGGGTCTGCAGGAAGATCATTCATCTTCCGCCCCTCGGCACAACAAATTTGCCCCAGACAGGCCCTGTAACACTCAGTACCCATGGATATTCAACGAGAGGTATAGGATGCATGAGATCACAGCGAAAGACCCCACTATCTGGAGAAAGACCGCATAACCCCGCTTTCCGCTTCGGCATCGCTGCCGCGTCGAATGCTATCTCGGGCGGGCACCGACGCTATCTTGCTCTCGGTGGCACGGGATTCATCATCGGAGACGGTGCGCTGAACTGCGGGCGGGAGAACATTCTCGAGAGCTACTACACCGTGCACGTGTGGAAGGGACTCTACGTCGCCCCGGATGTACAGTACATCGTCAATCCGGCGTACAACCGCGACCGCGGTCCGGTGGCGGTGCCGGGATTTCGGCTGCACATTGAGCTATAGCCTTTCATGCTGGAGACGTCGCACAACTATACCTCGATAGCCACGCTCCAGTTATTGGGGCTTACAGAAGCGTGTTCCGCAATTTTTTTTTACAATTCACGTCTGAACCTATTGAGAGTCGCACAATATAGTGACGGTCCTGAGGTTTGCCATCACGAGCGAAGCGAGGGATCTGCTTTCTGCCTTATCAAGCGAAAAGCGGATTCCTCGCGCCCGAAGCCCGGGCGTTCGTAATGACAGCTCTGTTCGCATTCCGCCGCACTCAGCTTGCTCACAGTGCGCTTTCCCCGCGTTCGTCGTTGCGGATACGGATAGCGTCGTCCACTCGGGTCAAGAAGATCTTTCCGTCCCCGATCTTGCCGGTGCGGGCCGCGTTGGTGATGGCCTCGATGGCCTTGCTCACCATGCGATCGGGCAATACGGTTTCAATCTTCACCTTGGGCAGCACGTCGACCGAGTACTCGCGCCCGCGATAAAACTCGGTGTGGCCCTTTTGCCGCCCGTGGCCCCGCACCTCGAGTACAGTCATCCCCTCGACGCCGATCTCGAGCAACGCGTCTTTTACGGCTTCGTATTTCGTCGGTTGAATAATAGCTTCCAACTTGGTCATAACTTGTCCTTTGGCAATTCGTGATGATCGTGCGCTACTCAACCTGGCGCCGTACAACTATGGCGCGGAGCCTTCCCAGTTGTAACCTTCTTCTCCGTGCTGATTGATGTCGAGCCCTTCGATCTCCTGCTCGGCCGGCACACGCAAACCGATTAGCAAGTCAACCAGCTTCAAAATGGCCAACGTTCCGATGACGGCAAGTACTACTGCGACTACAACGCCCACCAGTTGATTGAAGATCTGGAGGAAGTTGCCATCGATCATGCCCGATCCCAGCACGGTACCGCGTTCATCCTTGAAAACAGGATTGATGAGCTTGCTGGCGAACACGCCGGTCAGCAACGCACCGATGGTCCCGCCCACGCCGTGCACGCCAAAGGCGTCGAGCGAATCGTCGTATCCCAAGCGGGCCTTCACCCGCGTCACCATCGCGAAGCAGACCACGCCGGCAACGAGTCCGATGAGCAGCGCCGACATGGGCCCGACGTACCCCGACGCGGGAGTAATCGCGACCAGTCCGGCGACGCATCCGGAGATCGCTCCCAGGGCGCTGGGCTTGCCGTTGTGCAGCCACTCTGCGCCCGCCCATCCGATCGCCGCCGCGGCCGCTGCGAAGTGAGTGGCCACGAATGCGCTGGTCGCCAGGCTACCAGCACTCAACGCGCTGCCGGCGTTGAACCCGAACCAGCCCACCCACAAAAGGCACGCCCCTATGAAGCTGATTACCACGCTGTGCGGAGGCGTCGGTTCCTTGGGATACCCGATGCGCTTCCCGAGGTACAGTGCGCAAACCAGCGCCGAGACTCCCGAGGTGATGTGCACCACCGTGCCGCCGGCGAAATCGAGCGTCGGGAAGCGCCCACCCAGGTTCGAGTTCAACAGCCCTCCCTTGCCCCAAACCATGTGGGCCATGGGCGCGTACACGATGAGCGACCACAACACCATGAACACGGCCATGGCGCTGAATTTCATACGCTCAGCGAAAGCCCCGCTGATGAGCGCCGGGGTGATGATGGCAAACATCAGTTGATAGATCATGAACGTCTGCAGCGGGATGCTGGCCGAGTAGGCGGCTTCCGGCTGCGCGCCCACGCCCCGCAGGAAGACGTGGCTGAGTCCGCCAATGAAGCTGTTGCCCGAGGCAAAGCAAAGGCTGAAAGAGAACAGGCCCCAAAGCACCGTGATGATCGCCATCATGGCGAAACTGTGCATCATCGTGCTCAGGACATTCTTCTGGCGGACCAGGCCGCCGTAAAACAGCGCCAGCCCCGGCCCCGTCATCATGAGAACGAGTGCGCTCGAGACCAGCATCCAAGCATTGTCGGCCGAGCTCTTGGCATCAGCAACCTGCTGCTGCAGTTGCTCGATGCGGTCGGGCTGGCTGGCCGACGGCGTGGATTGTGCTGAGACAGTTCCTATGAAGAAGAAAACGATGAGTAACGTTGAGAACTTCATGAGCAATTGCATGCACAGCTCCCTGGATCAAAAGACCTAGAACATCTCGCGCTACGTTCGCATCACCGCGGCTGGTGCCACGGAGTCACAACCACACTAAAAACCTCCCGCGTTACTCGTCAATGGCCATCCTCCTTGCCTTGCGCGCTGCCAGGTGATCCCGACCATTCTTTACAAAACCCACGAACCGGCGCGCCAACTCGCCGATCCGATCGACCTGGCGATGGAGTATCGCTTCAGCAGGGATCAGTTCCCGGCCCACGCCGAGTGCCATAGCACCCGCGAGTATAAATTTTGATGCGTTTTGCTGATTCACGCCACCTGAGGCGATCAGCGGAATGTGCGGGTACATTCTACTAAGGGAAGCAATATAGGATTCACCTCCAATCTGGGCGCACGGAACGACCTTGACGCACAGCATACGCGAGACCGGTTCTGGCGAGAGTTCCAGTGAACGTGACAATGCAGCCGACCTACCGACGAATGGACGATTGCTCGACCCGGCGAAGACGAGCATCCAATTCGCGCGACTTGGTGCGAATCCAGTTGGCGTCAGGGCTGTCTTCTGCTGCAAGCAAAGGCCCACTCCGGATTGCAGCCACGGAAAGACCAAGTTGATTGGATTCTTCCATCGCGGCGATCTTTGCCTCGATATTGCGCAACTCTTCAGCGAGGGTCGCCACATACATGGCGTCACCCGCATGCTTCTCCGTTATTAGCCTGGCTTCCACCAGAGCAGGCCGGATGGCGTACGAGGCAACCTGTGAAAGGGAATTTGTGTTTGCAGCCGCCATATTGCACCTCAGAACATCTAATTGTTGCGATTGGGGAGATATCACCTCGGTATACGCCACGGCGCAAAGCGCTTAAGCCTTGAGAGCAATCTTGATACCGCGTCCAACCCCTGCCTGATCACCACTGACTGCGACGGACCCATCCAAACTCGTGCTGTCAGCAAAAGCTGCGTCAGCATCCCCACTCCGCTTCACCAGGCTTAGCAAAGTACAGCCGGGAATTGTCCTGCGAGTGGACGTTAGTCTCCAATTCGAGAATCGCCAAACGCGCGGCCGCGACAAGGCGATGGCGCTGGTCGGCGGGAACCGTGTTCCATGATGCACTTCCCTGTTTGGGATCTGGCGACAAAGCCTCGTGAAAATGTTGGAACCACCGGGCAAACTGTTGAACGAATACTTCCTGGTCTGACATATCTCTGGCGCCTTTCTACGCACAGTAGATTAGACACAGAGGCCTGTAAGAAGCGAATAAACTGTGCGTAAAGAGTTTGTAAGTCCACATCACGCTGGTTCTCATTTCAGCGGTTCCAACCTACTCCAGTCCCGCCGTAGAAACGCACTTGGTTCAACGAAGCTGTTTGTGGAAGATGATCAGGCCGGGCCAGTCAACATCTGATTGGCTCTCGCGGACCGTGCTTCAACCCCGCAGGAGGTCTATAACCCACACACCTGATCGTAACCGTGGTTCGGTAGACGCAAAGTCATCCCCTGATCCTTTACGAACTTTTTATAGTTCGTTTATTCGCATCTTACGGATTCCGGTATCGAATGATATTCGATGAGTGGTTCCAATCCGCACGTCGGGCGATGGATTCCGAGTCTGGAGATGGAATGTTCGCAACCGTGGTAATGACGTTGCTGTGCACTGCAGGTATCGGCTTCTATGCACGATTCCTGGTTGCACTATCCAAGGAGCAAAAGCCCCGTTTGAGTGGTCATTGGGTACGTCTGCGACTCGGCTCAGGCAGAAGAGCAGTTGCTGAGTCGCGCGAGCGAAATGAACCGATGACTCGCGCTGCGTGATGGCGAATTCCATGGGTGTCCCAATCGGACCAAACTCCTATGCCTGTTTATTCGAGCTTCAGCGAAGCCGCGATCCAATGGAAGCGAAACAAATCGCCGCGGGTTCATCTGTTTCCGGTTAAGCCTGCAGGAGGTCCAGTGCAGTCATTGACGATTCCAACGCCCGCTGACCATTGTGCCTCTCTTTGCGGCCAAGTGCTCGACCACTACCGCATTGACAATCTTGCTGCGCGCGGCGGGATGGCCGATATCTTTCGAGCGACAGACATTCGCACAACCCGGATGGTTGCTATTAAAGTCCCTCACGAAGAGTTGGCGAATGACCGCGTGGTCATGCGTTCTTTTGCGAGAGAAGCGACAATCCTGCAAAAGTTTAACCATTCCGGCATAGTCCGAGTTATGCGGGCACCGGGTCACCGTCGTCCCCACATGGTGATGGAATGGGTCAAAGGCCGTCCATTGCGTGACATTCTGAATGAGCAGGTTAAACTGCCAGCGGATCGCGCGGTCCGCATTGCCCTATCCGTATGCGATGCTTTGGAGCACATCCATCGCGCCGGCGTCATTCACCGGGATCTCAAGCCAGAGAACATCATGGTGGACGAGAAAGATCAAGCCACGATTATCGACTTTGGAATTGCCCAGACACGGGCTTCAAGGCTTCTGACATTCTCCAGAGGCGAGCTGACGATGGGAACGCCCGATTACATTTCTCCGGAACAGGTCAAGGGCAAACGCGGCGACGGCCGCAGTGACTTATACGCTTTAGGAGTGATTCTCTACGAGATGCTGTCGGGAGAACTACCGTTCTCGGGTCTCAATCCCTTGGTCGTTATGAATGCCCGATTGCTGAACGACCCACCGGCAGTCCGTATGGTGGATCCTGCGATTTCTTCACAACTGGAGGAGATCCTCTGTCGAGCGCTATCGATTGACCCCAGGAAACGGCACGGGAGCGCCCGCGACTTCGCTTCGGATCTAAGGAAACTGGTGGAGTTCCGGACGCCGAAGCGTGTACGGACGAGACAGCAGCGCAGTCAGCGCTCCACGACCAATAGAATCTGGCTTTGTCTGGGATTGGCCATGATTCCGCTCCTTATCTTTGGTCTCTTGTTGCTCGAAGCACGGCGAGAAGAGAGCTTCGCTGACAGTTCGACCGGGGCCCGTCGTTCTCTTGTCACCCGGCTAGAACAATCAGAGACCGGGTACTCGAACGAGCATTCAGACCGTTGTAAAATGCACCAGGATTCCAGGCTTCATTCATCGCTTTCAAACTCAGCCTGATTCTTGGCGAGTGGCCGAACCTACAGCGCCAGCGACACCGGCCGCTACCGTGCCTTTAGAACCACGGAGGTGAGCTACCAAAAGGACGATAACGGTCCTCAACATGAGAGATACCAGGGAACATTGATCACAACTATTCTTTGGTTGCCCTTCAACAACAGAAGCGCCTTCAGAACTGAGGCTCGTTTATTGTGCAGCAGGTGGTGATACCAGCGGCGCTGCACGAGTTCCGGGATCAGGACCGCAATCTGTTGGTTCGGACAAGCCCGCTCCGCTTCCAGAACATACTCCACAATCGGCGCGAGGATCGTGCGATAGCGCGAAGGTAAGACCACTAGTTGCGGAGTAGCTACCCCAGCTTGCTCCGTTGGTTCTGCGACGTAGCGGCTCCACTCCTGTCGGAAGGTAGCGGACCCTTCTCCGCAGTCTACATGCACGGCGCGAATGTCTGGGGAGATCTTGAGAGCGAAGCGCAGCGCCTTCTTGACGATGTGGTTCCAGTTTTGAATCGGTAGGATGACCAGCGGCGGGGTAAGGTCGTTTAACTCAAGCGGCGTCGCACTGCGAATCTCCAGGGAGACTCGGTGATAGTGGCGCCGCACAAAGCCCATTACGAGCAAGAGCCCCGGGATCAGCAGCATGGTGACCCACGCGCCCTGCTGAAATTTCGCCACCATGACCACAACCACGGTGACTCCTGTCGCCAAGGCCCCGAGGCCATTGACAATGATGCTCCGCGTCGCGCCCTCACCTCCGACACGTCTCCAATGTCCCACCATCCCTGCCTGCGAAAGCGTGAATGCAAGGAACGCGCCGACCGCAAACAAGGGAATCAATCGATCAGTCACTCCTCTGAACAGAATCAGGAGAAGCCCAGCGAGACCCGCCAGAACCAGGATGCCTTGTGAATACACCAACCTACGTCCCCTGGTTGCGAAGGAATGCGGAAGATAGTTGTTCTGCGCGACAGCACGGCAAAGACGAGGGAAATCAGCGAATGCGGTATTAGCCGAGAGGGCCAGTACCAATAGAATCGAACCGATCGACACATAGTAGAAGACACCCCTGCCGGCGACTGCGGCCAAAAGCATCGAGAGCACACTCTGATAACCGCGCGCGCCGGGCTCCGTGGCTTCGATGCCGTAGGCGCGAATCAGGTAGGCAATCCCAGCGAGCATCACGATCAAAAGAGCAATGATGATGGTTAAGGTGCGACGGGCAGTAGCGATGACCGGCTCGCGAAACGCTTTGACCCCGTTGCTCACTGCTTCGACGCCGGTCATGGCCGTGCATCCGCTTGCAAAGGCCTGGAGAATCAGCCACGCACTCGGTGCCGCGGTCGCCATCGCGATTCTCGGAAGGGGTTCAATCGCCAAAGGATGACCGTCTGCCGTGAACGATTTGAAAACGCCGATGGCAATCACCACGAACAAACTTCCCACGAACACATACGTCGGAGCCATGAAGATCAGGCCCGTTTCCCGTACTCCGCGGAGGTTGATCAGAGTGATGAGCACCAGAATTCCCAGACACAGCGCAAGCGTATGCGGCTGCAGCCTGGGCACCGCGGAAACCAGAGCACCGACACCAGCGGAAATACCCACTGCAACCACCAGAACGTAGTCAATCATTAGCGCCGCAGCGGCCAGCAGGCCGGCAGAGACGCCGAGATTCTGGCGCGCGACCGTGTACGACCCACCGCCTCCGGGATACGCCTGGATCGTCTGACGGTAGGAAAAATAGACGATGACGAGCAGTACGATGATGCTTGCACTGATCGGGACCATGTAAGCAATGCCCGCCGCGCCAAGAGGAATGAGCAGGGTCAAGGCGGCCTCCGGCCCGTAGGCAGCCGAGCTAAGGGCATCGAGACCAAAGATTGGAATCCCGGCGGTCGCACCGACGCACTCGCCACGTGCCTCGTCAGACGCCAAAGACCGACCCAGAAGGAGATCGAGGAGGGGCATTGTGCAATTCTCCTACAACTCGAAAGAGTTGTCTCACGTGATTTGCGCGTGATTCCAAGCTGAGCTCGCGACGCAGAGAGACTACATTGAGGTGGAGCGCATTCGCTCGTTGCGCCCCGCTGACTTGGGACGGATCGATGGGGCGGAAGGAAGGAACTGGATATGCCGGCCATTGTCTCGCAAATCACGAGAACCTACCTTGTTCCGCTAGTGCTGAAGGGAAGACGGCCGGTTCATGGATGCTGCTTTCGGTGCTACATTAGCCACCGAGCTGAGTCATTGCCATACGAGGGAGAGCTACGATTTAAGCTCAATAACCACTGCGGCTACTTCTACTTTTAGGGAGCGGGCTCTTTCACGTATTTTGCGCGCTTCAGCGGTCAGACCTTTGTCGTTCACGCACCCTATAGGTTTTTCTCGGGCGGTTCAACGGATGATCCGGTGTTCCCTGGCGTAAGCAGCATTCTCGAGGACCTGCGCATCCGTGCACTGTCCGCCAGCATCGAGGACTTCACAGTCGCAGCTGGATTTTCCGGTCTGGACCCAAACACGATCATCACGGGTGCCTTTACATCCGGGTCCGCCGGATGGGGCTTCAGTGTGGGCATCGTATCTGGAAGCTTAGCGTTGGGGCCTTCCGCTTATCTATACCAGTTACAAGATAAGACAGGGCCCAAATACAAGATTGGAACATTCGTCAATGTGAGAGCGTCCGCGCAAGTTGGCATTTCCCAAACAGGTGTTGGAGCTGACGGCTATGCAAAACTCCCATCCGCAGATTTTGTGACTGAAGCGTCCAAAGTACAGACGCTTTCTGACCTCAAGGAGATCTCCACAAAGGGCGAGTTTGAACTTGGGGGAACGCTCAGACTGGCGGGCTGTGCCAGCGCGTTGATTGGTCATTGTGCGGCGGGCATTTCGTTTGCGGCAGCATATCCAGCGATTCCGGATTCGATCTTCGCAGCCCGAACGTTTGCGGCGACTGTGGAACGGGAGGTTGTGGCGGGATGGGGAAATGCGGCGACTAGGGTGGCGAAGACCCTGTATATCGGGTCCGCTAGTCCCTGGGAACACGGGTGCTGCGAGAATTTCAACGGAAAGCTGCGGGATGAATATCTGAACGGAGAGGTCCTCTACTCGCTGCGGGAAGCACATGTGGTAGTTGAGCAATGAGGAGCACAATACAACACGCTACGACCGCATTTGTCACTGGGCTACAGGTCATCGGCGCCGGTGGCCTGTAGCGCAACCCTTTGCCCTAGCCCACAGACTCAGGCTGTGATCGGCCCCGGGATTTCTGAGCCAGTTGGAACGTAAGAGAATCTGGTACAGCAAGAGCTTCGCGTCCGCTCTCCCTCGCGCCGAAGCCTAGCCAGAGCAATGTTCCCTGCAAACCGTGAGCAGCTAAATCAAGTACCTGATACGCCTCTGACAATTCCCTATTCGATTCAACGCTGACACATCGGCGCCCTGGTGTAGGCTTAGGCGCGAATCCAATTCACGAGGGTGCTACCTTGTCGAAGAACATCGTGCTCTGTTGTGACGGGACCTCGAACCAGTTCTCGGAAGACCGGACCAACGTTATCAAGCTCTACACCGTTCTGCAGCAGAACGCCTCCCAGGTCACGTACTACCATCCCGGCATCGGCACCATGGAGCCGACAGGCGCCCTTACCTCTCTGAGCCGCACCGTATTCAAGGTGATCGAGATGGCCGTAGGCTGGGGCCTGGAGTATGACATCCGCGATGCCTATGTCTTCCTCATGCGGACCTACGAACCTGGCGACAAAGTGTACATGTTCGGTTTCAGCCGCGGCGCTTACACTGTGCGTGCCGTGGCCGCCCTGCTGCACGCTTACGGTCTCGCCCGGCTTGGCAACGAGACACTTGTCCCCTACGCGATTCGCATGATGATGGCGATCCAGCGCGCCAATGACCTTCCTTCCGCGCGTCGCGATCACGATGAGTTCGAGAAATACAGCAAGCTCGCAAAAGAGTTTAAAGTTACGATGTGCCGGACCGACTGCAAGCCGTGGTTCCTCGGCGTTTGGGACACGGTGAGTTCGGTGGGTTGGCTCGAAAACCCGCTGAAGCTCCCCTACGTGACCAACAACCCCGACATTCAGATTGGCCGTCACGCGGTTGCCATCGACGAACGCCGCGCCTTCTTCCGCAATCACCTTTGGAGAAGACCCGATCCACCCGCACCCGCGGGACCGGTCGACTTGAAGCAAGTGTGGTTTCCGGGAACACATAGCGACGTCGGCGGAGGCCATCCCGAGAACGAGAGCGGCCTGGCGAAACTTACGCTGGAATGGATGATCACCGAGGCCAAGTTGGCGGATCTGCAAGTGGATAACGCCAAGGTCGATATTGTGCTCGGCCGCACAGGCAGCGACTTTGCCAAGCCGGATTGCAACGCCGAGCTACACGAATCGCTGAAGGGTTTCTGGAAGATCGCAGAGTACATTCCCAAGAAGCACTTTGATTATGCGACTGGTAAGACGGCTTGGCGTGCCAACCGCTCTCGGCGGAGGACAATCCCGCCAGAATCGCTGGTCCATGAGTCGGCATTTCTACGGAAGGACAGCTACAAGGCCTGCCTCCCTCCCGATGCCATCTTGGCCAAGACGCCATAGAATTGGTCTGCTTGGCCACTTCACCTTCATCACTCGACCGGCTGTGCGGGCTGTATTCCTTGACGCGGGACACAACAGCACCAGTCGGGTTGGTCAACACCAGGACCTATGGTTCGCCAAAATTCAGAATGTCGGCAAAATGAATGACTCGGGGCACGCCGGCTGATTGACATTGCAACTACGAATTCAGCCATGTTTGCGTTGATGCGCCAGTCCTTCGGCTGGCTGATCGGTATTTACCGTTCCTGACTTTACGGGTGAACCAAATTCCCTGATAAGCGTCTTGAATTCCCTGATACGCCCGTGAAAATTCCCTGCTCGGTGCAGCACTTAAACTGTCTACTTGTCCCAGAAGTCTGGCGAAATGAATCGCTTACAGCTATGACAGCCGAATTAGGTCGCACAAAAATCGCGAATTTCCCTGTATCTTTCCCTGTTAGCAGAGAATTCTCGCGGAGAAGGGTTCGCTCGTGACTGCTTCCTCCGCCAGCTAGTCTCAAATGCAGGGAATCTCTGCGGCTTTCCCCGGCAAGTAGTCGAAAATGGCCGCAATTCCGCGTGTTTCACGTTTGAACCGGACTCGGAGAAAGTGCCCTGCTGCGTCCGAACCGCAAACTATGCGGCTCTCTTCTCCGGAGGCTGACAGGCAGTCCGGTTTGGAGTTTCACATCAGGCGAATGGAATGCGACCACCGGCCGATCATTCTGCGAATGCGACTTTACTTGTGGTGACAGGTCACGAACAGTCCGGACATCCTTCGGACGCCTGGATAACTTCCGCATGGCCGACTGTTCAGACTCCGACGGCGGAAAGAAAGTCGGAGGAAGATGCAAAAAGCCCAGCCTGGATCTTGAGTCTACTTCTTGACTGTTTCCTTTTCCAGCTTCTCCAGCTCCCGACTCAGTTGCTCGGCCTGATCTCGAAGCCGGTGGAGGCGTTCAGCCAGCGAAGGAGCATTGTTGTCGCCAGCGACCAAAGCGGGTACTTGAGCCGAAGCAACTGCTGTCGGAGCTGCTGCTCCCGTTAAGTCAGCTAAGGCCTGGTCGAATGTGTCCCGATAGATCAGCCGGTCGCCCATAGCCAGCACTACCTTCTTGAGTTGCGGCATCCGGGCCTCGGTGGCTTGGATATAGATGGATTCGAGGTAGAGGAAGCCACCGGTCACGGGGAGAGCAATGATGTTGCCACGCAATACGCGCGAGCCCTGCTGGTTCCACAGCGTCAGGTCTTTGGAAATGTTCTGGTCCTGGTCGATGCGTGATTCGATCTGCATGGGCCCGTACATCAGTTGTTGCTTCGGCAATTGATAGAAGATCAGTTTCCCAAGGTGATCGCCGTCGCATCGTGCAGCCATCCACCCGATCAAATTGTCCTTTCCCCTGGGGCTGAACGGCAGAATCAGCAGATACTCGGGTTCCTTCTCCCCAGGCAACGTAGCCACGACGTAGGTTGGCGCCACTGCCTCGGGTTGTCCGGACTGGCCGAACAGATCGCGCGCAATCTCCCAAATGTCTTCCTTGTTGTAGAACACCTGTGGGTCGCGCATATGGAAGACCCGGTACGCCTCTGCCTGGGTCCGAAAGAGGGCCTCAGGGTAACGGGCGTGTCGGCGCAAATCAGCTGGCATTTCTGACGCAGGATGGAATAGTTTGGGAAACAACTTCTGGTAAGCCTGAATAATGGCGTCGCTCGGATCGAAGACGTATAGCGATATTTCCCCCGTGTAGGCATCCACCGTGGCCTTTACCGAGTTACGAATGTAGTTTGCGCCTTCCTGAATGCCGGCCACCGGAAGGGCCGCCGAATACGGATGCGAGAGAGAAGTCGTATACGCATCCACCATCCAAACCAGTCTGCCGTCATCGGTAATCACCATGTACGGATCCGGATCCCAGTGCAGGAAACCGGCCAGGTGCGTCAACCGCTCCTGCACTCGGCGGTAAATCATCATGCGGCTCTGCCCAGTCAGATACCCGGTAAAAACAATGTTCGGTTCGCCCTGGGAAATCGCAGCGGCAAGTTTCAGAGGAAAAGAGCCAACCGGGAAGCCGCCGGTGCCTTGATAGGTCGAATACTTATTCTGGTCGCCGGATGGATAATCAAATTCTTCGCGAGCGGTGTGAACAAAGACAGGATCCTGGGTTTTCTCGCCAAAATAGATTTCCGGCCGGGTCAGCGTAAACCCGGACGACTTGATTTCCGGAGGCGCGTTCTCGATCAGCAGGACAGGCAGGCCATCGGGAGTAATCTTGTTGACCTCGGCTACGACTGCGCCAATGCCGTGCGTGTAAATGAAGCGAGGATTGATCCAACTCGCGCTCGCCTCGGCGGACAGCTGGTTGACATCAATTTCGCGAGGGGACAACAAAACCTGTTTGATTTTGCCATTGATGAAGTAGCGATCGACATCGGTGTCGGGAAACGTGTAGTAGGGACGTAGCGCTTGAATCTGGGTAATGGTTGCGCCGTAGGCACGCAGGTCCCACAGCCGCACATTGGCGAGCAGCGTCGCGTCCTGTACCGGATCGACCACTCCGTTGCCGGAAGGGGTGAACGGGCGTTCTATAGCGTTTCGATTGAGTCCAAAAGCGGCGGTGGTTGCCTCGATATGGCGCTGGATGTAAGGTCTTTCGATCGAAATCTCATTCGGCCGCACGTAAACGGCGCGAACGAGAGCGGGCAACGCCACTTGCAAGACAAAACATGAGATCACGAGGACGGCGGCCTGCTTGAACTTCGAGAGCCAAACCAGCGGCAGCGCTGCCAGGGCGGAAACAATGAGCAGCCAGCGCAACGGAAGAGTGACCTTTTCGTCCACGAAGTCGGCGCCGGTCATGAAAGCATGCGTGTTCAACAGGAGTTCAAAGTTGCCCAGATAAACCCAGGCTGCAAAACCAAGCAATAAAATCACAGCGAGCACGCGCACGAAAGAGGTACGTGTGGCGCCGGGCAGGTGAAGGTATTGGCCGAAGTCAAGCGGCTTCCTTAGTCCGTCCAGAAGCTGGCCATACCGAACCCGTTCGGACAACTGCCAGCCACGAGCGGTACCCCAAAACAGCACGGCGGATAGAATTGCCAGCCCAAAAAGAAATCCGAGCAGATCTGAGTAGAAGGGCAGATCGAAAAGGTAGAACGGCAAGGGGTGCGAAAAAACATGGTCCTGCCAAGCGTCTGGAGGAGCATTAAGACCACGCGACCCGAAAAACCGCATGACCGTCCAGAAGTCGATCATGGCGGATGCGAACCAAATCGCAATTAGGCCCAGTCCCACCGGAACAAGGCGAGAGTACCAAGGGTGATCGCGATGCCGGACGCCCGCGAAGTGCAGACCGCGCGCATGCGCCACGAAGAGTGCGATGAAGGCCACTAGTGCACCGACCGCCGCGGGGGCAATGCTGTACCAGAGCATGCTGAGCCATGTGTCAACCTGCGCGACTTCTTTCCACCAGTTGTACTCAATGATGAAATTGGCGGCAGTCGGGATCGCCCAAGTAGCAAACGCCAACAACAAAAGTAGGAAGGTCAAAATTCGGACATGTGAAAGACGCATAAAGGCGATCTCTGCGTGTCCAGAAGTAGCGCCGCTTTAGGGCCAAGAGGACACATCTTGAGCGACATGGCATCGCTATTAGAGCGGGTGAGCGTAAGCGTATCACAGGCGAAGACGCTCGGAAATCCATCCGATCGAAAGACCTTCCGCTCGCTCGAGTAGTGCGCACGATTCGCCGAGTCAGCCGGGAAAGGCGCAGGCGACCATGTCCGAATTGGCAGAAGATCCTGCGACTTCGTGCGAGCGCTGCCGGAGATTCTGTCGGCTGTGGATGCCGTAAACTCCATCCGGGTGTTCGGCGGTTGGACTTTGCAGATTCAGATGGGCCCATTTCAGGTATGAGGCATCGCAAATGGGAGATCACGCCGCGGTAGCAAGGCGCACAAGGACGAGAAGCACCCCGAACTGGAATGGAGTGCGCTTGCTATCGCAAATTCCGGCATACTCAGATAACGAGTAAGGGGAATGTCGCTGGACACCGTCAGTGACATTCCACAAGGCTAAGCGACGCGCCGCTCATATCGATGATGAAGTCCGCCAACCTGGGGAACAGCCTCGATACGGCCGTTCTCTGGCGGGTCAACCGCCTTCGGCACTGGTCGGCGCTCTGTGGCACCAGTTGAATAGGTGGAATCTCACCTTCAAAAAAAACTCTGCACGCCAGCGAGAAAGAGCGCGAGGAGGTGCAGGCAGCGCGGCGAAGATGGAGTGAAGCACAGCCGGCGATGGACATCGACAAGTTGGTTTTTATCGATGAAACTTGGGCATCGACCAACATGACACGGAACTACGGGCGCGCCCCCCAGGGCCGGCGATGCATCGCTTGGGCGCCGCTCGGCAACTGGCAAACGACGACCTTTGTAGCCGGTTTGCGTCGCGATCAATTGACTGCACCGATGGTCACCGACGGACCGATGGATGGCGAGATGTTCCTGGCCTGGGTCGAGCAATTCCTTTGCCCCACGCTCCGGCCAAGGGATATTGCCATCCTCGACAATCTCAGCAGCCACAAGGTGGAAGGGGTCAAAGAAGCCATCGCTGCGGTGGGCGCGTCAGTGCTCTATCTGCCGCCCTATTCGCCCGATCTAAACCCTATCGAGAAGCTCTTTTCCAAACTCAAGACAGTGCACCGAAAAGCGGCCAAACGATCCCTTGACGAGCTCTGGACGGAGATCGGAGAACTGCTCAACACCGTCTCTAAAAGCGAGTGCGCAATTTACTTCGCTTCCTCCGGATATGTAAGCACTTAAATTAGAAATGCTCTAAACACATCCCCTTCTTTCGCCTCCGTCGCGTTGGCTTCGACGCGCTGGGCGGCACATTCTGTGATTGCGGTTTGGGTTGCTGGTCCTTCTGGCTCATAGTGCTTCCTTTCTGAGCTCGAGCAACGGCCAAGTTGCGCATGAGAAGATACTCTTCCAAACGGAATCAGCCGGATTTTACCCGTCTGTAACCACTGCTTTGAGCACGGAACCTGGAACCACGCTACTGATCGGCGTTGATACACCACTGCCACTGCGGCTTACTTCCGTTGCTTGACGCTCTATCGCAGGATGCCGAAAAGCGCAACATGGAGCCAAGTTCCTTCCGGCTTCGCCCCGTCCGCCGGCCGGGTTCCCAGCTACTGACGGACAAGACCACGGCTTCATGAGCCTAGTGTCGAGCGCAATGAACCGCATGCTGACCGGGATCCCGATTGCTGACCCAACGATTCCGAATGTTGCGGGCGAACCAGGCGCGACGCTTGTGTTCTCTCAGATCCTCGGAATCAATGACCATGGCATCGCGGTTGGCTACTATGGAGACTCGACTACGAGCCAGCACGGCTTCTTCTACAACACGCTCACCGGAAAGTACAGGTTCCTGGACGATCCGGCCGAGCAGTTCGATAACGGCCTGGAAGTCACACAAATAACGGGCATCACCAACTCGGGCGAGATCACCGGGTTCTACTCCGATGCCAATGGGGTGTTTCACGGGTTCGTGGCGTCTCCTGTGCCTGAGCCGGCATCTTTGACCTTGGCGGGCGTGGGCTTCGTGGCAGCATGGCTGAGGACGAGGAAAGCAAGAGCGACCACGGATTTGCACGGATGACTCGGATCCAGAAAAACTAACTGCGGATTGCGTAGGCATCCGCCAGTCTTTCTGCGCTCACTTGCAAGGTGATGCGGGCCCGAAATGTGGAGGCAAGCAGAGCACAAGAAGCAACCAGAAGAGAGTTCATGGTGGAGGCCACTATGATCTCACGATTGATCGTAAACTCCGCGTTTTCATCGTGGACGGAGTTTTCGGCAGGCACAGGTAAGCAAAAACTGCTCGGGATCAGCAAGCGTGGAACCCCTTATTTGCGAAGACTTTTCGTGCAAGGAGCTCGCGCCGTCCTGCAACAGAGCGCGAAGCAATCTTCTGGCCTGAGTACGTGGCTGGCCCAACTCACATCACGCAAACACCCTAAGGTGGTCGGAGTGGCGTTAGCGAATAAGATGGCGCGCATGGCCTGGGCCCCGCTCGCCAAGAATGAACCCTATCGGCCTCCCGTGTTGGCCGGTGCGGCTACAACCTGACTGGCCTGCGGATGACGCCTGGCAAAGGCCAGGCGTGGAAATCGCATTCGCGATTCCCACATCCGCAGCCCAGCGGCTACTACGAAGTTGATGATTTTCTGCCAGGTCTGCTGGCGAACCATGAGATGGCACAACGGTCGAACCCGGCGCTCTTGAAACCTGTAACCGGAAGAAGTCTTCCAAGACTGCCCAACTAATTAGGACGAGGGCGCAGCGCATTCCATCAAGGCCAGGGCTTTGCGCTCCAACGAAGGCCGTATACATTTGCGCAGACCCACCTGTCACTTTCATTTTTCGCTTGCGACACGACGGCGGACCATACATTCCGGTTGGTAAAGACAGTAGTTGAGCAAGGCAATTAGATCATGGACTCTTGATCCGACTGAGGTGTACGCTGAACGATTGAATTGCCGGTTCGTGGCAGCCTGCCATCCACTCGTTCCGGAAAGAGTACTCATGCCAAAGTCGATGTTTTCAGCGAAAATCAATGTGACCTCAGCTAGAAGAGCCGGCAAGGTGGTGAGCCGGCCGGATGGGAACTCCCTGTGCCGAGCCCGTGCCGGACTGGTCCTCTTGTTGCTGGCCGTCGGCTTTCTCCATCCGAACCTCGCGCGATCAACCGAAAAGGCGCCGGACCGGCTCGTCGCAGTTGGCGATGTCCATGGTGATTCGGAGAATTTCCAGCTCATTCTCAAGCGCACGGGCCTAGTGGATGACCAAAACCATTGGATCGGCGGAAGCGCCACGTTGGTTCAAACGGGGGACCTCCTCGATCGCGGCCCCAAGGGACGTGAGGCGATGGACCTGGTCATCGGGATCGAAAAAGAAGCCGCAACAGTAGGAGGGCAAGTCGTACCCTTGCTGGGCAATCACGAGGTAATGAACATTCTGGGCGACCTGCGCTATGTCCCGCCACAGAACTATGCTAGTTACGCGGACAACGAGTCCGAGAGTCGCCGCAAAGGTGCATATCAGGACTATGCGGCCTGGTACACGAGCCACGCGAAATGGTTGGCAGCGATCAAACAAACCGTCCTGCCCGTCACCGAAGAAGAGTGGATGGCAAAACATCCGCCTGGCTTTGTGGAATATCGCGAAGCATTCAGTCCCAAGGGAAAATACGGGAAGTGGCTTCGGAACCATGCCGCCGTAGTCAAGATCGGGGGAGTCATCTTTGTGCACGGTGGACTCGATCCCAATTTGGTTTCCTTACAACTGAAACAAATGGACTCTCAAATTCGGGGAGAAATTGAAGAATTCGACAAGATAAAGAAGTACTTGGAGTCGAGTAAAGTGATTCTGCCGTTTTTCACGATCCAGGAAATTGCCGTGGCCGTGCAGGCTAGAATGCTGGCAGACCGCGCTGCGGGAACGCCATCTGACGCGGAAACTCATGCCATGCTGGAGCGGGTTCTCAGTTTCAATGGCTGGCTCTGCATGCGCGACGACGGCCCGTTATGGTTTCGCGGCTACGACCAATGGAGCGAGGAAGAGGGTACTCCCAAAGTAGAAGAGGTTCTGACAGCCTACGATGCAGGACATATTGTCGTCGCCCACACGGTACAGAAGGCGGCTCACATTCGGAGCCGCTTCGGAGGAAGAGTGTTCCTGATCGACACCGGCATGCTCTCGACATATTGGAAGGGCGGCAGGGCCTCGGCGCTTGAAATCCTTGCGGGCGGCAAATTCACTGCTCAGTACGTGGATGGGCAGGAGGTGCTGTTCGAGGAAAGATCTCCTGCGTCTGGGGTGAAAGGCAATTGAACGCCTTCCTGGGTGACCGATGCGGCCAAGGGTGGTGGTTGAGATGAACCGCTGGATTGAGTGGATCGAGCGGGCGCTGAATCTCCATCCCGGCGATTTGGGTCGCGGTGTCCCGCTGAGCTCTTGCCTGTTTCTCACCATCAGTGCCTATGTCATCGGTAAAGTTGCTCGCGACACCTTGTTTCTGGCACACTTCGCGGCTGTTCAACTACCGTATGCGGACATCGCCAGCGGGGTACTCGTTGGTTTCGTGGTTGTCGTCTACTTGCGAGTAGGGCGCCGCACTTCGCTCGGCAACTTGCTGGTGGGCAGCCCTTTGTTCTTTGCTGGCACCTGCGTGTTGTTCTGGGTTTTGGCCCACTACTCCAGCCTCACATGGCTTTATCCAGCCTTCTACGTTTGGGTGGGCATGTTCGGAGTTCTGGCGCCGACCCAGGTCTGGACCCTGGCGAACTTTCTGCTCACTACGCGCGAAGCGAAACGCATCTTCGGCATGGTCGGCGGGAGCGCCATCCTCGGCTGGATTTTCGGTGGTTACCTCTCAAAAATTATCGCCAAGTCCTCTGGCACCGAAAGTCTTCTGCTCGCCATGGCGGGTCTTCTCATCATTTGTTCCGCTCTCATGGCCGTCGCTTCCAAGGGAGGCAAGCTTCGCCTCGATCCGGGGAAGGAGCCAACCGAAGATATCGCCGGAACGGGCCAAAAAAATCTGCAGGACAGCATACTCTCCGTCTTTCCTTCGCCGTACCTGCGTGCCATCGCTGCCGTCATCTGCATCTCCTCATTCGTTACCACTCTCACCGGCTGGCAATTCAAGGCTCTCGCCAAGCAGTTCTCCGGGGGCACAGACGCCTTGGCGATTTTCTTCGGCGATTTTTATTTTTACGCCGGCCTGCTGGCGTTGCTGTTTCAGTTGCTGCTCACCACGCGCCTGCTGCGACGCTTCGGTATTGGGCATATGCTCTTCGTCCTTCCCGTCATGGTTTTGGCTGGCTCCGCCGGCCTGCTCGTCTGGGGAACAGTGGCCGCTGCTCTGTTCCTCAAGGGCGGAGATCAAGTGCTTCGTTATTCTATCGACCGATCGACGATCGAATTGCTCTACTTGCCGCTGCCGAACCGGGTGAAACTCCGGGCAAAATGGTTTATTGACACCGTGGTCTGGCGGCTGGGAGATGGCTTGGCTGGGATCGTCATTCTGATCTTCGCCGCGCGGCTGGGGTGGACGCCACAGCAAATCAGCTGGATTGCCATACCGCTCATCCTCGGATGGCTCGCCGCCGTTTATGTCACCGACAAGCAGTACGTCGTCGTTTTGCAGGACTCCATCAGCCAGCATCGCCTCAACGCCGAAGACGCCTCTACGCTCGCCCTCGATCGCTCCACTGCGGATTTGCTGGCGAAAAAGATTCTTACCTCCGATCCTGGAGAGATTCTCTACGCTCTTAGCCTCTTCGAGGTCGAACGCCAGCGCGCCGCTCACCCCGTGGTTCGCGGTCTCCTGAACCATCCTGCGCCGGAAATCCGCGAGAAAGCTATTTCCATTCTCTCCGCTGTTGGCGACAAGTCCGTCCGGCCAGAAATCGAAGTCCTGCTGAAAGATCCGGACCACAGGGTTCGAACCGAAGCCATGCTCTATCTCGTCTACCACGCCCACGTCGATCCCCTTACCTTTCTCACCGAAATCGGGGACTTCGCCGATTTTTCCGTCCGCTCGGCCGTGGCTGCCTATCTAGCGCGCCCAGGTGAAGCCCAAAACATCGAAACCGCCCGTCAAATCCTAACTGAAATGGCACGCGAGAGCGGCGAAGACGGCCAACGCACCCGTCTGGAACTCGCGCGCCTCCTCGGCGAGATCCCAGATGCCTTCGATCCCTTGCTCGACACGCTCCTCCGCGATCCTGACAATCTCGTCGTACGCGAAGCCATTCGCTCCGTCGGAACGGTACAAAAATTCTCGCTCGCTTCGACTTTGTTGGATCTCCTTCCAAATCGCGAACTCGCGAGCGACGCCGCCCAGTCCCTGGCCAAGTTCGGGGACCAGGTTGTTGGTCTCCTCGGTGTCCGCCTCGGAGATTCGTCTTCTCCGATTGACACCCGGCGGGCGATTCCGCCCATTCTCGTAAGCATCGGCACACCTGCCGCGACGCATGTGGTTTTAGACAATCTCCTTGAGCGAGACACGGCCCTTCGTTTTCAAATGATCAGCGCTCTAAACAAGATTCACCAGTTGCATCCCGAAATCGCACTGGACATGCAATTGGTGGAAACCGTTCTCGCCGCGGAAATCATGGGCCACTATCGTTCCTATCAAATATTGGAAACTCTCCACATCCCTGGAGACTCCCATGAACCCGTCGTGCGCGCGCTTCACGAATCCATGCAACAGGAGATTGAAAGAATCTTCCGCCTCCTCGGACTCTTGTATCCGAATCTGGATCTGCACTCGGTTTATTTTGGGTTGCAATCGAACAATGCGACCGTCTACGACAATGCGCTGGAATTTCTCGAAAATGTCCTGAAGTCGCAACTGCGGGCCATTCTTGTGCCCCTTCTCGACGGCAAGGTGAGCCCCAAGGAGAGAGCCGCAATCGCGGAGCATTTTGTCCGAACTCGAGTGGAAGATCGCGAACAGGCCGTCGCAGAACTGATGGCCAGCGATGATCCGTGGCTGAAATCATGCGGAGCCTATGCCATCGGCACGTTTGCAATCAAGTCTTTGGAAGTCGAACTAAGACGGTGCCTGGAGGATCCGGACCCGCTCTTGCGCGAAACCGCTCGCGCCGCGAAACTTCGCCTCGAGGCTCAAGCCGCGGACGCTTGAACCTTTAGCGGCCTGGTGCAGATCGCTCACGCTCCCGAGCCGCCCTGCCGGCGCACACAGAAAGGCTAACGGATCTGTGCCGTGGGCTGGGCCGTCGGGCATTAGATTTCGGAGAACTCACCGTGCGGCCCCAGATCGATGTGGGTCTCCTGCAGCACGCCCTGATCATCCACAACGCCCAACAGAATCACAAACGATCCTGCCTTGACCTCGTCACGCTAAACGGCCTTCCCCGCTTCGGCTACTGGGTGGAGCTGTCGTGAACCAACCACCTTGCGTTGTTCGACGCGGCGGAGCCGCTACGAATTATTATCAGCGACTGGGCTTTGGAAGCCGCAGATCGATGCGCGTCGCCTGCAGCACGCCCTGTTTGTCCACAGTGCCTAGGATAATCAAAAATGAGTCTGTCTTGACCTCGTCTTGCTGCACGGGCTGTCCGACCTTTGTCCACACGGTCGAGCTGTCGTAGGCGACCTGCCTCGTATCGTCCGACGGGGGCACGCCGCCCCGGATTGTAATCATCGAGTGGTCTTTGTCAATTCTGATGACGTAGCCCTGCCACTTCGTCTCTTTTGCCGCTGCCGGTGCAGCTTTTTGGTCGGCCGGGGCTTGGAAGGCTCGCGCGGGCAGGCCCACAAATACTGCTCCCGCCAGTACTAATGAAAGTAAAGTTGTCGGAAACTTCATTGTATCCTCCATGTCGGAACAGTTGTTGATTCTCGGCCGACTAGAACGACTTGTGATTTGCAGCACATAAGGTAGTCCAGCTTCACCGAATAGTAAAGGAGAAAAGCACCGCGATCCCTCGGCTGCCTCACTTTCGCGCCCACACACAATATTGGTGTTGTTCCCTAGGTGTCATGGGCGTAGAGTAGAGGCCAATTTTGTGAGGGTACCCCATGCGAGAATTGCCACGCTCCTTGACGAGAGCTTCCTTCGTTGTTCTGGCTTGCGTCATTCTTTCATTGGCTATGCCTGCGGCCGACGAATCCGCGCTGACCAAGGACCAGATCAAGCAGTTTCTCCAGACCGCCGAAGTTATCAAGAACAAGCCCTCGAGCAAGGGCGTCACACATCCCTGGCGGCTCACTCTCAGCAATGGCACCATTACCCACGATGCCTCCTTCCAGGGCGTCGACGAGCACAAAGCCGAAAATAAGCTCGAAAGCGGAAAAGTCGAAATCGGTTTCGTCGACTCTTACAAATACAACATCGCGGCCTACCAGCTTGCCGAACTTGTCGCCATGGATGACATGCTACCGGTTTATGTGGAGCGCAAGTGGGAAGGCAAGGCGGGTTCGCTCAGTTGGTGGCTTCCGGTCAAGATGGACGAGGCCGATCGCCTCGAAAAGAAGATCGCGGTTCCCGATGCTTATAAGGCAAGGTGGAACGAGCAGATGGCTAAAATCCGGGTTTTCGACGAGCTGGTCTACGACACCGACGCCAATCTTACCAACGTGCTCATCGGCGAAGACTGGACGATCTGGCGCATCGATTTCACCCGTGCCTTCCGCGTGAACAAAGATTTGCGCGCACCAAAGGATCTCGTGAAGTGCGAACGTCAGCTCTTCGACAAACTGAAAAGTCTGAGCGCCGGCGAACTAGCGGATAAGACCAAAAAATATCTTACCAAGGCCGAGGTGAATGCCGTCATGGCCCGTCGCGACAAGATCGTCGCCACATTCCAAGCCCTCATAGCCGCAAAAGGGGAATCGGAAGTCCTCTACTAGACCGCCCGAGCGCACCATGCCGCACACCTAGCGGCACAAAGCAGAGGTGTTGAACTTCAGTTTCTGACAATTGGATGGCTCACGATGGTGAGTTTGTGGAACGGGCAAGTCCTCTGCAGCTAGGGCATTTAGCAAAATATGTGCGAGCTAGTACTACAGTTGTAGATAGAATGCGGGCAGAGGCGATCCGCGCTTTCGATAGTGGCAGCACATAGCTCGGAATTGATGTCGTCTTCGCCACTCGGACCAAGGCAGCAGGGGCTCAATGCCGTGCCACCCGCGCCATAGCAATGCGGTGAGCAGGTGGCGCAGTTCGGGTACGCTGAGCCGCACTTGCGCGTTTGGAGTTTTTTTCTCCGCGGGCGCGCAACACCGACAACACAGCATGGGCCAGCATGGCCAGGGTGATGTGCCGGTACCAACCTTGCCAGTGGCGAACCTCGTAGTGATCCAGCCCGCATTCGCCCTTGGCAGTCTCAAAGCATTGCTCGATTTGCCAGCGTTGTCCGGCCACTCGGACAAGCGTCTCC
>Ga0208478_1000147_pt1 | contig 27488 bp, 23 predicted proteins | sample NGESurdeep072012_5_FD_184462 | JGI IMG/M metagenome (GOLD analysis project Ga0208478, IMG submission 184462) | Arctic peat soil microbial communities from Barrow, Alaska - NGEE Surface sample 415-2 deep-072012 (SPAdes) | ecosystem: Environmental > Terrestrial > Soil > Wetlands > Peat ...
CCGACAATCCGGCGGACCGGGCATTCCTCCCCGCCCTGAACGGCGGGGCTTCCAGCCCGGGTTATCGGTGAACCCACTGCCCGTGGCCACCAGCAGCAGGGCCGAGGTCACCACTCGGCGTAGCCCGAAGCGCTCCATCAGCGCGGCGGCGAACGGTGCGGTCAAGCCGAAGAGCACCAGGTTGACCGAGACCGCCAGCGAGATCGTGGTCCGGCTCCAGCCGAACTCCTCCTGCAGCGGCACGATCAGCACGCCCGGTGTCGCCCGGAAGCCCGCCGCCCCGAGCAGCGCGACGAACGCCACGGCCGCGACTGTCCACGCCCGGTGCGGGCGGCGCAGCCGCAGCACGAGGGCCGTCGGTGTGCTCACGACGCCAACCGACGAGCGCCGCTGCCGGGCCGCGGGGCGAGATCGTCCCGGCCGGACAGCACATGGGCGTTCGCGCACACCAGAGCCAGGTGCACGTCCGCCCCGCAGCCCCGATGCCGCAGCTCCACCGGCGGTCCCGCGTCCTCGGCCAGGTGTTGGTCGCCGTACTGCATCAGCGCCACCAGCACCGGGCGGAGGTCTGCACCGCGCTGGGTCAGTCGGTACTCGAACCGGGTTCGCTGGCCGGCTTCGCGGTACGGCGCCCGCTCCAGCAGCCCCGCGTCGACCAGGTGGGCCAGCCGAGCCGCCAGCACCGCGCGCGGGGCGCCCAGCCGGCGTTGCAGCGGTTCGAAGCGGCGCACCCCGTTGTTGACCTCTCGAAGCAGCAAGAACGTCCACTTATCGCCGACCAGCGCTACGGTCCGGGCGACCGAGCAGACGGTCGGGTCCAGCTCCAGCCACTCCTGCGTCCACGTCATGCCCGGACGCTACGTTCATCTGGCGTACTTAGCCAACCCGGAGGTTGTCCGTGCCCAGTGCCCTCGCCGGCCTGCTCGTCGCCGACTTCTCTCGGGCGCTTGCCGGCCCGTACGCCGCAATGCTGCTCGGTGACCTCGGCGCCGAGGTGGTGAAGATCGAGCGTCCGGGCGGCGGCGACGAGGTGCGCGGCTGGGGACCGCCGTTCGTCGACGGCGTCAGCGCCTACTTCCTGGCGGCCAACCGGAACAAGCGCTCGGTGACGCTCGACCTCGGCACCGAAGCCGGGCGACAGGCTGCGACCGCGTTGGCGACACGGGCCGACGTACTGGTGGAGAACTTCCGGCCGGGGACCATGGCGCGGCTGGGACTGGGGTACGGCGAGCTGCGTTCGGCCAACCCCGGGCTGGTCTACTGCAGCATCTCCGGCTTCGGCTCCGGCGCCGGGGCACGGCTGCCCGGCTACGACTTCCTGCTGCAGGCGGTCGGCGGGCTGATGAGCGTCACCGGTCCGGAAGGCGGCGAACCGACCAAGGTCGGCGTGCCCATTGTCGACGTGCTCGCAGCCTTGCACGCGACGGTGGCCATTCTGGCCGCACTGCAGCACCGGGAGCGCACCGGAGCCGGACAGCTGGTCGAAGTGAACCTGCTGTCCTCGGTGCTGGCCGGCCTGGTCAACCAAGCCTCCAGCTACCTGACCGCCGCCGTGGTGCCCGGACCGTTGGGCAACCGGCACCCGAGCATCACGCCGTACGAGACGCTGGCGGCGGCCGACCGACCGCTGGTTGTCGCGGTGGCCAACGACCGACAGTTCGGCGCGTTGTGCGACGTGCTCGGCATCGCCGGCGCAGCCGTCGACTCACGGTTCGCGACGAACGCGGCCCGGGTCGCCCACCGGGTTGAGTTGGCGTCGGTGCTCGAGACCGCCCTGGCCAGCCGACCGGCAGCTGCCTGGGTGGCCGAGATGACCGCTAGCGGCGTGCCGGCCGGGGTGGTCAACACGATCGCCGAGGCGTTTGCCCTGGCGGCCAACCTGGGCCTGGACCCGGTGGCCGAAGTGGCCCGGCCAGAAGGTGGGCGGGTGCGCACGACCGCCAGCCCGCTGGACCTGTCCGCCACCCCGGTCAGCTATCGGCGGTGCCCTCCACGACTCGGCGAGCACACGGTCGAGGTACTCGCCCAACTGGCGAACGAGGCCGACATCAGGGGCGAACGTCCTGTCGACCCATGACATCCGTGCATCGACGGCGCTTTACCACGCGTATACAGTCCACGGCCAATCGCGTGATTTCGGTCACACCGCACCCCGGGGGGACCCCGTGCTTCGTCACCCACCCGAAAGCCCGCCATCGTTGCGTTGGTGGCCGGCAGCGTCTTGCTGACCGCTTGCGCCAACTCTGGGGGTAACAGCAGCAGCGGCGCCGGCACCGGCGTCAGCGGTGACACCGTCACCCTGGGCGCGGCCGTGTCGCTCACCGGTGCGCTGGCCCGGGAAGGCATTCTCACCCGCGAGGGTTACGACCTGTGCACCGACGTGGTGAACGCGAAGGGTCTGCAGATCGGCGGCAAGAAGGTCAAGCTGGCCATCACCTACCAGGACGACAAGTCCGCTCCGGACACCGCCGGCCAGCTCATCGACCAGTTCAACGACAAGGGCAACAAGCTCATCCTGGGGCCGTACGGATCGGCCACCACGGAAGCCGCCGCGGCCGTCGTCGAGCGCAACGGGCAGGTCATGGTCGACAGCTCGGGAGCCGACGACAAGATCTTCACCAAGGGCTACAAGCGCACCTTCGCGGTGTTGTCGCCGGCCAGCAAGTACCTGTCCGCGATCGTGACGGCGGTCAACGAGCTGGCCACGCCGAAGCCCAAGACGGTGGCCATCCTCTCTGCCGACGACGGCTTCTCCAAGACCGCGGCCGATGGGGCCAAGTCGGAGGCCGGCAAGGTCGGGTGGAACGTGGTGGCCACCAACTACTTCCCCAGCCGGGCCACCGACGTGTCCTCCTCACTCACCCAGATTCGCGGACTCAAGCCCGACCTCGTGCTCGGGTCGGTGCATCTGGAGGAGGGCATTGCCATTATCCGGCAGTCGCGTGAGCTCGGGGTGACGCCGATGGCCTTCGGCGAGACCGTCGCCCCGCCGACTCCGGACTTCGCCAGCACGCTGGGTCCACAGGCGGAGGGCGTGCTGGGCTCGAGCCAGTGGACGAAGGAGGGCAAGGGCAAGGACGAGTGGTTCGGCACCGCGGCCGACTACACCGCCTCGTTCCAGCAGAAGTTCGGCCGGGAGCCGGAGTACCACGCGGCCGAGGCGACCGCAGCCTGCTTCGCCTTTGTCGAGGCAATGACGAAGGCGAACTCGGCCGACCCGAACAAGGTCCTCGACGCCGTTGCTGCGCTGGACACCGACTCCTTCTTCGGCCAGATCAAGTTCAACCAGACCGGGCTCAACGTCTACAAGCCGATGGCCGTCATCCAGATCCAGCAGGGTCAGCAGGTCGCGGTCTGGCCGAAGACGGACAAGACCTCGGCGATGAGGTGGCCGGTGGCCACGTCGTGACGCCGTTCCTGCAGGCCACGGTCTACGGCCTGCTCCAGGGAGGTTTGCTCGCGCTGATCGCGGTGGGCTTCTCCCTGGTGTGGGGCGTCATGAACGTCGTCAACCTGGCGCACGGCGCGCTGGCCATCACCGGCGCCTTCTTCTCCTGGCAGCTGCACGAATCACTGGGTCTGGACCCGGTGCTCTCTCTCGTGGTGGTGCTGCCGGTGATGTTTATGGTCGGCTACGTCATTCAACGGGGGCTGATCAACCTGGTGGTCAACGCGCCAATCTGGATGACCCTGCTGCTGACGTTCGGGCTGGAGGCACTGATCGTTAACGGCCTGCTGCTCGCCTTCACCGGCGACTTCCGCTCCACCCGAACGGGGTATTCGACAAACACCCTGGCGCTAGGCGGGGTGCGCATCCCCTATGCCCGGCTCATCGCCTTCGGGCTGAGCCTGCTGCTCACCGTCGCGCTGGTGCTGTTCATCCGCAACACCAAGATGGGGTTGGCGATCCGGGCCACCGGCATGGACCGCACAGCTGCCCGGCTGATGGGGATGAACGTTCGGCACGTGTACGCCGTTACCTTCGGCACCGCCACCGCGCTGGCCGCCGCGGCCGGCTCCATGATCGGGCTGGTCGGGACGTTCACGCCGGTCGTGGCCGGGGGCTACACCCTGCAGAGCTTCGTCATCGCGGTGCTCGGCGGCCTGGGCAACATGTGGGGCGCCCTGGCCGGCGGCCTGGTGCTCGGGCTGGCAACCGCCTGGGGGGCGCTCTACCTGTCCGGCACGCTCGTAAACGCCATCGCCTTCGGCATCCTCGTGCTGGTGCTGATCGTGCGACCGAGCGGCCTGCTGGGCAAGCCCTACTACGAAGCTCGTGCCGAGGCTTAAGGATGGCCGCCACTTCGGCCCGTCCGGGTATGCCCGAGTCGGAGTCGGCGCACCCGGAGCTCGGCGCACCGACGACCGGGCCGCCCAAAGCCGCCCCGGCGGGCCGCGCCACGGCGTCGCGGCTGGCTGGCTGGGCGCTGGTGCTCGGACTGCTGGTCATCTGCCTGCTCGCGCCGAAGCTGTTCATCCCCAGCTTCCTGCGCACACTGTCTGCCGTCTTCATGTTCGCCACCCTGGCGCAGGCGTGGAACATCATCGGCGGATTCACCGGGTACCCGAGCTTTGGCAACGTGGTGTTCTTCGGTCTCGGCGGCTACACCATCGCGGTGCTCATGGCCCGCTCGCACTGGTCGTTCTGGCCGGCGCTGGTGGTCGCCGTGGTGCTCGGCGCGGCGTACGCCATGCTCATCGGGATCCCGACGCTGCGGCTGAAAGGGCACTACTTCGCCATCGCGACGCTGGGTGTGGCGGAGGGCACCCGCGAGATCGTGCTCAACGTGCCGAAGGTGACCGGCGGCGGCGCCGGCATCACGGTGCCCGCAGTCGGCCCAAGCGCCACCACGAGCTACCCCGGCAACACCGGTTTTCTCTACTACTTCCTCGCCCTGCTCGTGGTGGCGATGCTGGCCGTCTATGCGATCGCCCGCAGCCGCTTCGGCTTCGCCCTGCGCGCGATCAACCAGGACGAGGACGCCGCCGCGGCCGCCGGGATCAACACCACCCGGATGAAGATCGCGGCGTTCATGGTCAGCGGTGCGATCACGGCGGCGGCCGGGTCCATCTACGCCTTCCAGCAGGTCAGCATCTACCCCGACCGGTTGTTTTCGGTCGACATCACGGTGCTGATGGTCATCATGGCGGTCATCGGCGGCAGCGGAACGGTGATCGGGCCGCTGGTCGGCGGCGTGGGGCTGCAGTTCCTCTCCGAGTACCTGCGGCAGAACTTCACCGACTACCACACCTTCATCTTCGGCGCGATCATCATCGTGGCCGTGGTGCTGCTCCCGGAAGGTGCCGTGCGCTTCGCCAGTGAGACGGTGCGGCAGCGACGACTGCCGATCATGGACAACCTACGGCGGTACCGGCTGTGACGGCCGCGCTGGAGACCCGCGACCTCTCGGTCCGCTTCGGCGGGCTGAAGGCGGTCGACGGCATCTCGGTCACCGTCGAGGACGGCCGGGTCCTGGGAGTCATCGGCCCGAACGGCGCCGGCAAGTCGACGTTCATCAACCTGATCACCGGGCAGATCCGGCCGACCCGCGGGAAGGTGCTCGTCGCCGGGCGCGACCTGACCGGGGCCAAACCCTGGAAGATCGCCGCCGCCCGGGTGGCCCGGACCTTCCAGATCAACAAGCCGTTCCGCGGCTTGAGCGTGCGGGACAACGTGGCGATCGGGGCGATGTTCGGCGCTCCCGGCGGCGGCTCGGTCGCCAAGGCCCGCGGCGTGGCCGACGAGGTGCTCGAGCGGCTGGGGTTGAGCGGAGTCGCCGAGCTCGGCCCCACGGAACTCAGCGTCGCGCACGCCCAACGTCTCGAGGTGGCCAAGGCACTCGCGCTGCGCCCGCGGGTGCTCTTCCTAGACGAGGCAATGGCGGGGCTGCGACCGGCTGAGATGGAGCCGCAGCTGGAGCTGATCCGCGAGCTGCGGCGCGAGGGATTGGCGATTGTCGTCGTCGAGCACGTGATGCGAGCCATCCGCAGCGTGTGCGACACCGTTCTGGTGATGCAGGAGGGAAGGGAGCTGCTCACGGGTCCGCCGGACGAGGTGCTCGCGGACGAGCGCGTCATCACGGCGTACCTCGGTCAGCGCTACGCCGAGCGGCAGCGCGCGGAACGGGCCGAGGCCGGTGGCGGCGGACCGGCCGTCGCCGACCAGGTCGGCCCGCGGCCGGAGAGGGAGGCGCGTGCTCCAGGTTAGTGAGCTGTCTGCCGGCTACGGCCGCGTCCCGGTCCTGTTCGACATCTCCCTCGATGTCGACGAAGGCGACGTGGTTGCGCTGGTCGGCTCCAACGGCGCCGGCAAGACGACCCTGCTGCGGGCGATGTCGGGGATGTTGCCGCCGTCCGGTGGGACAGTGGTTCTCGATGGCAAGGACATCACTCGGTTGGCGTCCGAGCAGATCGTCCGGCTGGGGATCGCCCACGTCCCGGAGGGCCGCCGACTCTTCCCCGGCCTGACCGTCGAGGAGAACCTGCTCGCCGGCGCGTACCACCGTTCGGATGGCGACGTACGGCGGGACTTCGACCGGGTGCTCGACATGTTTCCCCGGCTGCGGGAGCGGCTGCGCCAGGTCGCCGGCTCGATGTCCGGCGGAGAGCAGCAGATGTGCGCGATCGCCCGCGGGCTGATGAGCCGGCCGCGGCTGCTGATGGTGGACGAACTGTCGATGGGCCTGGCGCCCAATCTGGTCGACCTGTTCCTCGACCGGCTCAAGACGATTGCGGCCGACGGCATCGCGGTGCTCGTCGTCGATCAGGACGTCGACGCAGCCCTGCGGGCGGCCCGGCACGGTTACGTGATGTCGACCGGGCACATCACGGCGCAGGGCTCCAGCGAGCAGTTGCTCGCCGACCCGGCGGTCCGGGACGCCTACATGGGCGTCGGCTGACCGGCCCAACGACCGATGCCCGCATTGCCGGAGGAGGAGCAGGCCATCGTCGCGGTGGTCCGCGAGTTCGTCGACCGCGACGTTCGCCCGGTTGCCCGCGAGCTGGAACACGCCAACAGCTACCCCGCGCAGCTGATCGAGCGGATGAAACAGCTGGGCGTGTTCGGCCTTGTCGTCCCGGCGCCGTACGGCGCGGTGCGGGTGTCCACCCGATGCTTCGCGCTGGTGACCGAGGAACTCGCCCGCGGGTGGATGAGCCTGGCCGGTGCGGTCGGCGGCCACTCGGTGGTCGCGAGCCTGATCGCGACCTTCGGCACCGAGCGGCAGCGGGAGCGCTACCTGCCCCGGATGGCGACCGGGCAGCTGCGGGCCACGATGGCACTGACCGAGCCCGGCGGCGGCTCGGACCTGCAGGCGATCCGCACTGTCGCCCGCCGCGACGACGCCCGGCAAGCCGGCCAGGACAGCGCCGGGTACGTCGTGAACGGCACCAAGACCTGGATCACCAACGCGCGTCGGGCCGGCCTGGTCGCCCTGCTGTGCAAGACCGACCCGGCGGCCGACCCGGCGTACCGCGGGGTGAGCATCCTGCTGGTCGAGAAGGTTCCCGGACTCACCGTCTCCCGGGACCTGCCCAAGCTGGGATACAAGGGGGTGGAGACCTGCGAGATCGCCTTCACCGACTGCCGGGTGCCCACCGATGCGCTGCTCGGGACCGAGGAGGGTCGCGGCTTCGCTCAGATGATGGCCGGGCTGGAGCTGGGTCGCATCCAGGTCGCGGCCCGGGCCGTCGGGGTGGCCCGGGCCGCGTTCGAGGATGCGCTGGCCTATGCCCAGCAGCGGGAGGCCTTCGGCCGCCCGATCTGGCAGCACCAGTCGATCGGCAACTACCTCGCCGACATGGCCACGAAGGTCACCGCCGCCCGGCTGCTGGTCCTGGACGCCGCCGACCGACTCGACGCCGGGCGCCGCTGCGACCTCGAGGCCGGCATGGCCAAGCTGTTCGCATCCGAGATCGCCATGCAGGTCGCGCTGGACGCGTTGCGGATTCACGGCGGATACGGCTACTCCACCGAGTTCGACGTGGAGCGCTATTTCCGCGATGCACCACTGATGATCGTCGGCGAGGGGACCAACGAGATCCAGCGTGACGTCATCGTCCGCCAACTCATCGCCCGGGGCGGCCTCGACGCGTGAGTCGTCTGGGGTCACTTCTCCGATGCCGGGCCGGCTGCAAGGCGGCCTGACATGCCGCCGCGCAGTCCTGTGGACAGCGACGATTCTGTCGGAGCTGCTGGCCCACCGCCCGGACGGAATCTGGCGAGCGCGGCCGCCGGAGCGATCCCGGACTCAGCCGGGCGCCGTGAGGAGAACGAGCCTGCTCCCGCTCGTGACCTCCCGCGGAGGCGCAGCGGTCAGCTGCCGGCCGGGGCCTTGACCGCGAGCACGGGGCAGTCCGCAAAGAGCAGGATCTCCTGGGCGTTGCTGCCCAGGATCAGCTTCCCGATGGGCGACCGCCGCCGCAGACCGATCACGATCAGCTCCGCGCCGGTTCGCTTGGACGTCTCGACCAGGTCCTCGGCCGGATCGCGACCAAGGATCAGTTCATGCAGGTCGTGCTCGATGCCCTCGGTGCGCAGCCGCTCCTCCAGCCGGGCGAACTCCTCGCGGTACCTCACCACCGTGTCCGAGTCGGTGTGGCTGCCGCCACGGGCGGAGTGCACGACGACCAGCCGGGCGCCGCGCCGGGCGGTCTCGGTCACTGCCGCGTCCACCGCCGCCTGTCCCTCCGGCGTGAGGATGAAGCCAACCACGATGGTCCCGCGACCACTTGCTGTGCCCTCCACCGCAGTCGCCCTCCCTTCTCCTAGCGCCCGAGTGTCGGGGACGAACGATTTCGTGGTGGCCCACCGGGCGCGGTCCAGCATGAGCCTGACGCATGGAGTGGTGCGTGCCAACGGCCGGAAGTCCGGTCGCCATGTCCACCCCGCCCGCCCTGGGCACGATCGTGTGCTGGGGTGACGTCGCCTGCCCATGGGCATCACTGGCCGTGCACCGGCTGCGGGCGGCAGGGCTTTCCACACATCGACGCCGACGAGCCCGCGTGCACCCCGAGGTTCTCCGCCGCGCCGCCGGCTGACAGTCGCTGCCAACGGCGGCGGTAACATCGGTGACTGCCAGGGCAATCCGCCTTACCGACCCCCCGCCGTCATTAGGGTGCGCTCGACAGCCATGATCGGCCGCGCGAGCATCGACGCTGCGTCGAAGGCAGGAAAGCGCTGATGGGACAGACCAGCAACAGCTCGCCGGCGATCAGGGTCGAGAGCTTGCGCAAGACCTACCGCAACCGAGCGGGGACGGTCGAAGCCGTGCGCGGAGTCAGCTTCGAAGTCGCCCACGGGGAGGTCTTCGCCCTCCTCGGACCGAACGGTGCCGGCAAGACGACCACGCTGGAGATCCTGGAGGGGTCCCTGGCCCGCGACTCAGGCACCGTGGCTGTCCTCGGCCTCGACCCCGGGTCGCGTGCCGATCTCAACCGGCTGCGTAAGCGGGTCGGCATCGTGCTGCAGGAGACGGCTGTCGAGCCGTATCTCACGGTCAGCGAGGTGCTGCGCCGCAACGCAGCGTACTACTCCAACCCTCGGCCAATCGAGGAGGTGATCGAGCTGGTCGGCCTGGCCGAGAAGGCCAAGGCCCGAGTGAAGACGCTCTCCGGTGGGCAGCAGCGCCGGCTCGATGTCGCCCTGGGCCTGGTGGGACGCCCGGAGCTGCTGTTTCTCGATGAACCCACGACCGGGTTCGATCCCTCGGCCCGCCGGGGCGCCTGGGAGCTCGTGCACGGGCTGACCCGACTCGGTACGACGATCGTGCTGACCACGCACTACATGGATGAAGCGCAGGCGCTGGCCGACCGGGTCGCCGTCATCGTTGGCGGTGAACTCGTCGCCCAGGGACCGCCGGACTCCCTGGCCGGCCGAGACCGGGCCGCCACCCGGATCCGGTTCCGGCTGCCGGCCGGGGTACGCCGCGAGGACCTGCCGCTGCCCGCGACGATGGCCGCCGATGCACCCGAAGATCTGCGGGTGCAGCTCGTAGAGATCGACACCGACGACGACGTACCCGTCCTGCATGAGCTCACCGGTTGGGCGCTTCGTGGGGGTCACGACCTGGACGCGTTGACCGTCGACCGGCCCAGCCTGGAGGACGTCTACCTCAGCCTCACCGGTAGCGCGGCCACCGCCATCCCGCCGCCGGGGTCGCGGCAGCCCGCTGCTACGCAGCCCTCCGGAGCCGCCTCATGAACGCCGCCGCACTCGCCGTGCACCAGGTCCGCTACGAGCAGAAGTCCTACTGGCGCAACCCCGCGAGCGCGTTCTTCTCGTTCGCCTTTCCGATCCTGTTCCTGGTGATCTTCGCGACCCTGAACGCCAGTGCGCACCTACCCGATCTGGGCGGCATCTCCTACAACCAGTACTACGTGCCCGGCATCGTCGCTTTCGGCCTGATGAGCGCGTGCTACACCAACCTGTCGACCACTATCGCCATCCGCCGAGACGCCGGCATCCTCAAGCGACTGCGCAGCACGCCGTTGCCGCCGTGGGCGATGTTCGCCGGCATGGTCGGCAACAGCGTCGTGGTCAGCGTCATTCTCGCCATCCTGGTGAGCGCCGTCGGCATGCTCTTCTACGGCGTCAGCGCTCCGCACGGCATCCCCGCGCTGCTGGTGGCGCTGGCGCTGGGCGCCGCCTGCTTCTGCGCGCTCGGCGTCGCGGTGTCCACGCTGATCCCCAACGCCGACGCCGCCCCCGCCGTGGTCAACTTCGTGTTCTTCCCGCTGGTGTTCATCTCGGGCACGTTCTACCCGGTGCCGAAAGGCTCGGTCCTGGAGCGGATCGCAAACGTCTTCCCACTCGTGCACTTCACCCGGTCGGTGTTCGCACCGTTCGACCCGCACGCCACCGGCGCCCGGTTCGCCAGCCACGACCTGCTCATCGTGGCGGTGTGGGCGGTGGCGGCGGCGATCGTGGGGGTACGCCGGTTCCGCTGGGAGCCATCGCGTCGCTGAGCCGGGCGCGCCCGGCTAGCTAGGCGTCCCCAGCTGGGCTGTCCAGCCGCACATACAGCGACTGCAGGGCCGCCATCAGGCCGGCTCCGCCGATCGCTGCGCCGGGGGTGGGTAACTGACGCAGCAACAGGTCCACCGGTAGCTCGGGGGAGGCGGGGATGGCCGGCAGGGACGGGGCGTCCCAGAAGGTGTACCGGTCTGTCGGTGCCGTCGAGGCGTCCGCAGCGTCGTCCGCAATGCCGGCCAGCGCCACCGCGGCTCCCACCAGCGGCCGCCGGGGCGTGGAAGCGCTGGCATCGACGGGACCGACGGGCAGTGCCGGCACGCCGTCGCCGGCCGCGCGTAACGAGCGCAAGCGCGCCAGCAGCTCCTCCCGGCTGCGCCCACGCCAATGCAGGATCCGGAAGGGGTCGTCGTCGAAGCTCTCCGCGAGCAGGTAGAAGGTGGCCGCGAGGTGCTTGCACGGCACCTCCCAGTCCGGACACGAGCAGATCATCTCCAGGTCCTTCGCCTTGGCCGGGAATAGCGGCGCCCCGGCAGCGGCGAACACCTCTTCCAACTGGGGCGGCATCTCCCCGGCCAGCAGGTGCGCGCAGTGGATGGCCTGCTCCGCGAGCGCCACCTCGGTCTTGGCCCACGCCAGCTCGCTGAGCGGCGTCAGCCGCACCGTGACCCGGTACGGCGCGGAGCGGGTCCCCTGGACGCGGGCGGTGACCACCCCCGGGGCCACGTCCACACCGAGCACCTGGCCTCGTCGCGCATAGGCCTTGCCGCGACTGAGTCGGGAACCCATGGCGAAGGACTCGAGTACCGCGACGAACCGCCGGGACCACCAGTTCTCGCCGATGTTGCCGCGGGCGCTACGCGCCACCAGGCCACCGGTCACCGGCCGGGGCCGAGCGGCCGGCGGGAAGTCGCCCGCCCAGGTCGCACCGCCGCGACGCCTCCCCGGGCTCACTCCACCACCGACCCGGCCTCGAGGGTGAACAGCTGCCGCAACTGGGAAGTCGACAGCTCGGTCAGCCAGCCCTCACCGGTACCGACCACAGCCTCGGCCAGGCCCCGCTTCTCCCTGATCATCACCGAGATCTTCTCCTCCAACGTCCCGGCACAGACCAGCTTGCGGACCTGCACGGTGCGGGTCTGCCCGATCCGGAAGGCCCGGTCGGTGGCCTGGTCCTCCACCGCCGGGTTCCACCACCGGTCGACGTGGACCACGTGGTTCGCCGCGGTCAACGTCAGGCCGGTGCCACCCGCCTTGAGCGACAGGACGAACATCGGCGCCCCGGCGGCATCGCGCTGGAAGTGCTCGACCATGGCATCCCGGTCGGGCTGGGCCACCCCGCCGTGCAGGAACAGCACCTCCCGGCCGAAGCGGGCACTCAGGTGGGAGCGCAGCATGTGACCGAACTCGGCGTACTGGGTGAACAGCAGCGTTTTCTCCCCCGCGGCCAGCACCTCCTCGAGCGTCTCCTCCAGTCGGGCCAGCTTGCCCGACCGGCCGGCCAGCCGACTGCCGTCGCGCAGGAAGTGGGCCGGGTGGTTGCACACCTGCTTGAGCTTGCTCATCGACGCCAGCACCAGGCCGCGCCGCTCGATGCCGGTGCTGCTGGCGATCCGCTCCAGCATGTCGGCCACCACCGCCTGGTAGAGGGAGGCCTGCTCGGCAGTCAGCGAACAGACCACCTCCATCTCCAGCTTGGCCGGCAGGTCGCTGATGATCGTCGGGTCGGTCTTGAGCCGGCGCAGCACCAGCGGCTGGGTAACCGCGCGCAGTCGTGCCCCCGCGTCGGGGTCGCCGTGCCGCTCGATCGGCGTTGCAAAGCGCTCCTTGAACTGACTGGCGCTGCCCAGCAGCGACGGGTTCGCGAAGTCCATCAGCGACCACAGGTCTGCCAACCGGTTCTCCACCGGGGTTCCGGTGACGGCGAGCCGGTGTGGCGCCGGGATCGACCGAGCCGCCTGCGCCGCCTTGGTGGCGGCGTTCTTGACCGCCTGGGCCTCGTCGAGGACCAGGCGGCGCCAGGGTACAGCGCGCAGCGCCGCCGCATCCCGCGCCAGCAACGCGTACGTCGTCAGGACCAGGTCACTGGCGGCGACCTCGCGCTCGAATGCCTTACCGCGGGTGCGTTCCGCGCCGTGGTGCACGTGCACCCTCAGCTTGGGCGCGAAGCGGGCTGCCTCGCGCTGCCAGTTGCCGACTACCGACATGGGGCAGACCAGCAGCGTGGGTCGGGCGTCGGCGTCCCGCTCGGCGTCGCCCGCCATCAGGGCCAGCAGCTGCACCGTCTTGCCCAGCCCCATGTCGTCGGCCAGCAGGCCCCCCAGCCCGATCGAGTGCAGAAACGCCAGCCAGGCCAGGCCCCGCTCCTGGTAGGGCCGCAGCCGTCCGGTGAAGCCGGCTGGCACCGGCACCGACTGCACGCGCACCGCCCCGTCCCCGGCGAGCAGGTCGCCGAGCCAGCCGTCCGCGTCCACCCCGACCAGGGGCAACCCGCCGGGGCCCTCCGCGCCGCCAGCGACCATGCCCAGCAGCTCGACCGCGCTCGCGCGGCTGGTCGCGCCCCGCCGGCCGCGCTGCACGAACGCGCGCGCCCGAGCCAGCCGCTCCGAGTCGACCGCGACCCACTGGCCCCGCACCCGCACCAGCGGCTGCTGCGCGGCCACCAGGTCGTTGACCTCTGCGTCGGTGAGCGATTGCCCGCCCACCGCCAGCCGCCAGTCGAACTCCACCAGCCCGTCCTGCCCGATTCCGGCCGGGCCGGTGGTGGCGCCGGGCTGGCTCGGCGTGTGCGCGCGTAACCGGGCGCCGAGCCGCGCGGTTGGCGTGGTCCACCAGCCGGGCAGCAGGACACCGAAGCCCGCGGCCACCAGCAGTGGTGCCGCCTCGGCCAGGAACTCGTGCGCGCCCGCGGTATCCAGCGACAGGACCGCCGGCCGCGCGCTGCGTAGCGGCTGCTCCAGCCGCGGGTAGAGGCGGACGGCACGCCCAAGCTCGGCCAGGAGCCGCTCCTGCGGGTCGGCCACGTGCCGCGCCAGCGCGCGCAGGCCGCCCCGGGCCGCCCAGATCCGGTCGGCCGCCACGATCAGGCTGGGCTCATCGCTCGCCTGCAGGGCCAGCTCCAGGCGCCACCCGGCGTCCGCCCGGGATGGCGCCGGCTGGCTCCCGGTTCTCTTCGGCGTCGGCGGGTCCTCGACCACCGGCTCCTCCGCCGGTTCGACCAGCCGGAAGCACGCGCGCACGGCCCCGGTCGCGGTCGCCTCCCGCTGCCAGTCGGCCAGCGCCGCCTCGAGGGTCGCCAGTTCGGCCGCCGTCGCCGGGAACGTGGGATCGGAAGCGGTCAGGGCCTGCCGCCAGCGCCCCGGCACGGTGCGCGCGCCGGCTTGCGTCCGGCCGCCGGCCGCCTTCGCGGCGGTGCCAACCCGCGCGCGGACCGCGGCGTCCACCAGGGCATCCACGGTGATGGCCACCTGAACCCGGGCCGGCCCCGGGTCGCCGGCGCGGCAGGCCGCCGGCATGAGTACGGCGGCCGCCCGCAGCCAAGCGGCATCTGCTCCCGTTACCACCGGGTGCCACAGCGCGACTCCCACGCCCCGGCCACCCGTCCGCACCGACGGCAGCACCCGCCCCCGCTCGACCAGGCCCTCGGCGAACGCCGCCAGCCGCGCCAGGTAGCGCAGTTCCACACCGGGCAGGACCGACGCCTCGGTCGTGGGTTCCGATCCCGCGGCCGGTCCCGGGCCGGTCAGAACCGCCAGCGCCGCTGCTGCAGCCAGTTGCTCCAGCCGCACTGTGGGAACCCGCCACCGCGTCAGCGAGGACGGCGTTTCCGTGGTCATGGCCGCCGGATCGGACTCCCACCCAAACGGCTCGTCGGCCAACTCCGGAGACGCCACCGGGCCAGCCCCGGCATCGGGCAACGCCAGCACCGCCGGGTCCGGTGCGGCCGCCCGGACGTTGCAGCCAGCATCGTGCAGCACCCGCAGCAGGTCGGTGGCCGACACGGCGAATGGGTGGTCCAAGACCTTCGGACGCCGGCCGGGCCGCCGTGGCGGCACCCGCACGCGCCCGGAGTCCTCGGCCCACAACACCAGAGCGCCCGAGCCAACTCCCAGCGTCGTCGCCGACCACCAGCCGTGGACGACGATCACTCGCTCCTCCTTGAGCACACGGGCTGACTAACCGTTCCCGATCACCGGCCTACCGGCCGGCGTTGACCGGCGACAGGTCCGACCGCTGTCCCCAGGCCGCCCGGGCGCCGCTGTCGCCGACGCGGACGACAGTGACTCCCGCCCCGACCGCGCTGACGAACGCCAGCGCCGCAGCCAGCAGGGACAACGGACGCAGCCAGCTCCGCGGACCGGGCCGGCGGGCGCCAACCGGGAGCCGACCGACGAGCCAGCGCTCGGGTCGGCTCAACGGCTCGGGCGAAGCCGCCGCCGGGGCGACCGCCCGCCGGTAGATGTCCACGGCGACGAGCAGGGCGAGAGTCAGTCCCATCACCGCGGCCCACGGCAGCAGGCTGCTGCCGATCGAGGTGTGTGTCCGCACGGCCGGCGTCTTAAGGCTGAAGCGCTCGGCCAGCGCCTCGCCGCTGGAGGTCGCGACGGGCACCGTGAGGGTCGCCACGAAGGTGAAGACCAGCGCGAGCAGGCCGTGCCGCCGCCGGGCTCCTGGCCACACCGCGACCAGCGCCGTGGCGATGGCGGCCAACGGCAGCAGCACCACCACGGCATGCACCACCAGCACGTGCACCGGCAGTCCGGAAATGGTGTTCAGCCCCACTGTTGGCGAACCTCCTGATGGCTGCCGGCCAAACGGAATCCGGACACCTCAACTATCTCATCGCCGTCGAAGGCGGCGCGTGGTGAGTTACCCAGCGCACCGAGTGCGCCACGCCGCGCTGCGGTTACTCCGGAACGAAGTCTCCGCTCCTCTAGCCTAAGACCGTGACCGAACACGATCTCGTCGACGCGCCGCCACACCCGGTGGCCGGTGATTCGGCGCTCCAGTCGCAGACCCTCGAGTCGGTGGCGTCGGCGTACAACGATCACGCCTGGCTGCGACATCTGGCCATGCCGTATCTGGGTAGTCATCCGTTGGAGCTGGGTAGCGGACTGGGCGATTGCGCTCAGTCCTACCTCGAAGCGACCTCGAAGCGGGCATTCCCCGCATCAGTCGTGAGTGAGGCCGATCCGGTCCGGCTGGGCATGCTGCGGCGCCGGTTCGAGTCTCAACCGCGCGTCGCCGTGCTCCAGCTCGATCTCAGGGCAGCACCCGAGCGCGAGCATTCCAGCGTCGTCGCGATACTGCGGGCGGCGTTTGGGCAGGCTGGTTTGGCCGTCGATCGGCTGCACTACGTCAACGCGCCGGGGCTGCCTGCTTGGATCGTCGGCATGCGACTGCTCCGCATGACACCGGGAGACGGTCGGCTGCTGCGAGTCTGGGACCGGCTGGTGATTCCCGCGGCCCGCCGCGCAGAGTCGCGGTGGACGCCGCCATTTGGGCAGTCCGTGTTCGCCGTCAGCCGCGTGCGGTCCCAACCCTTCGATCTAGCGTGACTACTCTGCCGGCCGCGGCAGCGACTGCGCCCGGCAAGTCCGGTGCGGGCTCTGCGAGCGCTGCCACCGTGGAACTGTCGGTGCTCATCCCGTGTCTGGACGAGGCCGAGACGCTAGCCACCTGTATCCGCAAGGCCCGCGGCAGCCTGCAACGGCTCGGCGTCGACGGCGAAGTCGTGGTGTCGGACAACGGCTCCGTGGATGGATCGGTCGGCATCGCCCGGCGCGAAGGCGCTCGAGTCATCTCGGTGGCCGAGCACGGGTACGGCGCCGCGCTGCGCGCGGGAATCGAGACGGCGCGAGGTCGCTACGTGATCATGGCGGATGCCGACGACAGCTATGCTTTGGACGAACTAGCCCCGTTCCTGTCGGCGCTGCGGGCCGGTGCGGACCTCGTGGTCGGCAACCGATTCCAAGGCGGCATCGCACCTGGAGCGATGCCAGCTTTGCACCGATGGCTCGGTAACCCGGTCCTGTCCACGTTGGGCCGCCTCTTCTACGGCATTCCGATCGGTGATTTCCATTGCGGCATGCGGGGATTCCGGCGAGAGCAGATCATGGCGCTTGGGCTGCGCACCCGCGGAATGGAGTTCGCGAGTGAAATGGTCGTGCGGGCGGCGGTCCACAACTTGGTTGTCACCGAGGTCCCGACGACCCTGCGGGCCGACGGGCGCAGCCGGTCACCGCACCTGCGCTCGTGGCGCGACGGGTGGCGTCACCTGCGCTTCCTGCTCACGCTCAGCCCTCGCTGGCTGCTGCTGTACCCCGCTCTCACACTGCTGGTGACCGGCTTCGCCGCCTTCGGGTGGCTGCTGCTGGGAAGCCAGCGCGTCGGCGGCGTCACGTTCGACATCCACACCTTGATCGCCGCGGCGACCGCCGTCGTACTCGGGGTGCAGCTGGGCGGACTTGCCGTCCTGTCCCGAGCGTACTGCTCTGCCCTCGGACTCCTTCCTGGCAGCTCGCACCTTGACCGCGGCCTGCGGCGCTGGACCGCTGAGCGGGGTTTGGTGGCCGGGCTCTGTCTGTCCCTCACCGGCTTGGGCTGCTTCCTATTGGCGGTGCTGCGGTGGCGGGCGAGCGACTTCGGCCCGTTGGAGATTGGGGCGACCCTCCGCTTCTGCGTCGCCGGCATGCTCCTGACGGTCGTCGGCATGCAGGTCATCGTCGTCTCCCTGACCTTGACCCTCGTTGTCCGCCGCGACTGACAGTGCGGTAGCGCGGTTGCGGCGCACCACCGCGCTACCGCACCACCGCGCCGGCTTCCCTCGCCGGGGCGTCGGCATGGGATACCTCCTCGCGGTCTGTCTCATCAGCCTGGGGATCCGCCAAGCGGTTCCACTGTGGGTGATCGGGAACTTCGCCTACGACGATCAGCTTTTCGTGCGCCAGGCCGGCTATCTGGCCGACGGCAACTGGCTGGGACCGTTTGACCAGTTGACGCTCGCCAAAGGGCCGGCGTATCCGGTCTTCCTTGCCGTGGTCCGGCGGCTGGGACTGCCGACGGCACTGGCCTACCAAGTCCTCGCCCTGGCGGCGGCCGGCACACTGGCCGGCCTCATCGCACGCCTTATTGGCAGTCGGTACGGCGCCGCGGTCGCCTTCACGGCCTTGGCCCTCAACCCAGTGCTCTTCGGGCCGCAAGCCTCCCGGCTGGCTCGAGACAACGTTTACGCCGCAACGAACCTGCTGGTGTTTGCCGTGGTCGGTTTGGTCATCGTCTCCGCGACCAGGCCCATCAGGCAGGGGCGCAGGCGCAGCGCCGCCGGCACTCTCGCGCTCGCCATCTTCGCGGGTGCGTTGTTGGCCGGCTACTGGCTGTTGCGGGAGGAACGGAGCTGGCTGCTACCAGCGCTCACCGTTCTGATCGTGGGGCTAGCGGTCGCCGGCCGCAGAATCGACTCGCGTGGTGTCCGCCGGGTCGGGGCGCGTCGCCTGGCGCAGTCACGACTGCTGGCCGGCGCGGCCGCAGTGATTGTCACCGGCGCCGTCTTCGGGGCGCTTACCGCCACGGTCAGCCAACGCAACCACCAGCACTACGGTGTGGCGCTCACCAACGACTTCGTCTCGGGCAACTTCCCGCGGGCCTACGGCCTTTGGCAGAGCGTCGACGCCGGCCCGCCGCTTCCTTACGTGCCGATTTCCCGGGCGCAGCGTCTGGCCGTCTATCGGGTGAGCGTGGCGGCTGCTGAGCTGCAATCCAGTATGGAAGGACCTGAACAGGCCTGGATCGGGCCCGGCTGCGGCGGGTTGGGCGTGTGCGATGACATCGCTGGTGGATGGATCCCCTGGGCAGTTCGGGACGCCGCTTCCCGGGCCGGGTATTACCGCAGTGCGCCAGCAGCTCAAGCCTTCTTCGGGCGGCTGGGCGACGAGATCGCAGCCGCCTGCGCTAGCGGCCGGTTGCGCTGCCACACCCCCATGCCGAGCATGTTGCCGACGCCAGCCAGCGTCAGCGGACGCCGGCTGCTCGAGTCGGCGTGGCGGGCGGCCTGGGACACCGTGGGCTTTCAACTCGCCGATGGGGGGCGTGCGGTCAGCAACGCAACGCCGGAGCAGTGGACCCAGTTCCGCCGGGTTACCACCGGCCTGCCGAGCACGCTGGCCGAGCACCAGGCCGATGAGCGAACATGGCTCGCTGGCGGGTGGCCGGTCGACGCGTTGCGCGTTGGCTACCGCACCGTTGCCATGGCTCTCCTGCCGCTGGCGCTGGTCGGGTACGTGGTAGCGCCGTGGCGGCGACCCCACGGCTGGGCTGGCGCCTGGGTCGTAGGTGCCGCTGCAGCGGTGGCCGTGCTGTCTCGGATCGGACTGCTGGCGCTCGTCGACTCGACATCCTTCCCAGCGATCGCGAACGCCCCATACTCCCTCCCGGCGCCCGGCTTCCTCATCGTCGCCGGCCTGCTCGGGCTGTGGCTCCTGAGCACAAGCTGCACCCGCGGGCACCGGCCCGAGAACCGTTCCGCCGCGTAGCCTGGTCCGGCACAGTCCGGCACAGTCCGGCACAGTCCGGCACTAACGCGGACCTTCGGACACTCTGGCAGAGGCGGCCCCGGTGCCAACGCAGTCACAGTCGAATCCCCCGTCCGGCTTCGGCCCGAACGAGTGGCTGGTAGAGGAGATCTATCAGCAGTACCTGGCCGATCCGGACAGCGTGGACGCGGCCTGGCACGACTTCTTTGCCGACTACCGGCGGAACGGCGGCGAGCCGGCCGAAAACAGTGCCCAGGTGTCTGACCAGCCGGACGTGGCCCGGAAGCCGGCCGCCGCAGAGCCCGAGACGGCTCAGGCGTCCGAGCCGCCGGCGGCGCCCGCGCCCAAGGCGGCGCCCGCGCCCAAGGCGGCGCCCGCGCCCAAGTCCGAGCCCGCGCCCAAGTCCGAGCCGGCGGCGACACCCGCCCCGGCGCTCGCTCCCACCGGCGCACCGACCCGGCCGTTGCGCGGCGCCGCAGCCCGGGTGGTCGCCAACATGGAGTCCAGTCTCGCCGTTCCGACCGCCACCAGCGTTCGCTCGGTGCCGGCCAAGCTGCTGATCGATAACCGCACGGTGATCAACCACCACCTGGCCCGCTCCCGCGGCGGCAAGGTGTCGTTCACCCATCTGATCGGCTACGCACTCGTCCAGGCCCTCGGCGCGTTCCCGGAGATGAACGCCGCCTACACCGAGGTCGACGGCAAGCCGGCGTTGGTCACCCCCGAGCACATCAACCTAGGCCTGGCCATCGACCTCCCGGGCAAGGACGGTTCCCGATCCTTGGTCGTGGCCGCCATCAAGGGGGCCGAGGCGATGGACTTCACCGCCTTCTGGGCGGCCTACGAGGAGATCGTCCGCAAGGCCCGGAACAACAAGCTGACCATCGACGACTTCGCCGGTACGACGATCAGCCTCACCAATCCCGGCACCATCGGCACCGTGCACTCGGTCCCTCGGCTGATGGCCGGCCAAGGCGCGATCATCGGCGTCGGGGCGATGGAGTACCCGGCCGAGCACCAGGGCGCCTCCGCGGAGAGCCTGGCCCGCCTCGCCGTGTCGAAGGTGCTGACGCTGACCTCGACGTACGACCATCGGATCATCCAGGGCGCGCAGTCCGGCGACTTCCTGCGGCGGATGCACGAGCTGCTGCTCGGCGGCGACGGGTTCTACGACGAGGTATTCCGGTCGCTGCGGATCCCGTACGAGCCGGTGCGCTGGGTGCGCGACATCGCCACCTCGCACGAGGACCAGGTTGGCAAGCCGGCCCGAGTGATCGCACTGATCCACGCCTTCCGGGTCCGTGGGCACCTGATGGCCGACACCGATCCGCTGGACTACAAGCAACGCAGCCACCCGGACCTTGACATCGTCAACCACGGGCTGACGCTGTGGGACCTCGACCGGGAGTTCGCTACCGGCGGCTTCGGCGGCAAGCCGGTGATGGCGTTGCGGGAGATCCTCGGCGTACTGCGGGACTCCTACTGCCGCACTGTCGGCGTGGAGTACATGCACATCCAGGACCCCGAGCAGCGGGATTGGCTGCAGGATCGGGTGGAGAAGCCGGCGGGCAAGCCGGAGCGCGCCGAGCAGCTGCACATCCTGGAGCGGCTCAATGCCGCGGAGGCGTTCGAGGCCTTCCTGCAGACGAAGTACGTCGGGCAGAAGCGGTTCTCGCTGGAGGGCGGGGAGTCCTCGATCCCGCTGCTGGACGCCGTACTGACCGAGGCCGCTCATGCCGGGCTGGACGAGGTGGCCATCGGGATGCCGCACCGCGGCCGGCTGAACGTACTGGCCAACATCGTCGGGAAGAGCTACGGCCAGGTCTTCCGCGAGTTCGAGGGCAACATCGACCCGCGCACGGCGCACGGCTCCGGCGACGTGAAGTACCACCTGGGCTCGGAGGGCACCTACACTGCCGCGGACGGTGCCAAGGTCTCGGTGTCGCTGGCGTCCAACCCGAGCCACCTCGAGGCCGTCGACCCGGTACTCGAGGGCATCGTGCGGGCCAAGCAGGACGTCATCAACAAAGGCGAGCAGGGCTTCAGCGTGCTGCCGGTGCTCATGCACGGCGACGCGGCCTTCGCCGGCCAGGGCGTGGTGGCCGAGACGCTGAACCTGTCCCAGCTTCGCGGCTACCGCACCGGCGGCACTGTGCACGTCGTCGTCAACAACCAGGTCGGGTTCACCACCGGACCGGCCGCCGCCCGCTCCAGCGTCTACGCCACCGATGCCGCCCGGATGATCCAGGCACCGATCTTCCATGTGAACGGTGACGACCCGGAAGCCTGCGTGCGGGTGGTCCGGCTGGCGTTCGAGTTCCGGCAGGAGTTCAAGAAGGATGTCGTCGTCGACCTGCTGTGCTACCGCCGACGCGGGCACTCCGAGGTCGACGAGCCCTCGTTCACCCAGCCGGTGATGTACGACACGATCGACAAGAAGCGGTCGGTGCGCAAGCTCTACACCGAGTCCCTGATCGGCCGCGGGGACATCACGCTGACGGAGGCCGAGGAGGCACTCCGCAACTACCAGCAGCACTTGGAGAACGCCTTCACCGAGACCCGGGACGCCTCGTCGCAGGCCGCCGACGAGCCGGAGACGGAGTCGGTGGCGACCGTGCCAGAGCCGGCGACGGCTATCTCCCTAGAGGCGGTCAAGACCATCGCCGACTCACAGGTGGCTCGGCCCGACGGGTTCACCGTGCATCCCCGCTTGCAGCCCCAGCTGGCCAAGCGGGCGCAGATGGTCAGCAACGACACCATCGACTGGGCGATGGGCGAGACCCTGGCTTTCGGTTCGCTGCTGCTGGACGGCCGGCCGGTGCGCCTGGCCGGTCAGGACAGCCGGCGCGGCACCTTCGGCCAGCGCCACGTCGTCGTCGTCGACCGGAAGACCGGCGCGGACTACACCCCGCTCAAGCACCTCTGCCCGGAGCACTCGCACCAGGACGTGCCGTTCTACGTCTACGACTCGCTTTTGTCGGAGTTCGCCGCGCTGGGGTTCGAATACGGCTACTCGGTCGCTCGCCCGGACGCCCTGGTGTGCTGGGAGGCGCAGTTCGGCGACTTCGTCAACGGCGCCCAGTCGATCATCGACGAGTTCATCGCGGCCGGCGAGGCCAAGTGGGGCCAGCACAGCCGGGTGACCCTGCTGCTGCCGCACGGCTACGAGGGCCAGGGTCCGGACCACTCCACCGCGCGGATCGAGCGGTTCCTGTCGCTGTGCGCCGAGGACAACATGACGGTAGCCCTGCCCTCGACCCCGGCCAACTACTTCCATCTGCTGCGCCGTCAGGTCCTCGGCCCGGTACGCCGGCCGCTGGTCGTCTTCACTCCCAAGTCGATGCTGCGGCTGCGGGCGGCGACCTCGCCGACCTCGGCGTTCACCGACGGCGGGTTCCAGCCGGTGTTGCCTGATCCGGAGTCGCCGGCGGCCGACGCCGTCACCCGCGTGATCTTGTGCACCGGCAAGGTCTACTACGACCTGGCCAAGGCGCGGGCCAAGGCCGAGGCCGACGACACGGCGATCGTGCGGGTGGAGCGGCTCTACCCGCTTCCCGGCGAGGAGATTGCCGACGCCCTGGTGGCCTACCCCGACGCGCACGACGTCGTCTGGGTGCAGGAGGAGCCGGCCAACATGGGCGCCTGGACGCACATCGCCATGAGCCTGCCGGACTTCCTGCCGGACGACCGTCGGCTGCGCCGGGTGGCCCGCCGGCCCTCGGCCAGTCCGGCGGCGGGCTCCAGCCGGATGCATGAGGCCGAACAGGTGGCGCTTCTCGACGCCGCGTTCGCCCGGTAGCGCTGGCGGTGTACTTCACCGACCGGGGATTGGAGGAGCTCGCCGAGCGGCGTGGCGGCGAGGCGATCACGCTGGAGTGGTTGGCCGAGCGACTGCGCGACTTCCTCGACCTCTACCCGGAGTTCGAGGTCGCGGTCGAACGCTTCGCCACCTGGCTCGCGCGGCTGGAGGACGACCCGGAGGTCTGACCCGTCGTCCCGCGCAGAGTGCTCCGCCGTACGACGGGTCGACCACAGGGCTTTCCCTCGGCCGGCTCTCGCCGTACCGTCGAGGAGACCACCGGGGCGGGGGCGCAGTGTCGTCGCCGTGCACACAGTCCTCGGCGAGGCAAGGAGACGCGCAATGGGCGGGAAGAACAAAGGCGGACGAGAGACTCGCAAGCCCAAGGCGGCCAAGAAGCCGAAGGCCGCCGTCTCGACCGGCATCGTGCCGCCCACGACGCGGCGTCCCCCGGCCAGCCCAGCGAAGTAGCATCGCCTGGCCATGATCGTCTGCTCCGGCGATCTGCCAGCTGCCGCTGTGCGGCGGTCGGCGCCGTCCACTGACCGCCTTTCTTGTCGGCGTTGCGGACAGCCAGGCCGACGGCTGAACTAGCCGGCCTCGGCAGTGCACCGCGTGCGGGGAGCGCTTCTCGAACGAAGACGACCGTCACCCATGGTGCAGGCGTCGTGGCCGGTGCTCGGGGTGCACCACGTCGGCTCCTCGGCCGTGTCGGGGCTAGCGCCAAGGACACATTGCGGGTGGCTCAATTTGGCTATGGACGTCCACCGAGGCGGTCAGCAGACTTTCCGGCGCGACGGGATCGTCCCGTTATAGGGAGGTATGTGCAATGCGTGCACGCATCCGATTCGCCGCGGTGGTCGCCGCGGCCGCGCTCACAACAGCGCCCACGGCCAGTGCCTTAGCCGACGAGGGCCACCACCACGGGGACCAGCGGGGCACCCAGGTCCTCGATGTCACGGCGTCGAACGACGGCCCGCAAGGCCAACCCCGATACACGCTGTCCGCGACCACACTGCAGGCCGGCCTTGAAGCGATCCGACTGCACAACAAGGGCACCGAGCCCCACCAGGTGCAGCTGCTGCGCCTGCACGACGACAAGACATTCAGTGACCTCAGCACCGTGTTGGCCGACCCGAAGGGGGACCCCTTCACTGTTGCGGACGCGACCGGTGGCTCGAACACGATCCTGCCCGGTGCCGAGCAGGAGACCTATGTGAACCTGCGGGCCGGGCACTACGTGGCCCTGTGCTTCGTCACCGATGAGGTCTCCAACGTGCCGCACTTTGCGGAGGGGATGATCGCCCAGTTCGAGGTGACCGGTGCGGGCACCTGGCAGCGGCCGGACGCCGAAGGCACTATCTCCGCTTTCAGTTTCGGGTTCAACATCCCGGCGTACGTGGACGGCCACGGTATCTACCGCTTCAAGAACCTCAGTGACACCGATTCCCATGAGCTGACCATCGAGCGGCTAGCCCCCGGCAAGACCGCCGATGACTTCCTGAATGTGATCTCGGGAAAGGTCGCCGGTAACCCGAATGACATCGCCGCGCCCGCGGGTGGCGGCGGCGCGGTGGCACCGCACGGGGTCGACTGGGTGCGCCTCAACCTGGCCCCCGGGGACTACATCGCGGTGTGCTTCGTGCCGGACCCCGAGGCCCAAGGCGCGCCGCATGCGGCTCTCGGCATGGTGCGAGGGTTCAGCGTCCGGTAGCTAGATGGTCGATTGCTTGGACACGGCGTGTGTCGCTGACCGGAGAAACGGGAGGGAGGTGTCCATGATCGGCTATGACGGAGGACCTGGACACCCTCCTGACCGCACCGCCCCCGCCGTGGGTGGGGGCGGTGTCCCCGGCTGACCAACGCCGAGCTGGTCCTGAGCCGGCTGCTCACCCTGCAGGACCGCGACCGACGGCGTCGGGGCACGGTCCTGCTGCAGCAGGGCTGGGTCGTCGGGGTCGTTGTCGGCAAACTCCTTGGGCACGCCCGCCTTCTCCGCCTGCTCCGGGCCCGCCGTACCGGACGGGGCGACGTCGGTGTCGTACGGCGCGGTGACCGTCCAGGCGGCGCTGAACAGCAGGAACCGGGACACCAGGTTGATCCAAACCAGCAGGCCCACGACCACGGCGAACGTCCCGTAGACCGGGTTCTTCGTCGTCCGGGCGATGAACCACGCGCCGATCACCTTCAGCAGCTCAAACCCAACCGCGGCGAACAGGGCGCCTTTGATCACCTTCCGCCACGGCGTCTGGATCTTGGGCAGCCGGATGAACACGTACAGGAACAGCAGTACGTCGGTGAAGATGGCCACAACCAGCGCCAGTACCTTGACCAGGAACCCGGCGGCCGTCGAGCCTTCGAGCCCCAGAATGCTGAGCACCTTGTCGGTGACGGCGGTGGCCGCGCTGGACACGGCCAGTGAGACGGCCAGGGTCAGCCCGAGCCCGACCAGGTTGAGAATGTCGGCCAGCTTCTTTTTGATGAAGTTGCCGGCTTTGACGTTCTGGTGCCAGACCGAGCGGATCGCCTCTCGCAGCGCGTCCACCGCCCCGAGCCCGGCGAGCAGCAGTCCGACGAGGCCGAGGATGCCGGCACCCGCCTTGGCGTTGGCGATCTGGTCGATGTCGATGCCGTTCGAGCCACCGATCAACCCAGGGAACGCGCTGCTCAACGAGTCAGTGACGCTCTTGCGCACCCCCGGGTTGTTGGCCACGGTGTACCCGAGCACAGAGAACGCCAGGGCCACTAACGGGAAGAACGACAAGAAGGCGAAGTAGGTCACCGCGGCGGCCAACCGATCGCCGGCGGCGCCCTGATACCGGGAGTAGGCCCGGACCAGGTGATCGAGGAACGGACGCTTCGCGCGCGCTGTCTCGACGGTTATGGCGGCCTTGTCCTTCAGGCCCGAGATATTCGCCATGGACTGGTCATTACCCCTTGGCCGGGCCATTCGCACGCGATCGATCAATGACGTGGCCGACGACCTGCGTGCTCCCGCACCTCAGGGGGCGGCGTCGGCCGGGTCAGCCGTTCCGCGACCCCAGGGGCAAGAAGCCGACGCCAGCCCGCACTCGGCGCATCGTGTCGGCGGCCACCGCCGTCGCCTTGGCCGCCCCCGCCACCAGTACGGCGTCCAGCCCCGCTTCGTCGGCCAGGATGTCGCGGTACCGCTGCTGGATCGGCGCGACGAACTCAACCAGTGCCGCCGCCACGTCGGCCTTGAAGGCGCCGTAGCCGCTGTCGGCGTACGTCGCCTCGAGATCGACGATGCCGCGCCCCGTGAGCGTCGACAGGATGTTCAGCAGGTTGCTGATTCCCGGCTTCTCCTCGGCCACGCGGACCTCTCGGCCAGTGTCGGTGACCGCACTGCGGACCTTCTTCGCCAGCGCCTTGGGGTCGTCCTGTATGTACACGGTGCCCGCGGGGGGCCGGGACTTGCTCATCTTGCGGCTTGGGTCCTGTAGGTCCGCGATCCGGGCCGACCGAGCCGGGATGTACGGCGCCGGCACGGTGAAGGTTCCCCCGAACCGGCTGTTGAAGCGCTTGGCAAGATCCCGGGTGAGCTCCAGATGCTGGCGCTGGTCGTCCCCGACGGGCACCTGGTCGGCCTGGTACAGCAGAATGTCGGCGGCCTGCAGTACCGGGTAGTTGAACAGGCCAACGGTGGCGGCACCGAGCTCGCTGCGCGCCGCCTTGTCCTTGAACTGCGTCATCCGGCTGGCCTCGCCGTATGCGGTGATGCAGCCCAGCACCCAGGCGAGCTCCGCGTGTTCAGGCACGTGGCTCTGCACGAACAGCGTGCACCGGGCCGGGTCCAGCCCGAGCGCCATCAGCTCGGCGATCGACTCGCGGGTGCGGCGGCGCAGCGTCGCCGGATTGTGCGGCACCGTGATCGCGTGCATGTCGGGCACGAAGTAGAACGCATCAAAGTCGTCCTGCATGGCCACCCAGTTGCGCACCGCGCCCAAGTAGTTGCCGAGGTGGAAGCCGATGCCCGTCGGCTGGATACCGGAGAGCACCCGCGGCTTCGGCGACAAAACGGGTCGGTCGGCCGACTTACTTTCCGTCGGCGGCGAGGTGGGTTCGACCGGCATGGCTCCAGTCTGGCAGGGGCGTGGACTCCTCCGACGGTGGCTCGATCGTCCCGGCTGGGCCGCCGGGGCCGCCGGGGCGGGCTGGGACGGCTGGG
>Ga0208478_1000148_pt1 | contig 27280 bp, 27 predicted proteins | sample NGESurdeep072012_5_FD_184462 | JGI IMG/M metagenome (GOLD analysis project Ga0208478, IMG submission 184462) | Arctic peat soil microbial communities from Barrow, Alaska - NGEE Surface sample 415-2 deep-072012 (SPAdes) | ecosystem: Environmental > Terrestrial > Soil > Wetlands > Peat ...
CTGACCGGCGTTCGATGCACCAGGCAGATGATGTTCACCTCCCGCAGGCGGCTGAGCAGCGCATGCCCGACGACGCCGGATGCGCCGGTGAGCAGTACGGTTCGTTGCGGCGATCTGCCGCCCAGAGCCTTGTGCAAAGGAGTGGAACGAGCGAACATTGACGCCCCCCGGTGTCGAGGCCGTAGGGTCGGCCTTCACCTAGAGAGACCGAGATCACCCGCCGCGTGATACGGCCGAGAGCCCCCATTTGTCGGTTGCTGTCGGCCGAACAGCCGGACTGTTTGCGAAACTAGTTGTGGCGTAACCGATGTGATCGGCAGGACGAGGATGGAAAGATGAGCGTCGATCACCGCAACCCGTCGGCCGGGGCAACCGCCCCGGCATCATGGGTCGGCAGGTCGCTGGTATGGCGGGACGGCCACGTGCTGGCCATGGATGTCGACCCCACCGCATTGCTCGAGTTGCTGGGACGCGACGAGCGGGCGCGGGCCTGGTGGTGCTTGCCGCGCGAGGAAGGGCCCGCGCTCACCGACGCGGCGGAGTTCCTCGGGCTGGACGCGCTGGCCGTCGAGGATATCCTCGGCAGCCGGGAGGGCCCGAAGCTGGACACCATCGGCGACACGGTGATGATCATCGGCGCCGGGGTTCACTTCGACCCGGACGGGGCCAGGATCGACATCGCCAGGATGTCGATCCTGGCCACCGAGCGGGTGCTGGTGCTGGTGGCGGACGAGCAGATGCTCTCGATACTGGCGCCGGTGCTGCAGCAGTGCGCCCCGCGAGTGATGACCGAGGGTGTCGCGGGCGGGATCCACGGCCTGCTGGACGACCTCGTCGACGGATACAGCGATGCACTGGAGGCGATGGAGGAAGCCACCGAGACGCTGACCGGGACACTCTTCGCCGACCGTCCGTTGGCGCGCGAGGACCAACTGCGGGCCTTCCGGCTACGCCAGGCACTGGTTCGGCTGCGGAAGATCTGCACGCCCATGCAGGAGGTCACCGGCGAGCTGGCCAACGCGGCGCTGCGCCCCTCCGAGCAGTCGTCCGATCCGGTCGACGTGCTGCTGGCCAACGCCACCGCCCGACGGTTCGCCGATGTCGCTGACCACGCCCGGCACACCGCGGAGGGCACCAACGGCCTGCGGGACGTGCTGGCCTCGGCGTTCGAGACGAATCTCGCACTGGCCGACGTGCACCTGAACATGATCATGAAGAAGCTGTCGGCCTGGGCGGCGATCATCGCTGTGCCGACGCTGATCACCGGCTTCATGGGGATGAACGTGCCGTATCCCGGGTTCGGCCAGGGTCAGGGCTTCGCGCTGGCGTTCGTGGTGATGATCGGTGCGGTGGTCACCCTGTACGTACTGTTCCGGCGCAACGACTGGCTCTGACGCAGCCCTCGCACGGCGTCACCCGCGGACGCTCAGCCCGACCTTCTGGAATTCCTTGAGGTCGGAGTAGCCGGCCTTCGCCATGGCCCTGCGCAGCGCACCGAACAGGTTCGTCCGGCCGTCCGCGCCCAACGCCGGGCCCAGCAACAGCTGCCGGAGCGGCACATCGGCCGGTCCGCAGGGCGCCGCGAACCCGCGCGGCAGCACCGGGTGCGCCGCGGTGTTCGGCCAGAACCACCCGGCCGCCGGCGCCTCCGCGGCCCAGGTCAGCGGCTCACCGAGCATCACCGCGTCGGCACCGCAGGCGATCGCCTTGGCGATATCGGCGCTGGAGTGGATGCCGCCGGCCGCGATCACATGCACATACCGGCCGCCGGTCTCGTCCAGGTACGCACGCCGCGCCGCGGCGGCGTCGGCGATGGCGGTGGCCATCGGGACGTCGATGCCCAGCACCTCGTCGGTCGTGGACGTGGCCCCGTCGCCGGTGCCGACGATGACGCCGGCGGCGCCGGTGCGCATCAGGTGGGTGGCGGTCTGGTAATTGGTGCAGCCGCCCACGATGACCGGCACGTCCAGGTCGGCGATGAACGACTTGAGGTTCAGCGCCTCGCCGTTGTGCTGGACGTGCTCGGCCGAGACGATGGTGCCCTGGATGACCAGCAACTCGACTCCCGCTGCGATGGCCGGTCCGGCCAGCGCCATGGCATTCTGCGGGGACAGCCGTACGGCCACCGTTCCGCCGCCGGTGCGGAGCTCCCCGATCGCCTCGGTGAGCAGATTCAACGACACCGGTTCGTGGTACGCCTTCTGCAGGAAGGCGATCACCTCGTCCGGATCGTCGGCCTCCGATCCCTGCGTCAGCAGATCGTCGATGACGGACTGTGGATCCCCATGCCGCGCCCACAGTCCCTCGCCGTCCAGCACCCCGAGGCCGCCGAGTTCGGCCACCCCGGCCGCCACCGCGGGCGAGACAATCGCGTCGCTGGGGTGGGTCAGCACCGGGATCTCGAAGCGGTACGCGTCGATCTGCCAGACCGTCGAGATGTCCGACGACGATCGGGTTCGGCGGGACGGCACGATCGTGACGTCGTCAAGTTCGTACGCCCGACGGGCACTGCGACCCATGCCGATCTCGACCGTGTCGACCACCGTTCCTCCAAACGCTTGAGAGTGTCCCGCGACATCTGGCTCTGGCTGTCCGGATTCGCTGTCCGGATTATCTGGGGCGATGTACCTGGGCAGTTCCTCCGAGCGCCCCGTCCCAGCACGCGCGCGGATACGATCGAAGAGTAGGCGACCGACCCCGCGGCTCAGCGGAGGCGGTCAGCGATCGATGTAGTTCGGCGCTTCCGAGGTGATCGTGATGTCGTGCGGGTGGGACTCCTTGAGTCCGGCCGCGGTGATCCGCACCAACTTGGCGCCCTTGAGGGCCTCGATCGTCGGCGAACCGGTGTAGCCCATGGCCGCGCGCAGGCCGCCGACCAGTTGGTGGGCCACGTCCTGCAGGCGCCCGCGGAACGGCACCCGGCCCTCGATGCCCTCCGGCACGAGCTTGTCGTCGGAGAGCACGTCGTCCTGGGAGTAGCGATCCTTGGAATAGGACCGCGCCTCACCGCGGGACTGCATCGCGCCGAGCGAGCCCATCCCGCGGTAGGTCTTGAACTGCTTGCCCGCGACGAAGATCAACTCTCCGGGCGATTCGGCGACGCCGGCCAGCAGCGAGCCGAGCATCACGGTGTCGGCACCGACCGCGATCGCCTTGGCGATGTCGCCGGAGAACTGCAGCCCGCCGTCCCCGATCACCGGGACACCGGCCGGACGGCAGGCCTTGGCCGCCTCGTGGATCGCGGTGACCTGCGGGACACCGATGCCGGTGACGACCCGCGTGGTGCAGATCGAACCGGGGCCGACCCCGACCTTGACCGCGTCCGCGCCCGCGTCCACCAGCGCCTGCGCGCCGGCGCGGGTGGCGACGTTGCCGCCGACGATGTCCACCCGGCCGCCGACATCCTTCTGCAGCCGGGCGACCATCTCGACCACGCGCAGGGAATGCCCGTGCGCGGTGTCGACCATGATCACGTCGATGCCGGCGTCCACCAGCGCCATGGCCCGCTTGTAGGACTCCTCGCCCACTCCGACCGCGGCGCCGCACAACAGCCGCCCGTCCGCATCCTTGGTGGCCATCGGGTACTGCTCGGTCTTCACGAAGTCCTTGACGGTGATCAGACCGCGGAGCTTGCCGTCGGCGTCCACCAGCGGCAGCTTCTCGATCTTGTGTTTGCGCAGCAGTCCGAGCGCAGCCTCCGCGCTCACCCCCACCGGTGCGGTCACCAACGGCATGGTGGTCATCACCTCGCGCACCGGCCGGCTCAGATCCACTTCGAACCGCATGTCCCGGTTGGTGATGATACCGAGTAACCGCCCATCGGCGTCGGTGACGGGCACGCCCGAGATACGGAACTTCGCGCACAGGTCGTCGGCCTCGCGCAGCGTGGCGTCCGGCCGGCAGGTGACCGGATCGGTGACCATGCCGGCCTCCGACCGCTTGACGATCTCCACCTGGGCCGCCTGGTCCTCGACGGACAGGTTCCGGTGCAGCACGCCGAGCCCGCCCTCGCGGGCCATCGAGATCGCCATCCGGGATTCGGTGACCGTGTCCATCGCGCTGGAGACCAGTGGCACCCGCAGCCGCACGTTCCGGGACAGCCACGTGCTGGTGTCGGCCTCGCTGGGAACCAGGTCGGAGGCGTCCGGGAGCAGCAACACGTCGTCGTAGGTCAGCCCGACGGTGGCGAACTTCTGGTCGAAGCCCCAACTCCCTGAAGCGGGGTCACCATCGGGGGCGGCGCCGGCGCGAGAGTCGGAGTGGGGAAACTCAGCAACCGGGGGCATGTCGACCTTCCGCAGACGCGTGTGCGGTACCAATCCGGACCACCGTCGGCGAGATCGTCACCGGGGTTCGTTCCACCATCGTAGGCGAGCGGTGGAGCGATCCTGCCGGGAGCGCAACGGCTCGGTCCTGGCTGCCGCGGGAGGTCAGTGCGGTGCGGCCGCTGGATCGACCGCCTTGGGATCCGAGCTCGGCGGCGCCGGGGTTTCGGTGCTCAGGCCCGGTCCGTCGCTGCTCGTCTCGGTGCTCGGCGGTGGGGGCGCCGGGGCTGAGTTCTCCGTGGACTTCTGGTCACCCGGTGAGGTGGTGACCGTGGTGGGATCGACCGGCACCGCGGCGGACGTCACCGGAGCGGGGTCGGTGGTCGCCGGAGGTGGTTTCGGGGTCGGCGACGCCGGCCCTGCCGGGGTGTCGGTCGTGGGGTCGATCGAGGCTTCCGTCAGCGGATGGGCAACCGCCTTGGGCGTGCCTGGGTCGGCGAACGTTCCAGGGCCGACAGCCGCCATCGGTGACGGCGAGCCATCCGAGGAGTTGGAGCTGGAATCGGTCGACGCCTGCGGCTGATTGGACGCGATGATCGCTTCCAGGATCGTGCCGAGCAGCGGCGTGCTGGCCATTGGTGTCCCGGCCGCGGCGGACACCGGCGACCCGGCCGTCCGCGCGGTCGTCTGGTCGGCAGCCGCTGCGGCGGACAGCGTGCTGCGACGTTCCGCCTCGGGAATGATGTCCACCCACAGCTCTTGCACCTTCGCCGGCATGGACTCCGGCATGTCCAGGTCGTCCACGTGGCCGAGATGCACGGTCGCCCGCATCAGCGCCTCCCGCGCATCGTCCGGTCGGCCGGCATCGAGTGCAATCTGCACTTCCGCCAACGCGTTGTTGACCTCGTTCAGCGACCGCACCGAGTCCAACCGGTCCGACCACAGCACGCTGGCCAATGGCCACAGGCTGTCGCCCGGCTTCGCGGTTCGGGATCCCACCGCGGCCGATCCGATGAGCAGCGCGCAGATGGCTGCCGCGATCAACATTGCGGGGCGCGCTGTCCGTTGCAGTCGATGCCGGCCGGTGGCCACGGGATGGGGGACCCGCCGGACCGCGGGCATCGGCGGCAGCGGCGTCGAGGAGATTTCCTCGCGCCAGATGTCGAAGAGCTCGATCAGCGGATCTGCGCCGGGGGCGCCGCTGCCGGCGTCGCGACCGCCGAACCCGGCACCCACGGAGACGGGCTCGCTGCGCTCCGAGAGCAAACCGTCAATGAGCGCGTCGTCCGCGAACACGTCCGCGACATCGACAACCGGGGAATCGCCGTGTCGGCGCTTTGACCGACCGGACATCAGACCAACTGCTCTGACAGTCCCGTGTCGGCGGACAGCAGGAGTCGAAGTTTGGCAAGGGCTCGGTGCTGGGCGACACGCACGGCGCCAGCCGTCATGCCCAGGGCGTCCGCAGTCTGGTCTGCCGTCAGGCCCACGCCCACCCGCAGTCTGATGATCTCCTGCTGGGTGGAGGGCAGGTGACCGAGCAGTTCACCCATGAGACGGGACACGGAGTTCGCGACAACCCGCTGCTCGGGTCCGCGATCGGCCGAAGGCCCATCAGGAACCTCAGCGAACGGATAGGTACGCGACCGGGCGGCGACCCGGTGCGCGTCGGCGACCTTGTGCGCGCAGATCCCGTAGACGAAGGCCAGGAAGGGTCGCCCCTCATGGCGAAAGGCGGGCAGGGCGGTCAACACGGCCATGCACACCTCCTGGGCAACGTCGTCCGGAGACGCCAACGAGCGGTGGCCCGCGGACATTCGTGATCGGCAATAGCGGACAGCGACGAAATGCACACGACCAAGCAGGTGTTCCATCGCGACCGTGTCCCCTGCGACCGCTTGATCCACCATCGCGTCCAGATCCAGTGGATCCGGCGTGTCACGTACTTGTTCCATCGCCATTGGCCGCTCCCCCGTTACACCCGGTGACGCGAATTTCCGTCGCAGCCGGACCCACTTGTGCCGATGGCACGATCCTTCTGGCACCAGGAAGTCATCTTAACCCGTCGGTTACAGCCGAAATACCGCCCGTGAAACGGAGGGTAGCGCTGTGGGCAGGCAAAGTCACTCATTTGGACGGTATTGCTTGGCCTGCGTGTCGCTACGTAGTCAGCTCGTCACAGCACGACTATTTGCCCCCGCCAACGGGAATCCGGACCGAGACGAACCGCCGACGGAGCCCCGAGAGGTCAGGCGACGAAACCACGCCGGAAGCCGAGCGCGACGGCCTGCGCACGATCGCGAGCGCCGAGCTTACGGAACAACCGGCGAGCGTGCGTCTTGACGGTGTCTTCGGACAGGAACAACTCGCGCCCGATCTCGCCATTGGACTGCCCCTGGCTCATCCCGCGGAGGACCTGCATCTCCCGTTCGGTCAGCGGCGCCTCACCGTCGGGTGAATCGCGCATGGCCGGGACGCGCGGCGTGGTGAGCGTGTCGGCCAGCGCGGCAACGATCTCGGGCTGGGTGGCGTCCCAGCGCAGGAACCCGCGGGCGCCGCAGGCGATCGCCGCAGCGATGGAGGCCGTGTCGTCGGGGGAGCCGAAGACGATCACCACGGCGGACGGATGGATCGCCAGCAATCGTCGGGTGGCCTCTATGCCACTGGTCAACGCGCGCTGGGTGCCGATCAGCACCACATCCGCCGCCTGTCTGCCGTACCGCGACAGCAGTTCGTCGCCGCTGGCAACACAGTCGATACCCTCGACCGACGGCACCGCACCCATCACCCGGGTCAACCCGTCCCGGGCACTGCGCCGCTCATCGCAAATCAACACGCTCGTCACCTGATACCCCCTGTGCACAGTTTGGAAGCTGTGTCATACCGAAATCTGGCAGTCATACCCTCGGCCGAATAGCACCCCAGTGGACCACAAGATCCACAAAGGGGATACATCGGACATTCCTCGCCGTTCGTTCCGGTCTTCACTGCGGACAGTAGTCGAAGTGCGCCGCCTCGCCACTCTCCGGTGATCGAGCCGTCATCAAACGCGATGTGAGCGATACCACAGGTGTGCGCCCTCAGCTCGACATTCGGGCCCCGCCAACACGCTCGCCGGGCCGCCCGGTCAAGATCAAAAAAGATCGTGATCAAGGTCTTGTCGAGCGCGCTGAAGCGATCTAGTGTCGAGAGATCAACAACGCCCAGATCAGCGCGGATCCGGTCAATACGCGGTAGAGCGACGACGAAGTTCCCCGTCGCACGAGCACTCGGGGAGCCGTTCGACGAGTTCTTTCGCGAGGTCGCCCGCGCCCAGATCCCCGGCGGTGTGGCAGTTCTGACCTTCGGATGATCGAAATGGGGATCGACGTGGCGGACACCAGGCGCCTTCCCGGCCCGAATGCTGATCTCTGGGATTGGCAGCTGCACGCCGCCTGCCGAGGCATGGCCAGCTCGTTCTTCTTCCACCCCGAGGGCGAACGTGGACCGGCGCGCGCGCGCCGCGAAGCCCAGGCCAAGGCCGTGTGTTTCGAGTGCCCCGCGATGGCGGCCTGCCGGGCGCATGCACTGCAGGTTCACGAGCCCTACGGCATCTGGGGCGGCCTCTCGGAGAGCGAACGGGCGCAGATGCTGTCCATGACCGGAGCGCACTGAACTGTCGGGGCGATCCGGGCGCTCCGTCAGCGAACACCCTCGGTTGATCAATGGTGCACCGGGCGGGTATTTGTGCCGCGAATGCACCTGGACGGGTTGCCGCATTCGTCGATCTTAGACGCTTCCGCGAACTTTGGTGCACCGATGGTTGTCGTCACTCACCCCAATGAGTGAGACCCGCATCTGGGCGCAGCGACTACGTCAATCCGCGGTCACTCTGTGCCCTCGGCACCGCCCGAAATGGCGGGGCCGAGGGCACAGCAGCCGGGTCAGTGCCGGTGACCGTGATGCCCGGCGCCCCCCTCGTGGTCGTCCTCGTTCTCCTTGATGTCGACAATCGTGGACTCGGTGGTCAGCACCATGCCGGCGATCGACGCGGCGTTGGACACCGCTGACTTCGTCACCTTGACGGGATCGATGATCCCGGCGGCGACGAGATCGGTGAACCGATCGGCGGCGGCGTCGTACCCCTGACCGTTGGGCAGGTCGGCGATGGTGTTTACGACGACCGCGCCTTCCTGTCCTGCATTGGCGGCGATCCAGAAGGCCGGCGCAGACAGCGCCTTGCGCACGATGGCAACCCCGAGAGCCTCGTCGCCGGAGAGTTTTGCCTCGAGCGCGGCCAGTTCAATAGCCGCATGTACCAGGGCAGACCCACCGCCGGCGATGATGCCCTCCTCGACCGCAGCCTTCGTCGCGTGCACCGCGTCCTCGATGCGGTGCTTGCGCTCCTTGGCCTCGATCTCGGTGGGGGCGCCGACCTTGATGACCGCGACACCGCCCGCCAGTTTGGCCAGCCGTTCCTGCAACTTCTCGCGGTCCCAGTCGGAGTCGGTGGACTCGATGTCCTTGCGCAGCTGAGCAGCGCGATCGGCGACGGCCTCGGTGGAACCGCCACCGTCGACCACCGTGGTGTCGTCCTTGGTCACGGTGACCCGCCGGGCACTGCCCAGCACCTCGAGCCCCACCTCGGCGAGCTTGAGGCCGACCTCGCTGGATACCACCTCACCGCCGGTGACGATCGCCAGGTCCTGCATGAAGGCCTTTCGCCGGTCGCCGAAGAACGGCGATTTCACCGCGACGACCTTGATGGTCTTGCGGATCGAGTTGACCACCAGGGTCGACAGTGCCTCGCCCTCGACGTCCTCGGCGATGATCAACAGCGGTTTGCCTTCGGTCAGCACCTTTTCCAGCAGCGGCAGCAGGTCGGCGAGCGCGGAGATCTTCTCCCGGACCAGCAGCACCGCGGTGTCCTCGAGCACGGCCTCGCCGGCTTCCGGGTCGGTCGCGAAGTAGGGCGAGATGTAGCCCTTGTCGAACTGCAGGCCGTCGGTGTATTCGAGTTCAGTGGTCAGCGCCGAATGCTCCTCGACGCTCACCACGCCGTCCGCGCCGACCTTCTGGATGGCATCGCCCAGCAGGGCACCGATGACCTCGTCGCGGGCGGCAATGGTGCCGACCTGCGCGATCGCGTCGCGATCTCCGGCAACGGGGGTCGCCCACTCGTCGAGGAGGGCGTTGACCCGCTCGGCGGCCTGCGCGATCCCCGACCGCAAAGCCAGCGGGTTCGCCCCCGCGGTGACGTTGCGCAGGCCCTCGGCGACGATCGCCTGGGTCAGCACCGTCGCCGTCGTGGTCCCGTCGCCGGCCACGTCGTTGGTCTTGGTCGCCGCGGTCTTCGCCAGTTGTGCGCCGAGGTTCTCGCCCGCATCGTCGAGTTCGATGTCACGGGCGATCGTCACGCCATCGTTGGTGATGTTGGGGCCGCCGAACTTCTTGTCCAGCACGACGTACCGTCCGCGCGGGCCGAGAGTGACCTTGACGGCGTCGGTCAATTTGTCCACCCCGCGCTGCAGCGCGGAGCGGGCCTCGGTATCGAAGCTGATCTGCTTCGCCATATGTGTCGTCCAGTCCTTGAGTCAGTCGAGGGTGTTGTCGAAATGTGGGCGAATGTGGGCGAAAGGTGCCCGACAGTGCACGCGCCCGAACAGCACAGCGCCCCGACCGCCCGCGGGTGCGGGCCGCCGGGGCGCGGAAGTGCCAGTTCAGTTACTAGGCAGTGAGTTACTTTGCGACCTTGGCCAGCACGTCGCGCGCCGACAGGAGCAGGTACTCCTTGCCGCTGTACTTGACCTCGGTGCCGCCGTACTTCGAGTAGATGACAACGTCACCTTCGACGACGTCGATCGGGATCCGCTTGCCGTTGTCGTCGTAACGACCAGGGCCGACGGCAAGGACAGTGCCCTCCTGGGGCTTCTCCTTGGCGGTGTCCGGAATGACGATGCCCGACGCGGTCGTCGTCTCGGCCTCATTGGCCTCGACGAGGATCTTGTCCTCGAGCGGCTGGATGTTCACGCTCGCCACGGTGTGACCTCCCCCTTCTTGGGGTTGACTGGATTGGCAGGCCTTGGCAGGCGCCTGCTCACTGTTGTCTTGGTGTGCCCGGCGCGGATCGGGCCCGTCGTCGCGGGTGCCGGGCCGTCACTGTGCCGTTCGACTAGCACTCTAGCCATGAGAGTGCCAGGTCTCAACCGCTGGGCCGCAGATCGACCCCACAGATCGGACTCAGTGGGACGCGAAGAAGGCGTTCGCCCGCGGCGAGAACAGCAGCAACAGCACGATCAGCGCCAGCAGGGCGGAGACTACCGCGCTCCAGCGCAGACTGCCGCTCTGGATGATCGTCTGGTAGATCCCGGAGGCGAGGGAAAGTACGGCGACCAGCGCCGCCAGCCCCCTGGCAAGCCCGCTGCCCCGGGTGAGCCCACGGGCCACCAGGAGGTACACCACCGCAATGATCACCCCGACGATGCCGACCCACAGCAAGGTGCTGGAGCCGACGCCGGTGTCGTGGACGAAATCGTCGTTGCCGCGCCCGATGATCACCGCGATCGACCCGATCAACCCGAGCAGACCGCTGACCACGATCAGCACGGCCAGCAGGGTGATCCCGGCGGGCCGGCGCGCCGGAGCCTGGTTCTGATAGGTCATCGTTCATCCCGCCATCTCGTCGATGAAGATCGCCGACCCCGACGGGTCAAGATCGGCATCATCCTAGACAGCTGCGGTTGACCTCAGCGTCCGTCGGCGTCGGCGAGTTCGTCCCGCAGGGTGTGCAGGGAGCGCAACGCGCTGGTCAGCGTTCCGTCTGCGCGGCGGCCCTCGAACCACTCGTTGTCCAGCCCGAGCTCGATCCTGACCAACGCACCGTTGGCAGCGAGCCGGCGCCCGGGGGTGAGCTCGGTGTCCACGTGCTGGATCCAGGCGCGCAGCCGCGGCTCGTCGGCCGCGCCGTCCAGGAGTTCGGGTGCGCGTTCCGCCAGCAGCAGGGCAATCGCGGCGATCGCGGCGTCGACCTGGTCGACCGGGAGCGAAGAGGCGGACGAGGTGATCGCCCGGATTGCCGTCGACAGGTGGTCGCCGGTACGGCCGTCGCCGGCCTTGAGCAGCTCATCGACGAGCCGCCGCGCGGCAGGATTGTCGAAATAGGGGTTCTCCCGGCCGATGCCCGCAGGCTGTTCCACAGTGATCTCTCCCGCTGTCATGGCAGCCTCCTACATGCAAGGACCGTCGAGTGTGACGGGCCTCACGCCAGAGTAGGCCGGAAACGTCGCGGGCGACGGCGCAATTACGGTCTGGGCACCTGTGACCGACAGTTTGTGACGATGACGGCAACCGTGACGGTGGCCCGCGGTCGCTGCAGGCCCCGACGCCGGGACGCCGCCCGAGTCCGACCGAGGGTGCATCACCGCGGAGTGACGGCCGCGCGCACAGCGGCGGCGACGGCGGGGGCCACCGCGGGGTCGAACACAGACGGGACGATGTAGTTGGCGTTCAACTCGCCCGGGGCGACGCAGTCGGCGATGGCGGTGGCGGCGGCCAGCAGGCATTCGTCGGTGATCTCGTGCGCGCCGGCGTCGAGCATGCCGCGGAAGAAGCCGGGGAACGCCAGCACGTTGTTGATCTGGTTGGGGTAGTCCGACCGGCCGGTGGCCACGATCGCGGCGTGCTTGCTGGCCGCAAACGGATCGACCTCCGGGTCCGGGTTGGCCAGCGCGAAGACGATGGAGTCCGGCGCCATGGCGGCGATGTCGGCTCCGGTCAGCAGGTTGGGCGCGGACACCCCGATGAACACATCCGCGCCGACGATCATCTCGGCCAGCGTGCCGCGTGCCCTGCGCGGGTTGGTGTTGTCGGCGATCCAGCGCCGGAACTCGTCCAGGTTCGGGTTGTCCGGCCGCACCGCTCCGTGCCGGTCGCACCCGATGATGTCGGTGAAGCCCTGGTGGGCCAGCAGCTGGATGATCGCCCGGCCGGCCGCGCCGACGCCCGACACCACCACCCTGACGTCCTGCGGTTTCTTGCCCACCACCCGCAGGGCGTTGGTCAACGCGGCCAGCACCACGATCGCGGTGCCGTGCTGGTCGTCGTGGAACACCGGGATGTCCAGCATGGCGCGCAGCCGCCGCTCGATCTCGAAACAGCGAGGCGCGGCGATGTCCTCGAGATTGATCCCGCCGTACTGCGGCGAGATGCAGCGGACGATCTCCACGATCAGGTCCACGTCCTGGGTATCCAGCACCACCGGCCAGGCATCCACCCCGGCGAACTGCTTGAACAGCGCGGCCTTGCCCTCCATCACCGGGAGCGCCGCGGCCGGCCCGATGTCGCCAAGCCCGAGCACGGCGGAGCCGTCCGTCACCACTGCGACCGTGTTCCGCTTGATCGTCAACCGGCGTGCGTCTGCCGGGTTCTTGGCAATCGCCAGGCAGACCCGCGCCACCCCCGGGGTGTAGGCGCGGGACAAGTCGTCGCGGTGCTTGAGCGGCACCTTCGGCACCACTTCGAGCTTGCCGCCCAAGTGCAGCAGGAACGTCCGGTCGCTGACCTTGCGGACGGTCACCCCTGGCAACGCGCTGATCGACTCGGTGACCTGGTCGGCATGCGCGCCGTCCACCGCGTTGCAGGTCACGTCGACCACGATCAGCCCGGGACTGGACTCCACCACATCCAGCGCGGTCAGCGACCCCCCGGCCGCCGTGACCGCGCCCGCAAGATCGGCGGTCGAGCCGATCGCGGACGGCGCCTCGGCGCGAATGGTGATCGAGTAGCCCGGGCTGGTCGTCGGCATGGGTTGGTCCTATCACGCGGGTCGGCGCTACGAGAATCGGGACGGCCGAAATCGGGGGGCGCAGCGCCGGACCCCTCCGAGCCCGTCCAGCGTGGCAGCCCGGGCACCGGTTGGCAGCACGAATTGTCCGGAACGGACATTCCGGTCCGGCGTTTCAACGCGGCCGGGTACGGCGCGGGGACGGCATGGGGGACGGCACGGGGGACGGCACGGTACGGGGCGCAGTCCTCCCGCCGTTGGTGATCGGGTCAGCGCACCGCCTGCACAGCATCGGCTCCGGTGACAGCACGGGCGGTGTCGGCGACGATCTCGGCCGCCCATCGCGCGCCGCCGTACCTGGCGTAGGCCCGCTGCAGCACCCCCGCCCTTGCGCGGTAGGAGGGTTCGTCGAGCACGGTCCGCACACCGCTGAGTACCTGCGCCGACGTGGGTCGATCGACCTTCAACGACACCCCGGCGCCGGAGTGGGCAACCCTGGCGTTGACCTCCATCTTGTCCTCGGTGGTGCCGGCGCCGACCAGCGGAACGCCGTAGGCCAGGGCCATCTGCACCCCGCCGTACCCACCGTTGGTGACCATGACGTCGACCAGCGGCAGCAGTTCGGTGAACGGCACGAAGGGTTCGATCCGGACCGTGGCCGGCCGATCGCGCTCGGGTAGCACCGTGTCCGGGTACGGGCCACCGGAGGTGGCGATGACCAGCACGTCCTGGTCGGCGAGCGCGGCGATCGCGGGACGGAGCAGGTTGTCCGGATCGGTGGCGAGGGTGCCCTGGGTGACCAGCACCACCGGCCGGCCGACTTGGCCTGGGCCAATTCGTCCCACCACGACGGCGGCGTCCACCCATCGTCGGCGCCGGCGGGCAGAAAGACGCCGACGAACTGGACCGAGTCCGGCAGATCGCTGCGGTGGTACTCGAATTCCGGCACGCTCGGCACCAGGAACCGATCGGCCAGGGTCGTCGTCCAGTCCAGGAAGTAGCCGGGCAGCGGCGGCAGGCCGAGGGAATCCCGCAGCTGGGCCGCCTGCTGCTGCGCGCCACGGAAGATCACCTGACGCATCGCGGCGTTCAGCGCCCGGTTGCGCAGCCGACCCAGCCACGTGCTGGACGGCGGCAACCCCGTGCCGAACGGGGCCGTGTCGATGCTGGACAGCGTCAGCGGGGTGACCGCGAAGACGACCAGCGGGATCTGCCGCCGCTCGGCGAGCAACGCGCCGGCGATGAAGGTGTGCTCGGTCGCGACCACGTCCGGCCGGAAGTCGCGAACGACCGCTTCGAGCGCGTCGACGTGCTCGGCCACCGGCCGCAGGAACACCTCCTGGATGTCCCTGCGCAGGTCCTTCAGACCGGGCTTGGCCGGGGGCGCGCCGTCGCTCGTCGACGTCGGCGTCATCGAAGTCGAGGGACTCGGGGTAGGGCACGAAGGTCGCACCGCTGCCGGCGACCAGTGCGGCGTACTTCTGGCCGGTGTACCAGAGCACCTCGTGCCCGGCGCCGACCAGCTCCCTGGCGATCGGCAACCCGGGCCGGATGTGCCCGGCGAACGGCATGGACGTGAACAGGATCCTGGACATCCGGACTCTCCTCGGGATCGTGAGCGGGGTGAATGCGCCGCTCGTCGATCACGAGAGTGCGGGAGGGCACTTGCCGAACACCTGCAGCCGACTGAGGGTCGACTTGCGACACGACACAGGGAACGCAAGTGCCGGGTCAGGGCCGCAGACCACGCAGCAGCATGCCGAGCAACTCCCGGTAGTTCTGCTCGGCGTCAGGGACCAGCAGCATCCCCTTGATCTCCAGCTGCACGGCGCCGTGCACGGTGCTCCAGATCTGCTGAGCCACCTCATCCGGGTCGCCCCCGGCCAGGGCGCCCGTGCCGATGCCGTACGTGACGTGACCGACCAGCTCGTCGAACGAGGCCCTGGCGATCACCATCACCTCCGGAGCGGTCGCATCCTGATGGATCGCGTCGTCGAACATCGCCAAGTAATGCGCCCGGTTGTTCAGCGCGAATTCCCGGTAGCGCAGACCGGCGCCGAAAAGCCTTTCCCCGGCGTCGATCTCGCCGCGGGGCAGCAACGCGTCCCGTAGACCGGTGAATCCCCTCTTGAGCAGTTCGTCGACGAGGCCGTCCTTGCCGCCGAAACGGTTGTAGACCCCCATCGGGGCAACGCCGGCCTCGACGGCAACCGCCCGCACGGTGACGGCTTCCGGTCCGTCGCGAACCAGCACGCGTTCGGCCGCGTCGATCAGCGCTACCTCGACATCGCGGCTGGGCGTCCGGACCGGCCGGGTCCGGGCGGACTTCGCAGGTGCGGGCGTTGCACGTGCGGGCGTTGCTTGGGCTCCGGCCGTCGCCCCACCCCGCTGACCGGTTGCGCCCATGGTCGCATTCTCCCTTCCCTCTTCGTCCGGGGCTTGGCAGCCGGTTCGGACTGTGATAGAACACTGTTCTATAACTATAGAACACCGTTCTACGAAAGGACCAGCGATGACCTCCACCTCCCAGGCGCCCGGCCACCTGACCCTGACCGGACCCCGACACCTGGCCACCCCGGCCGCCACGCACCGCTGGTGGGCGCTGGCCGCGCTGTGCTTGAGCGTGTTACTGGTCGGCATCGACAACACGATCGTCAACGTCGCGCTGCCCACCATCGGGCGCGAGCTGTCGGCCGGCATCAGCGACCTGCAGTGGGTCGTCGACGGCTACACCCTGGTCTTCGCCACCTTGTTGCTGGTCGCCGGCCACCTCGGTGATCGGTTCGGCCGACGCCGCATACTGCAGGCCGGCCTGGTCGTCTTCGCCCTGACCTCGGTCGCCGCGTCCTTCGCGACCAGCACGAGCGGATTGATCGCCGGTCGAGCCGCGATGGGCATCGGCGCGGCGCTGATCTACCCGGCCACCCTCGCCCTGCTGATGTCGATCTTCACCGACCGCCGGGAACGGGCCACCGCCATCGGCATCTGGTCCGGCATCAGCGGGCTGTCGGTGGCCCTCGGCCCGGTGGGCGGCGGGCTGCTCGTCGAGCACTTCGGCTGGAACGCGGTCTTCCTGGTGAACGTGCCGACTGCGGCCGTCGCCCTGCTGGCCGGCCGGTTCCTGCTGACCGAATCCCGCGACCCGCGGCCCGGCCGGTTCGATCCGATCGGTGCGGTCGGGTCGATGGCCGGGGTCGGACTGCTGATCTGGACGATCATCGAGGCACCAGGGAACGGCTGGGGATCGGCGGTCACCATCGGTGGCCTGGCAGGTGCCCTGGCGCTGTTGGCTGCCTTCGTGCTGTGGGAGATCCACCGCAAGGACCCACTCTTCGACGTCACGCTGTTCGCCAACCCGCGGTTCTCCGCGGCCAGCGGGGCGATCGCGGCCGCGTTCTTCGGGCTGTTCGGGTTCATCTTCCTGATCACCCAGTACTTCCAGATCGTCCGCGGCTACGGCGTTCTCGAGGCAGGTGTGGCCACCCTGCCGTTCGCGGTGGTGACCGGTGCACTGTCCCCCGTGGCCATCGTGGTGATGAAGCGCTTCGGCAGCACCGCGGTGATCGCCGGCGGCCTGGCGCTGATGAGCGCCGGGTTCGTGCTGGCCGCGGGTTCGTCGGTGGACTCCGCATACTGGGGCCGGATCGTGGCGTCGATGGCGCTGATGGCCGCCGGTCTGGCGTTCACGGCGGGGCCGGCCACCGAGGCGATCATGGGTGCGCTGCCGGCCGGGCGGGCCGGCGCGGGATCCGCGGTGAACGACACCACCCGGGAGATCGGCGGCACCCTCGGGGTGGCCATCGTGGGGTCGGTGATGAGTTCGATCTACGGCTCGCACATCATCGATACACTCAGCGGCACAGGGCTCCCGGCGGATACCGTGCAGGCCGCCAGCCAATCGGTGACGGCCGGGTTCGCAGTCGCGGGGCAGGCACCGCCGGCGCAGGCCGCCGACATCCTGGACGGCACCCAGCAGGCCTTCATGTCCGGCCTGAACGCCGGATCGTTGGTCGCGGCGATCGCGACAGGTGTTGCGGCCGTTGCCGTCCTGGCCTTCCTGCCGGCCAGGCACCGCGACCCGGTCGGCTGACCCGATGCGCCCGGTGAGCCCGTCAGGGTGCGTGCACGATCGAGACCGGAAGTCCCGGGTTGCCGGTGAGGAATTCACCGGACTGGGCACGGCCCGCGGCCGCCACGTGCGCACCGACCGCAGCGATCATCGCACCGTTGTCCGTGCACAGCCCGGGTCTGGGCACCCTCAGCTCCAGACCGGCTGCGGCACAACGCTCCTCGGCCAAGGCACGCAAGCGTCCGTTGGCCGCCACACCGCCCGCGACGACCACCGTGCCGATTCCGAGATCGGTCGCGGCCCGGACGGTCTTGGCGGTCAGCACGTCGGCGACCGCCTCCTGGAAGGACGCGCAGACATCGGCCACCGGGACGGGATCGCCTGCGCGTTCGAGGGTCTCGACGTAGCGGGCAACTGCGGTCTTCAGCCCCGAGAACGAGAAGTCGTACGGCGCATCGCGCGGGCCGGTCAGCCCCCGTGGAAAGCGGATCGCGGCCGGATCCCCTTGCGCGGCAAGCCGATCGATGAGCGGACCGCCCGGGTAGCCGAGGCCGAGCAGTCGCGCCACCTTGTCGTAGGCCTCGCCGGCCGCGTCGTCCACCGTGCTGCCGATCTCGGTGATCGCGCCGGCCAGGTCGTCGACCCGCAGCAACTGGGTGTGGCCGCCCGAAACCAGCAGTGCCAGCGTCGGTGTCGGCAACGGCCCGTGCTCCAGGGTGTCCGCGGCGACGTGCCCGGCGAGGTGGTTGACGCCGAACAGCGGGACATCCCAGGCCGCCGCGTAGGCCTTGGCCGCGGCCACCCCGACCAGCAGCGCACCGGCCAGGCCGGGACCACAGGTGACGGCGACGGCGTCGACATCGCCGTGCCGCAGCCCGGCGTCGGCGAACGCGGCCCGGACCGTCGCGGTCATCGCCTCCAGGTGAGCTCGCGACGCGATCTCGGGTACCACTCCCCCGAATCGCGCGTGCTCGTCCTGGCTGGAGGCCAGCGCCTGGCCGAGCAATTCCGGTGCGCCGTCGGTGATGCGGACCAGGCCGGCGCCCGTTTCGTCACACGAGGACTCGATCCCGAGGATGACCGCACCCGGGCCCAGCCGGGCCGCGCGGTGGCTGTGCGTACTCATCCGGGCGTGCTCATCCGGGGTACGCCATCGTGTAGGCGTCGGCGCCGCTGGGCTGGTAGTAGCGACGCCGGATACCTAGCCTGACGAAGCCCTCCGAGGCATACAGCGCAAGGGCTTCCAGGTTGTCGGTGCGGACCTCCAGCAGTACCCGGCGTTGGTCCGCGACCTGCATCAGGTGGCGCAGGAGCGCCCGCCCGAGCCCGCCGCCCTGGGCATCGGGCCGGACCCCGATGGTCTGCACCTCGGCCTCGTCCGCGACGACCATCAGCCCGGCGTAGCCGTCGATCAGACCGGCCGCATCCCGGTGCACCACGTAGTGGTGCCCGGCGGCCAGCTCCGACCAGAACATCTCCGCGCTCCACGGCGAATCACCGGGGAACAGCATCGCTTCCAGCTGCACCAGGGACGGAATGTCCCACCAGTCAAGGGGTTCCAGGGCGACGGCGGATCCCCTCGAGTTGCCGGCCGGGCGTCCGGCCGTGGAGCCGGCGCCGCCACCTGCCCGGCGGCCGCTCATCGGCCCAGCACCGATCGCCGGGCGCCCGGTTCGGTGGCGTCGGGACGGCGGAGGTACAACGGGGTGAGCGGACCGGGCACCGCACCGGTCAGCAGTGCGACGGCGGCGCGCTCGACCAGGCCGCCGCTGAGCGGGTCGCCCGGAGCAGCGCCCGGCCGTGCGACGGCTGGGTCGACGATGCCGTCGAGCAGCGGCGCCCCTGGCCCGGCCAACTGCGCCCGCGCAACCCCGTGCCCGGCGAGCAGCTCCGGCACCGCGGCCGGCCGCGCAACCAGCGGTCCGAACAGCCGGCGACCGTCACGACCATAGGCGGACAGGTAGACCTCGCGGCGCCGGGCGTCGGTGACCACCAGCAGGACGTCCGCCAACGGACCAACGCAGCGGGCCAGCGCGTCGTGGCTGGGCACACCGTGCACCGGGATGTCCAGCGCGTCGCCCAGTGCGGCCGCCGTCGCAATGCCCACTCGCAACCCGGTGAACGGGCCAGGCCCCAGCCCCACCACGATCGCGTCCAGGTCGGGCAGCGGGTGCCCGCAGTCGGCCAGCGCCGCCCTGGCCAGCGGCATCAGTCGTTCCGCGTGCGCGTAAGGATCGGTGACAGTGTGCTCGGCGAGCACGACGATCGGCCGGGGACTGGGAGAGTCCGCCGCAGCCAGGCCAAGCGAGCCGTTGGGGCCAGCGGTCAGGTCGGGATCTGGATCGGGGCTGACCAGCTCGTGCGGTTGCCGAAGGCTGACGACTCCCGCTGTGACGGTCGGCGTCGAGGTGTCCAGGGCAAGCACGAGCACGAGCGACCATCCTACGGAAGGCCGCGACGCGCCCCGGACCAGCGCGATCGGCGAGCACCGGCCCGGCGATACCAGGCCGATAAACTCCCCCTGAGCGCCGGGTCCGGGAATCACCTGCATGAACGACTCAGCCGGGGCCGAGGAGGCGAGCCGTGTCCGAGCAGGTCACGCTGGCCGAGGTCGCCCGCTGGGCCGGGGTCTCGCTGGCCACCGCGTCGCGTGCCCTGCACGGCTCGGCCGGCCGGACCGTCGGATCCGAGCTGCGGGCCAGGGTGCAGGCCGCCGCCGCCGAGTTGAACTACTCTCCCAACGCCAATGCCAGGGCCATCGTCCGCGGGACGACCACCTCGGTCGGCCTCGTCGTGCACGACATCGCCGACCCCGCCGCAGCGGCCATCGCCTCCGGGGTGATGGCCGCGGCCAACGAGCGGGACCTGATCGTCACCATCGGTTCCACGATGTCCGATCCGTTGACCGAGATCCGTCACGTGGAGGCGCTGCGCCGGCAACGAGCCAGGGCGATCATCCTGGCCGGGTCCCGGTCCTCCGACCCGGGTCACGCTGACAGCCTGGCCGATGAGTTGATCGGCTATTCCGTCGGTGGAGGGCACGTCGCGGTGATCGGCCAGCAGCTGCTGCCGGTGAGCACCATCGTGATCGACAATGCCGGCAGCGCAAGGCGTCTGGCGCGGGCGTTGGTGTCGCTGGGCTACCGCAGGTTCGCCGTGCTCGCCGGGCCGGAATCGATGATCACCTCGGAGGATCGGCTGACCGGCTTCCGGCACGGCCTTTCGGACGCAGCCCTTGAGCTGCCGGAGGAGAACGTCATCGAGGCCCAGTTCACTCGGGACGGCGGGTACGTGGCGATGACGGAGCTGCTCGACCGGGAGATCGAGGTGGAGGCCGTGTTCGCGGTCAACGACGTGATGGCCGTCGGTGCCACGGCCGCGCTGCGCGACCAGGGCTACCGGTTGCCGGAGGACATGGCCGTGGCCGGCTTCGACGACATCTCCACCCTGCGCGATGTGCGACCGTCGCTGACCACCGTCCGGCTGCCGCTGATTGCGATGGGCCGTCGAGCGTTGGAGCTCGCGCTGGACGGGCGAAAGGTGGCAGCGTCGCAGGGCGACCCGGACGGCGACGACACCGGCCAAGATGCCGCCGTGATCGTCGAGGTCTCGGGCGAGGTGGTCGTCCGGGACAGCACACCGGCCCGAACCCCGAACCGGTGACCTGTCCGGTTCGTCAGGCTCTCGTCATGCTGCCGCCCTTGACCGGCACCGATCGGCGACGCCGCCGCGCGAGGCCGTGTCCACCAGGCCACAGCACGCCGGACCCTACTCGAGGTGACACTGGGAAGGGCCAACCGCCCGAATGACCACCGGTTCGACCACTCTGCAGCCAGGAGCTACCGATGACGACCACCGACTCGCCGCCGAGCGGGCCGACGCCTGCGCCCGGTCGCAGGAAGAAGTTGCTCGCCGGTCTCGCGGTGATCGTGGTCGTCGGGGTCGCGGTCGCCCTTGCCGTGTTCGAGCCGTGGCGGCTGTTCACCCGGAGCACGGTCGACGAGGCGCTGCCCGTGCAGGTGTCCACGGTCGAAGTGGCGGCCGGCCCGTCGGCTCAGGCTCCCGCCTCGACCCCGGCGCCGGAACAGACCGGCTCACCGAACGTCGGCGTCCCGGCGACCTCCGGTCCGGCTGCCGTCGGCGAACCCGGACCGACACCGCCCGTACAGCCGATGGCGCTGGCCAGCGGCGCGTTCGTGGACGGCGAGCACGCGACGTCCGGCACCGCGAGCATCCTGCAACTGCCGGACGGATCGCGATATGTCCGGCTGGAGAACTTCTCCACCAGCGACGGCCCCGATGTGCAGGTCTGGCTGACAGACAAGGCGGCCGGCGGCAACGACTGGGGCAAGTACGACGACGGTGTCCATCTCTCGCTGGGCGAGCTGAAGGCCACCGACGGGAATCAGAACTACCCCATCCCGGCCGACGCCAACCTCAGCGCCTTCACCTCGGTGGTGATCTGGTGCGACCGCTTCAACGTCGCATTCGGGACGGCGCCGGTTGGCCTGGGCACCTGAGCGGGGCGCCCACCCAGCGCCAACTGAGCTCGGCACCTGTAGCGCGCCCACCCACGCCCGCCGAACCTGGCATCACCCGCGCTGACCCGACATTCCCTACTGGGCGCCACTTTTCACGACTCGGCGCCGGAACATGCTGGCGCCCAGACCGCAAAGGCGGCGCCCAGTGGGCCGTTCCGTCCGGGCGGGCAGCCCCGCTGCGGCCAGCAATTCCCACCCGAGCCCGAGCATCCGCTGCGGTGTCGTCGGCCTGTCCGGTCGAGCCGGTTCGGGAAAGCATCGCTGATCAGTTTCTCCTCGGAGTGAACTTCCTCGATACCGACGACACGATGCGGTACTGAAACCGGAATTCGATGACGAAGCGAAGCCGGCTTCAGCCGCAGCTGTGCGTGAAGGTGCACAGTCGGGGATTCACGGAGGCGAGTAATTCGCAGGGAAAAACCCTGGTGGCGGGAACTGTCCAGGACTGTTAGACATCGCTGACACCCGAGCCGACAAAGGAGTTTGGCATGTATGGACGACTGGTGACCTACACCCATTCCGAGGACAGGGATGCGTTGGAGGCCAAGGCCCGCGCCGGGGTGATCCCGATCGTCACCGCGATCCCGGGCTATGTGGCCTATGGCGTGATCGTCGAGGACGACCGGGTGATTTCGATGAGCGCCTGGCAATCCGAGGAGGACGCCAAGTCCGGGGATGCCGCGCTGCTCGAATGGGTCCAAGCAAACACCACCATGAAGGTGCAGTCCCGGATCACCGGCGATTTCTCCTGGCTCGAACTTGCCGGAAAGTAGCATTTGTCCGGTTCGAGACCTCGCAGTCAGTGCCGCTTTTCATGACTCGGCGCCGGAACATACTGGCCCCCAGACCGCACATGCGGCGCCCAGTGGGGCCGACCCGCGACGGACCCGACCGAGCGCGGCACGGCTTCCACCGTCACACCACGGCCCTACTCTCGCTGACGTTCCGGGCGTCCCTCGCCCGGGCGCACCAGTCCGGTTTCGTAGGCGATCACCACCAGCTGGGCGCGATCGCGGGCGCCGAGCTTGGTCATGGCCCGGTTCACGTGTGTCTTGGCGGTCAGCGGGCTCACCACCAGGTGCTCGGCCAACTCGTCGTTGGACAATCCCATGGCGACCAGTCCGACGACCTCCCGCTCCCGAGGGGTCAACATCCGCAGGCGTTCCGGTGCGGCGCCCGCCGGACGTTCCGGCCGGTCAAGGAATCTCGTGATGAGTGCGCGGGTGGCCGCCGGCGACAGCAGGGAATCGCCCCGATCGACCAGCCGGATCGCGTCGAGCATTTCGTCAGGCCCGACGCCCTTGCCCAGGAACCCGCTCGCGCCGGAGCGCAGCGCCTGGAAGACATACTCGTCGAGCTCGAACGTGGTGAGGATGAGCACCTTCACCTCGCCCAGCGCCGGATCCGCGGTGATCGCTCTCGTCGCGGCCAGCCCGTCCATCTCTGGCATCCGGACGTCCATCAGCACCACGTCGACCCCGCCGGCTCGGACCAGCTCCAGCGCCTCACGCCCGGTGGAGGCCTCGCCGACCACGTCCAGGTCGTCGGCGGAGTCGATCAGGGCCCGAAATCCGGCCCGCAGCAGGGCCTGATCGTCCGCGATGAGCACGCGGGTGGTCATCGGACGAACGGCAGCGTCGCGGTGACGACGAAGCCGCCGTCGGCGGTCGGCGCGGCCTGCAGTTCGCCGCCAACGCTGTTGACGCGTTCCCGCATGCCGATCAAGCCGAAACCGCTGTTAGCCGGGGCTGCTGGAACCCCTGCCGGAACCCGGGCAGGCACACGGCCGCCGGAGTTCGTCACCACGATGACCAGTGCTGACGGCCGATGTTCCAGCCGGACCTCGGCGGCCGCCCGCCCCCCGTGCTTGCGCACGTTGGTCAGCGACTCCTGGACCACGCGGTAGGCGACCAGGTCGACCGCGGCCGGCAACGGCGCCGGCATCCCGCTGACCACGAGATCGACGGACAGGCCGAGGGTCCGGAATCTGTCCAGCAGTCCATCGAGGTGGCGCAGGCCCGGCGCGGGCTCGGCCGGACCCTCACCGTCGCCGGGATCTCGCAGCACGGTCAGCACGGCCTGCATCTCGGACAGCACGGACCGCGCGGCCGCCCGGACATGGTCGAGGGCCGCCCTGGCCTGCTCCGGGCGTTGCTCCATCAGATGTCCGGCGACCCCGGCCTGGACGTTGATCACCGCGATGTGGTGGGCCAGCACGTCGTGCAGCTCCCTGGCGATCCGCAGCCGCTCGTCGGCGACCCGGCGCCGCGCGTCCTGTTCCCGGGACGCCTCCGCGCGCCGGGCGCGTTCTTCGATCGCGGCCACATAGGCCCGGCGGTTGCGGGTGGCATCTGCCAGCGCGATGGCCAGTGCGCACAACGCCGCGATGGCCACCGGACGCGGGTGCGACCAGTTCTCGCCGTGGGTGATCCAGCCGATGGCCAGCGCGGACACCATGATCGTCACCGCGGCGGCGATCGCCCACCGCCGCTGACCGGCCAAGGTGACGGTGGCCAGCGCGGTCACGACGGCCAGGATCAGCGGCGGGACGTCACTGGAGTAGAACTGCACGACCAGGTAGCCCGCGGCGGTGACGATCAGGACGATCCACGGGTGCGTCCGGCGGAACACCAGCGCCCCGCAGGTGACCCCGGCCACCAGGTAGGACCAGGCCGGTGCGGTGACGGCGTCACCGAACGGCGGACCGGCGACCAGTGCGAGGACGGTGAACAGGTAGATCCCCGCCGCCAGCGCCAGATCCATCAGGTGCGGATGACCGCGGAACTGCCGTGAGCAGGCCTGGAACCACGGCCCGGGGACCTGCGGTTCGGGGAGTTGATCGGTCGTTGTCCCCGTGACCGTCGAGACGTCCGGCACCGTGGTGTCGGACGGCTCGACGGTCGCCCCAGCACTGCTCATGTCGCACTGCGCATGGGTTCAGCCTACGAACGATCAGGCGTCCCGGCGGCGCAGGAGCATGGCGGCCCCGGCCAGCAGCACGACCAGCCAGCCGACGAACACCGCCGCTCCGGACCCGGACGCCAGCAGGGTGTCAGCCGGGTGCACAGTGGTGAACGCCTGACCCGCGGTGGACGGCAGGTACGGGCTGATGTTCTGGTTCCACGAATCCGGCAGGACCAGGCCGATCAGCCCAGGGACGATCAACAGCGAGGCGACCACCACGGCGATCGCACCTGCGGTATTCCGCATCAGCGCCCCGATGGCGATGCCGAACAACCCGATCCCGGCCAGGTACAGACCGGATCCGATCACGGCCCGCAGCACGCCGTCCGCCGCGAGCGTTGTGCCCTTGTCGCCACCGAGGATGGCCTGGCCGAGCAGGAACGCCGCCAGACACGCCGCCACCATCACGACTGCGAGCGTCAGTGTCAACACGACAGCCTTTCCCCACAGCACGGGCAGTCGGCGCGGCACGGCGCCGAACCAGTTCCTGATCGAGCCGTTGGCGTACTCGTTGCTGACCAGAAGCACGCCGAGCACACCGACGATCAACTGGGCGAGGGTGACGCCGGCCATGCTGAGCGCGGTCGGGTCGGTGGAGGCGAACGGGTTCCGCCCGGTAGCCGCGCCGCCACCGCCGGGGCGGGTCGGCCCGGTCACCGCGCCGGACGCGACAGCGGCCGCCAGTGCACCCATCCCGACCACGACCACCACGGCAGCGCCGATCATCACCAACCACGATCGGACGCTGCGCAGCTTGATCCACTCGGAGCGGATCACCCGCCATTGGGTCACCTTCAGTGACGAACTGTCCAGCCGGGTGATCCGCGCCGATTGCGCGGGCACCGACGTAGTGGCTCCGGATTCTTCGATGATGCTCATCAGGCGGCGCTCCTGTCGGACTGGGCGAGCTCGGGGGCGGCGAGGTGCGTCGGGTAATCCACCGCGTCGCGGGTGAGGTCCATGAAGGCCTGCTCCATGGACACCGATTTCGGGCTCAGCTCGTACAGCACGATCCCGGCCTCGGCGGCCCGCCGGCCGATCACCCTGGCCTCCAGCCCGGTCACCTCCAGCAGCTCGGCGTCCGCACCCGTCCGGATGTCCACCCCGTCGGCCCGGATCTCGTCGGCCAGCCGGCCGGCATCGGGCGAGCGGACCAGCACGGACCGGCCGGCGGCACCGGCAGCAAGCTCGGCCACCGGCAGCTCAGCGATCAGCCTGCCGCGCCCGATGATCACCAGATGCTCTGCCACCGCGGTGATCTCGGTGATCAGATGAGACGAGACGAAGACCGTGCGGCTCTGCGCGGCCAGTTCGGCCAGCAGCCCGCGAATCCACAGGATGCCCTCCGGGTCCAGACCGTTCACCGGCTCGTCGAGCATCACGATCTCCGGATCACCGAGCAGCGCCCCCGCGATGCCCAGCCGCTGCGACATGCCGAGGGAGAACGTGCCTGCCCTGCGGTTCGCGACCGAGGTCAGGCCGACCAGGTCGAGGGTTTCGTCCACCCGCCTGATCGGGATGCCGGTGGTGGTGGCGACGGCGAGCAGGTGATCGCGGGCAGAGCGGCCGGGGTGCACAGCCTTGGCCTCCAGCAACGCGCCGACCTCATGCAGCGGCGCCCGCAGGTCCGCGTACCGCCGCCCGTTGACGGTGATCTGCCCGGATGAGGGACGGTCCAGCCCGATGATCATCCTCATGGTGGTGGACTTGCCGGCCCCGTTCGGCCCGAGGAATCCTGTCACCACACCGGGTTTCACCTCGAAACTCAGATCGTCGACGGCGGTCTGTTTGCCGTAGTGCTTACTCACATGGTCAATGACGATCATTCGGTCTCCTGTACCTCGGTAGGACTTCACCAGACCAGACTCCCCGAATGGCCTAACGTTGTCATCGTCCAGTCGTTGACACTTGCCGGTACCACGAGCGTGGTATGCCGGTGCCGTCACGGCGAGCAGGCGCGTCAGGTGGTGGTCCGATGGTCGGCTGGGCAGGCACGGTGGTGGCGACGACGCCGCGGCTGACCTTGAGGACGTTCCGCGAGGACGATCTGCCGTCCTATGCCGCGCTCAACGCCGATCCGGCGGTGGTGCGATACCTCGGAGGCACCCCGCTGCGTCGCGACTATTCCGATGACATCGCCGCCTGGGCGCAGCAATCGTTCGAACAGCAGGGTGTCGGACTGCTGGCCGTGGAGCGACGATCCGATGGGTCGTTTCTCGGCATGTGCGGGCTGCACCGGCACTCCTCGCATCGCGACGAGGTCGAAATCGCCTGGCGTTTCGCCTCCGAACACTGGGGTCACGGCTACGCGACGGAGGCCGCCACCGGCTGGATGGACCACGGATTCGACAACCTCGGTGCGACACGAGGTCGCACGGCTTGAGTGGACACGTTGATTGGAGGCTGTGATGGCAGCAACGTAGTCCCGGATAGTGTTCGTGATCCGTCCCCGCTCTGACGTGCGTTGCCGGTAACGGCAGGGTCCGAAGCATCAGGGAAGAAGCCCAAGAGTGCCCGCTCCATCCGGGTGTCACAGGCAAGGGGAAGGCCGGACGGGTGAGCACGCGCGAACTCTCGGTGAAATGCCTCGTTATCGAACCCCCCGGAGATGGGATTCAGTGCTGGGGGCAGGGCTGGCCGTTGCGAAGCGGCAGGCGGCGGCTGGTGACTAGGAGCCAGC
>Ga0208478_1000149_pt1 | contig 27098 bp, 22 predicted proteins | sample NGESurdeep072012_5_FD_184462 | JGI IMG/M metagenome (GOLD analysis project Ga0208478, IMG submission 184462) | Arctic peat soil microbial communities from Barrow, Alaska - NGEE Surface sample 415-2 deep-072012 (SPAdes) | ecosystem: Environmental > Terrestrial > Soil > Wetlands > Peat ...
CTCCTCCGCCGTGATCGCCGTACCACAACGCTACGGGTCTTGTCCCAGCCAAACGGGGCCTATTCGTGCGCGAGCCCTAAGTGCTTCGAGGTGTGGGACCGCGCGTTCGCACTGCGGTAGGCCCGGCGCTTGGGTAGCCGTCCCAAGCCGCCAAATTGTTGATCTCCAGCTCTGCGTTATGCAGGCCGCGCGCGGAGGGTGTCAGTGGTCGACGGGGAGCAGGTCGAGAACACGTCGCCGGTCCGCGTCGGCAAAGTGCAGCGCCGGGTTTCGTCCAGGCGCGCGTGGCCGAGCAGGTCGGCGACCACTACCAGGTCGGTGCCACAGCCAGGCCGTGTAGGCCTCGCGTAGCTGGGGGTGCAGCTCGACCCGACGGGGCTTGGCGCCCTTGCCGTAGAAGCGGACGTTGCCCTTCCGGGTCGAGAGGCGCACGTCGTCGAGGTCGAGGGTGACCGTCTCGCCGTTGCGGGCGCCGGCGTAGAACGGGGTCAGGATCAGTGCCCGGTCGCGGGCGGACTCGACGGTGCCGGCGGCGCGCAGCCAGCGGGTGACGGCCCGGCCGATCAGGGCGCGCGGGGCGAGGGGCGCCAGATCGAGGCGCTGCGCGGCGGCGGGGCCAAGGCCGGTACGGGTGTAGAAGTCGTCGACGGCGGCCAGGGCGTTGTTGATGGTGGCGTTGGAGCGTTTGAGCACCGCGGCCGGGTGGGTCCGGTACTCCCGCACGTGCCCAGTCTCGGGCAGTCGCTTCGGCGAGCGGTTCACCCTCGACGTCGGCGGTGGCCAGCCAGGCCAGGTAGCCGCGGATTTGGAGGCGTAGGTGCGTCGGGGTCGCCTCCGACAGCGGCGCCCCGGCCAGCTGCTCTCGAGGTAGCCGGCCTGGAGGGCCTCCCCTACAGGTGGGAGCGGGACCGGCGCCCGCCCACGGCGCGGCGCCGCGGCGTACGGTCCGCGTTTTCGGAAGCTGCTCCGGTGGGCTGGGTGCCCGATGTCGCCGCGTTCTCGGAAGGCACACCGCGGCGAGGGCAGCACCCGTTGCACCGGTGGGCCGATCCAGGGGCATATCCAGTCGCGACCCGTAGACGAGCACCCACAGCGCTGCCACCAGCACCAGGGTGTGCATCGAGACCCGTGGACTCGTGAGCACAAACCCTCCGGCGACGACGGTCCGGCCACATGCGCGTACTCCCAGGGTGCCGTTGCGGCGGGTAGGAGGGGTCACGGCCGCGACGGGCCGGTTCAGCCCGCCGGAAGCCACGTGCGTGCGGCCGCGACGAGTGCCGAGACCCCGGTCGTGATCGTCGGCTCGAGGACGGGCGCGTAGTGGGGGGAGTGGTTCGAGGGCAGGTCACGGACGATGCGGGTGAGCTCCTCGATGCTGCTGGCTCCAGCGAAGGCAGCCGGGTCCGCTCCACCGAGGAGCCAGAAGACGCAGGGGACGCCGGCTGCCCGGGCGAGCAGCCCGACGTCCTCGCTGCCCGTGACGGCTCCGGGGTCCACGACGCGTCCCGGACCGAGGTGGCGCTCGAAGCCAGCGAGGGTGGTGGCGCAGCCGTCGGCGTCGTTGACGACGGCTGGAAAGGACTCCAGCACCTCGACGTCGGCCGCCCGGTGCGCACCGGAGGCCTGCGCCTCGGCGCCCACGATGCGGGTGATCGCCTGCAGCACCCGGGTGCGGACGTCCTCGTCGAACGTGCGGACGCTGAGCAGCAGCTCGGCGCTGTCGGGGATGATGTTGCCCCGGCTGCCCGCACGCATCGCGCCGACCGTCACCACCGCCGTCTCGGTGCCGGCGATCTCGCGTGAGACCACGCCCTGGAGCCGGAGGACGGTCGCCGCCGCCATGACGACCGGGTCGACCGAGGCCTCCGGGCGCGAGCCGTGGGCACCCTGGCCGTGCAGGGTGACGCGCAGCGAGTCCGAGGCCGCGAACGCCGGACCGGCGCGCAGCGCCAGGATGCCGGCCGGCAACGGAGCGACGTGCTGACCCAGCACGGCGTCAGGGCGGGCAAAGCGCGTGAACAGCCCGTCGTCGATCATCGCCTGCGCCCCGCGCCCGACCTCCTCCGCGGGCTGGAAGACCAGCATGAGCGTGCCCGCCCACGAGCTCCGCTCTGCCGCCAGCGTGGTGGCCGCGCCCAGCAGGCAGGTCACGTGCATGTCGTGGCCGCACGCGTGCATGACGGGGACGTCGGTGCCGTCGGCGTCCACCTGGCGCTGCGTGCTCGCGTATGCCAGGCCGGTGTCCTCGGTGACAGGCAGCGCGTCCATGTCGGCGCGCAGCAGCGCGCTCGGGCCGGGTCCGTTGTGCAAGATCCCCACGACGCCGGTGCCGCCCACGCCGGTGGTCGTCTCGTAGCCGCAGCCGCGCAGCCACTGCGCGACGATGCCGGCCGTGTGGCGCTCCTGGAACGCCAGTTCGGGGTGGGCGTGCAGGTTCTGGTATGTCGACGCCAGGCTGGCGGAGCTGTCCTGCGGCAGGGACGCGTGCGGTGTCGAACTCATGACGGTGGCCCACTTTCCAGGCCTGCCCCGAGGCATCTTGAATGGGATCTTACCGACGAAGTCACCGGTCGAACAGCACGGCGCGGAGAAAGGCGGTGGAGTGATCAACGCCGGCCGCTGAACTTCGTCGCCGTGAACCACGCCGACGTCGGCGCCGTCGGCGCCGTGGCGCCCCGCCTCAACGGCCCTCCCTGAGACCGCGCAAGGCGGCGCCGCGCCCCGTGCTCGCAAGGACTTTGCCGCCAGGGTGGGGATCGGGCCTACTAGTGTCGCGGCACACGAGGAGGAGCAACCAATGTCGAGCACCGATCTGAACCGTTCTCCAGGGCGAAGCTCGCCGGGTGTCAGTCTGCGCACGATCGCCGCCGTGGTCATCGCCCTGCTGGTGCTGCTGTTCATCGTCCTCAACCGGGACCCGACCCGGATCTCCTTCATCGCCTTCGTCGCGAAGGCACCGTTGTGGGTCGCTCTGGCCGTGGCCGCCGCCGGAGGGTTCGTGGCCGGCTTCCTGCTCAGCCGGCGCCGGTACAAGTGACGAGCGCTGACCCTCGAGTGCGGTCAATATTTCACGGTCAGGGTTTCACGGTCAGCGGGGCGTCGTCCCGCGAGGCGCGGAACAGTGCGGGGCCTTGGTGGAGTCCCATTTTGACCGCGCTGCCGACCGGCGTCGCCAGGCCGGGATCCCGCTCGGCCGGGGTACGCGCCGCCGGCGGCCCAAGCTGAAGCTGTGGCAGAGCTTGACCGATACCGATACCGATACCGATACCGATCGCCTCGACCCTATGATGTGGCCCTCTAGCAAGGCTAGAGCAGGTCTAGAGCAGGTCCAGGCCTCCTGGTTGGGACGAGGTGGTGTGTCGACCGGCCGGATTCGGCCGGTGCCCAACCACTTTGAGGTCCGGACGGGTCCTGCCGAGCAGGGATCAGTTCCTCCGCGGGATAGACGCGATCATCGGTGGGCGCAGCCGGCGCAGCGCTGCACGTACAGCCGCGGGAACGCGACCGGTCAGGCTGATGCCGACGACCGGGGCTGTTGTGGCGGAACCGGCGGCCGGAACGGAGCGAGCTGGGCGACGGGTCATTCCCTCGCCGCGGCGACGCGCTGCCATCCCCACGTGACCAAACGCCGCGTTGCTTTCGGCGCGAGCCGCCGAGCGACGGCGGCGACTCGTGCGGGGTCGATGTCGTGGGCGCGCACCCGGTGATCGGCGCGGGCGAGACAGACCGCCATCGGCGCCCCCAAGGCGCCAAGCCCGATCCCGCCCACGGGGGTCACGCCGGCACCTCCGCGGTCCGCGTGCCGCCGCCGACGAGCTCGACGACGTCCGCGAGCGTGCTCTCGGCACCGACGTTCCCGGCGAACACGACGTACGGCGCGCCGATCACCTCAGGGGCCGCCTCGACCGGGCGGAACACCGACACGAGTCCAGGGAAGATCTGACCCACCACGGTGGCCCGGCGGATGCCGAGGCCGCGCACTGCGACGTCGTGCGAGGTGATGCCCCCCTTGGCCACGACCCAGGCGGGTCGAGCGGGCAGCGTCCCGCGGACGACGTCGGTGACGGCCGTGGACACCGTCCGGGCGATGCCCAGGCTGGTGTCGGCGTCGGCGCCGCGGAGCAGCGTGCGGGTGGTGTAGAGCAGCACGTCAGAGTCGGCGAGCGCGGCGGTGATCCGCGCCGTCGCGTCGGTGACATGGGCGGGGCGCCGCTGCGGGTCGGTTAGCAGCGAGACGTCCAGCTCCACCTCCAGCAGCCGACCGCGGGTGCGGGCTACCTCGACCTGGCGGCTCGTCAGGCCGACGTGCGAGCCGACCACGACCAGGCCGTGGCCCGCCGGGCGGCCCTCGGGCCAGATCTCGGCGGTGGTCAGCGGCGGCTTGGGCTCCAGTCCGGCCAGGGCGCGGACGAAGGACGGACCGGTGCGGTGCAGGAACGCGTGGCCGGCCGCCTCCGCCTCGAGCAGGCCGAGCACGACGATCTCCAGGTCGCTGTAGTCGGTGGCGTTGACGACGACGAACTGCCCGGCGGTGACCCGGGTCAGCAGGTCCCGGACGTGGTCGGGGCCACCTCGACGGATGTCGGCCAGGCTCAGGCTGTGCACGTCGTCGAGGCCGATCTGTCCGCCGCTTTTCTCCACCACGAAATCGCGCAGGTTCGAGGAGGTGTAGCCGAAGGTCGCGTCCCGGGCGAACTCGGTTTCCCCGGCCGGAACAAGCTGCCCGGCCACGCGCGCCCAGTGCACGTCGCCAGCGGTGCAGCGACCTGCTTCGAAGTAGCTGGGAACAAGAAGCACGCCGTCGTAGCCGCGGCCGGTCACCTCCCGGCGGGCGGCATCGAGGGCACGCACCTCGGCGACGACGTGGCCCCGCAGCGTGGAGTCGCTGCGGCTCACCACGTCCAGCGGGGCCTGCAGGCGTTGCTCGAGCTCGAACAGCGCCTGCCCGGCGGTGTGGTTGACCTCGGCCGCGGCCGCCTCGGGGAGGCTCCGTGAGTTGGTGAGGATGAAGCACGTCGACCCTGGCTCAGCCAGCGCGGCGGCGTACTCGCCGGCGTCGAGCACCATTACCACGGAGACGTCATGCACGGTCTGCGAGCCGGTCGGGTCGTCGTCGAGCGCGGCGATCCGGCGTCCCGTCGCGGCGTGCGAGGCCCGGATCCGCTCGCGGGCGTCCGGCAGGACGAGCGGGTCGGGCGCGTCCGCCAGCGCCGCGTCGGGTGTCGGCATCACGTGCCCCGCCGCTGCGGTCGGCATGTCACGTCCTCGATGTCAGATTGGGTTCCTCCGCCGGTCTAGGAGACCTGGAGCCCACCGTTGATGTCGTAGGTCGCCGCGGTGATGTAGCCGGCGTCCGCGCCGAGTAGGAAGGCCATCAACGCCGCGATCTCATCCACGGTCCCCACCCGGCCGACCGGCATGTCCGCGGACATCGCCGCCTTGCGATCCTCGGTCAACGTCCCGCCCATGATGTCGGTGTCCACCGGCCCGGGTGCGATGCAGTTGACCGTGATGCCGTGCGGCCCCATCTCCCGAGCCAGTGCCCGGGTGAACCCGATGATGGCCGCCTTCGAGGCGCTGTAGGGCACCTTCGAGTACGTTCCGCCGCCACGTTGCGCGGAGATGGAGGAGACGCTGACGATGCGCCCTAGCCCCCGGTCGACCATGCCCCGGGCCACCCGCCGGGTGACGAGGAAGGTGCCGCGCATGTTGATGTCGAACACACGGTCCCACTCGGCGGGCGTGACGTCGAGGAACTCCGTTGGGGAACTCACGCCGGCGATGTTGGCCAGCCCCACAATGGGGGGCAATCGGGACTCGACCTGCGTGATCGCGGCGTCGACGGCTGCCTCGTCGGCGACGTCCGCGGCGAGGCCCACCGCGGTGGTGCCCCACCGGTCCGCGATCTGCTCGGCGGTCATGGACGCCGCCTCAAGGTCGAGATCGAGGATGGCCACCGCCCACCCGTCCCGGGCGAGCCGGTCCGCGGTGGCGCGGCCGATCCCGCGCGGCGAGGCCGCGCCGGTGACCACGGCGGTCCGCTCGGCGGGGAATGGGATCATCATGACGTCCGCTCCTGGGTGGTGTGGGTGTCCGCCGGGTGAGTGAGTTTCCGCTGAGCCGGAGCTGAACCGCGAGGTGCCGCCGCGGCCAGCAGCCGGCTCCGGCGAGGGCAGCGGAGGGCAGCTCCAGGAACGGCGAGATGGAGGAGTAGATGCCCATGGCCGCGACGGTGATGCCACCCACGCCGCCGCCTTGTCGCCCTCAGGTCGACGTCAACAGATCACGTTGACGGGGTCTGCGATGACGGGTCTTCAGCGGTGAGGCTCTGCTCCCAGCGAGTCGCCCAGTCATCGAGTGGGGCAAGCGCGTAGAGCAGGCCGCGGCCGAGTTTGGTCAGCTCGTAGCCCGCGGGGTCGCGGGCCGAAAGGATGCCGGCCTCCCGCAGTTCGTGCAGCCGTTGGTTGAGGACGCTGGAGGACACGCCGCCGCATCGCGTCTGCAGTTCGCGGAACGTCGCGGCGGGTTCGTTCCGGAGCTCCCAGAGAATCCGGAGCGCCCAGCGGCGCCCCAGCAGGTCCAGCACCGCCATGACGGCTCGACCACTGGTTGATCCGCGGACGGGTCGTCCGGGTAGCGGTGCCCGCTTTGCCGACTTGAGTCGTTTTCCCTGACCTGGCAGGTCGTGGCTCACGCGATCAGCCCCAGCTGCGGCGCGAAGGTGGTTGTCTGCTTCGATATCAGAAGCTAGGCTAGCGGGCCACGGCTTGGTGTGCAGCCGCACGATGGGAAGCGAACTGATGGAAACGAGCTATGACGTCATCATCGTCGGAGCGGGCTCCGCCGGTGCCACGGTCGCCGCACGACTGACCGAGGACCCCCGCGTGCGGGTCCTACTGCTGGAGGCGGGCGGGCGGGACCGGAAGCCGGCCATTCACATCCCGGCGGCATTCCCGAAGCTGTTCCGCACCGCCATGGACTGGAACTACGACACCGAGCCGCAGCCAGGACTCGGGGACCGACGGGTGTACTGGCCCCGCGGCAAGACCCTCGGGGGCTCATCGTCGATCAACGCCATGGTGTGGGTGCGCGGATTCGCGGCCGACTACGACCACTGGGCCGCGGTGGCCGGATCCGGGTGGGGTTGGGAGAGCGCGCTCGAATGCTTCCGCCGCATAGAGACCACCGAGGACGCCGCGGGCGATCACCAGGGCCGCAGCGGACCGATGTCGGTGAGCCAACTACGGGACCCTAACCCACTCACCGATGCGTTCCTTCAGGCCTGTACCGAGGTCGGGCTGGGACGGACCGCGCCGAGCGAGATCAACGGCCCCAGCCCGGAGGGGGTCGCGCAGACTCCCGTCACTCAGCGCCGCGGGCGCCGGTGCAGCACGGCTGACGCCTATCTGAAGCCGGCCCGGCGGCGACCGAACCTCACCGTACTGACTGGCGCGTTGACCACTCGGGTCTTGTTCCAGGGCACTCGTGCGGTCGGTGTCGAGTACCGCCACCGGGGCGCGATGCGCCAGGCGCGCGCCGATGCCGAGGTCGTCCTGTCCGCGGGAGCGATCAATACACCCGCGCTGCTGATGTGCTCCGGCATCGGGCCGGCCGATCACCTGCGCTCGCTCGCCATCCCGGTGCTGGCCGACGTACCCGAAGTCGGCCGCAACCTCGCTGACCATCTGGTCCTGCCGATCGTCGTCGGCGTCGACAGCTCGCAGACGCTGTACGACGCCGAGACCCGGCGCCAGTTGCTGAGGTACCTCATCCGCCGCCGCGGAATGCTGACCTCGAATATCGCCGAGGCCTTCGGCTTCGTGCGCAGCAATCCGAGCCTCGAGCTGCCAGACATCGAGCTGCTCTTCGTGCCCGGGCCGTTCGTCGACGAAGGACTGGGCAAGCCGGAGGCGCCGGGCATTACGATCGCTGCCATCCTGCTGCAGCCGCACAGCACCGGCTCCATCACGCTGCGCTCCAGTGACCCGACGCAGGCGCCTCGAATCGATCCTCGGTACCTGAGTGACGAAGCCGACCACGACCGCGCCGCCGCCGTCGCCGCGCTCCAACTGTGCGAACGCATCCTGCAGGCGCCAGCACTGGCGGGCCACGTCACCGGTCCCATGCAGCCTCCCGGTCTCACCGGATCACCCAGGATCGCCGCAGTCATCGAACGCCACGCTCAGACCCTCTACCACCCGACCTCGACGTGCCGGATGGGCAGCGACCCCGACTCCGTCGTGGATCCCGACCTGCGCGTCCGGGGGGTTGACCAGCTGCGCGTGGCCGACGCATCGATCATGCCGAGGATCATCCGTGGCCACACGAACGCTCCCGCAATCCTGATCGGCGAGCGTGCCGCCGACCTGATCAGCAACCGTGCCAGCCAACGCGCCAGCTCCGAGTCCCGCTAGGTCCACCTGCCGAGTGAGGGCGTGCGCGGCGGCGTCGGCATGCTGCGTGCGGATCTGCCCGAGCGGATCTGCGCTGGACCCTCTTGGTCGATCCGCCCCTGCCCGAACCGGCTGTGCTCAGACACATGCGCGGGCGCCTCGACGTGTTGATCAACGCCAACCCGCGATACACCTTCGGTCAGTAACGACCACGAGTACCGGTGCAGCGAGGCCACCGTGTGCGCGAACACCGGCGAATGCACCGGCTTACGGCTGGGTGGTCCGCAGGTAGTCGAGGAACTTCGCCCGGACCAGCGGCTCGGCGTCGCCGTACCCCTTGCCGCTGAGCTGGCGGACGACGCCGATCAGGTCCGCAATCGACTCGCCGATGCCGCCACCGCTGGCGTCCTCGGCGGCCGCGTCGGCGGTGCGCGGCAGATGCCGGAGCAGATCCCAGAAAAAGCCGACGTCGTGCCGGTGCTCGGCGATGGCGAATGCCTGCCGCCGCAGTTCCTCGGTGGGCAGGTCGTTGAGGTCGGACATGGTCGGCAGGCTATCCGGCCGGGCCGGGCGGACGCTGGCCGGGGACGCCGGAGGCGGGCGGTCCCGACGTGGCGGCATCCGGCGGCTTAGGTGTCCGGCACGACCGCTCGAGATACAGCGCGGCCGCGGTTAACGCGATCGCGGCGAGCACGCCGAGGACGCTGATGACGGAGTCCCGACGAGCCGCGGCGACATCCGACCGTCGGCTCAGGGTGTAGAGCGCCAGGGCGCCGTACCCGCCGGTCACCAGGGCGCCCACCAGCGAGCTGGCCTTGGCCAGGGCAGCCGCCCGGGCGACAGTCAGGGCCGGCAACGGTCGCAGTCCGCGGCTGCCGGCCAGCCGCGCCCGCACCCCCGACCCGCCGACTGCCTCCGCCAGGGCGAGCGCTACCAGGCTGGCCGGGGCGTAGCGGGGTAACGGGGGCAGATCGCCGTACCCGGCCCGGACAACGAGGTACGCCGCGACCAGGGTGACCAGCGCGGTGGCGAGCAGCACCCGCATCCGGGTCGGCCTCATCGGGCGGTTGGCAGCCGCAGCCGCAGGTCGACGCGGCGGCGAACCCCGGTTGTGTCCAGCCGGCCGACCAGGTCGGCGATGTGCCCGGAACTCGGCAGCTCGGCGTCCGGGTCGATCTCCAGCCACGGCAGCAGTACGAACGCGCGCTCGGCGGCGCGCGGGTGCGGCAGCGTCAGGGTCCGGTCGGTGCTGGGCGTCGAGCCGCACGCGATGACGTCCACGTCGATCGTTCGCGGACCCCAGCGCTCGCCGCGGGTCCGGGCGCCCTTCGCCTCCACCCCTCGCAGCACGCCGAGCAGATCCGTGCCGGCCGGGACTTCGACGGCCACCACGGCGTTGAGGAAGTCCGGCTGCGGCGGGCCGCCGACGGGCGTGGTCTCGTAGACGCTGCTCACCACCACCACCGGCAGTCGCGCCGAGAGAGCGTCGAGGGCCGCCTGCAGGTGGCTGAGCCGGTCGCCGAGATTCGAGCCCAGCGACAGCACAGCCGTGGTCACGTCCGGCTCCGCCGGACGGTGACAGCAATGTCGTTGACGATGGCGGCAACCGGCGCCTGTGGCTTGTGCACGGTGACCTCGGCGGCGGCAACCCGAGGGTTGGCCAGGCAGAGCTCGGCCAACCGGACGGCGAGGGTCTCCATCAGGTGCACCGGCTCGCCCTCGACCACCGCGGCCAGCCGGCGTATGAGCTCGCCGTAGTCGACGGTGTCGACGACCTCGTCCGAGACCGCCGCTGGCGCGGTGTCCAGACTCAAGGAGGCGTCCACGACGAAGACCTGACCGAGCTCGCTCTCGGCGGCGAGTACGCCGTGCCGACCGCGGCAGCGCAGGCCGCGGATGGTGATGTCATCGGTCACGCCGCCGCCCGCAGGGCAGCGACTACCCGGACCGCGTCGACGCTGGCGCCGACGTCGTGCACCCGCACCGCCCAGACGCCCTGGTAGGCGGCCAGCGCGGTGACGGCGCAGGTGGCCGCGTCTCGGTCCGCGGGCGGCCTGGCGGCCTCCGGGCTCGCGAGCAACCGCCCGAGGAACGCCTTGCGGGACGCGCCCACCAACAGCGGACGGCCGAGCTCGGCCAGCACCGGGAGGTGCGCCAGCAGCGCCCAATTGTGCTCGGCGTTCTTGGCGAAGCCGAGGCCCGGGTCGAGGACTATCTGGTCCGCCGCGACGCCGGCGGCCAGGGCCGCCGCCATCCGCTCACGCAGCTCGGCCGCCACCTCCGCGACGACGTCGCCGTAGCGAGCCCGGCTCGCCATGTCCGCGCTCGGGCCGCGCGAATGCATCACGACGTACGGCACGCCGGCGGTCGCGACTAGCGGCGCCATCGCTGGGTCGACGACGCCGCCACTGACGTCGTTCACCATCCGAGCCCCGACGGCCAGCGCCGCCTCGGCGACGGCGGCCCGGGTGGTGTCGATGCTCACCACGGCACCCGCCCCGGCCAGTGCCCGGACGACCGGCTCGACCCGCCGGCGTTCCTCGGTCTCCTCCACCCGCGCCGCTCCAGGTCGGGTGGACTCCCCGCCGACGTCGACGATGTCAGCGCCGGCGGCGAGCATCGCCAGACCGTGGCGAACCGCGGCCGCGGTGTCGAGGTAGGCGTCGCCATCGGAGAACGAGTCGGGCGTGACGTTGAGCACCCCCATCACCCGACACCGACCCGCCGGCGGCAGCCCGCGGACGGGGTACGGCGGCAGCGACCCACTGGCCTCGGACACCGGTGCCCTAGGCCGCACGGAGGCGGAGCACCTGGCGCGCGCGCCGCAACGTGAAGGTCGGCCAGACCAGGAACGCCTCGGCTTCCAGCGCGGCGACCGCGATCCGCGGGAGGTCGCCAGCCGTCGGATAGCACACGAACCGAGGCTGCCAGACCGGGCGGAACTTGGCGTTGAAGCGGTAGAGGCTTTCGATCTGGAACCACCGGGAGGCGAACAACAGCAGCTTGCGCCAGGTCCGCAGGATCGGACCGGCGCCGAGCCGTTCACCGCGCTCCAGCGCCGACCGGAAGACGGCGAAGTTCAGGGACAACCGAGTCACCCCGAGCCGCGGCGCCGCCTGCAGGGCGTTAACGATCAGGTACTCATTGAGCCCGTTGTCAGCGGCCTTGTCCCGGCGCATCAGGTCCAGGGACAGCCCGTCGGGCCCCCAGGGCACGAAGTGCAGGAACGCCCGCAGCTGACCATCCTGGCTGGCCAGCACGGCCACGCAGTCACCGTCGGTCGGGTCGCCAAACCGGCTGAGCGCCATGGAGAAGCCGCGCTCGGTCTGCGCACCGCGCCAGGCATCCGCCTGCTTGCGCAGCTCGGCGATCTCGGTTGCGGAAATGTCGCGCACCCGTCGTACGTCGCAGGTGTAGCCGGCCCGCTCCACGCGGCCGAAAGCCTGCCGGACATTGCGCATCGCCCGCCCGGCCAGGCTGAACTCGCCGACTTCCACGACGGCCTCGTCGCCGATCTCCAGGGCGTTGAGGCCGGCCCGCGCCCAGGCGATGCCGGCCGGCTCGCTGCAGCCCATGACCGCAGGTACCCAGGCATGCTCGTCGGCGATCTCCAGGAAGCGGGCGATGGCGCCCGGCCACGCTTCCGGGTCACCCAGCGGATCTCCGCTGGCCAGCATGACCCCCGACAGCACCCGGTAGGCGATGCAGGACTTCCCGGTCGGGGACCACACCACGCTCTTGTCCCGCCGCAGGGCAAAGTAGCCGAGCGAGTCGCGCTGCCCGTGCTGGGTGAGCAGAGCCCGCATCCGCGACTCGTCCTCGGGATCCAGTCGCGGCCGGGGCTCCGGTGGACGCAGTGCCAGATAGCCGCTGACGAGTACGGTCAGCACGCCGAGACCAAGCAACGTCTGGTTGACGATGTCTTCAACGCGCTCCGACGTCCAGTGCAGCGGTCCAGCCACACCGACCAGACCCCACAAGACATGCTGGAGGATCGCGGACGCGGAGTGCGGTCCGGCAATCCGGCTCGACCGAACCTCGATCAGCGCGAAGCCGACCGCCACGCTGATCAGGAACAGGAGCAAGAACACCCACAGCGCGCGCCACCGGGTAGTTGGGTCTCCCCGGGCGTAGAACTCGCGGCGACCGGCCACCAGGCCGGCGAGCAGGACGCCGGCGACCGTGGCCTCCTCCACGTCCAAGCCCTTGACGACGTGCAACACCACGCTCGCGGCCAGCAGGGCGACGACGAACCGCCAGGCCCGTTGCTTTCGACGCCGCAAGCTACGGGCAAGCAGCAGCAGGAGGATTCCGGAGGCGGCCGTGGCTGCCAGCGCGGCGTGGGTGAACGTACCGGGCAGGAACTGCGTCACCTCGCGCACCCGGTCCCGGAAGCCCGGGGTCAGCGCGCTGACCAGGTTGATCATCCCAACCAGGGCGGTCAACAGCGCGGCGACGACCGGCACCCACCGGCGCCGCGGGCGCGCTGGGGCCAGCGGCGCACCGGCGACCAGATGGCGCTCGGCCCGCTCGCGGGCCGCCGGCGCGCTGGGGCGATGAACACCTGCGGTCGCCGGCCCGGCGGTGAGCCGGCGCGAGGGCTCGACCGGCGGCCGGCGCAACGTCTCGGTGCCGGCTGCCTGGGCAGGCTGGGCAGGCTGGGCACCCTCGACACCGGGGGTGCCGTTCGCGGCGGCGTCACCACGTCTGCTGGCCCGGGCGCGGCGTCGACCCCGGGCACCTGCGCCTACCGGCTCGCACTCTGCCGCAGTAGCGCCGGGTACGCCGACCCCTGAAGTTCGCGTGCTCTCGGGACGCGCGGCAATGTCCCCATCCGAGCCGATGGTCACCTGCCGAGAATAAGGCTCAGCGCCTCGGCCCGGGTCGACGCCGACGAACGCAGTTGTCCCCGGACCGCGGACGTCACCGTGCGCGATCCCGGTTTGCGCACGCCCCGCATCGACATGCACAGGTGCTCGGCTTCGATGACAACGATCACGCCGCGGGGCCGCAGCCGCTCTTGCAGGGTGTCCGCGACCTGGCTGGTCAGCCGCTCCTGCACCTGCGGGCGCTTGGCGTAGAGGTCGACCAAGCGGGCGATCTTGGACAAGCCGGTGATCTGCCCGTGCTCGCCCGGGATGTAGCCGACGTGAGCGGCGCCGTGGAAGGGCACGAGATGGTGCTCGCAGTAGCTGAACAGCCCGATGTCCTTGACGATCACCATTTCGTCGTGCCCCTCGGCAAACACCGACGTCAACACGGTTCCGGGGTCAACCCCTAGGCCGGAGAACGCCTCGGCATAGGCGCGCGCGACCCGGGCCGGCGTGCCGCGCAGGCCGTCCCGTCCTGGGTCGTCGCCGATCGCGGTCAACAGCTCGCGCACCGCGGCCTCGACCCGGGCGCCGTCGAACGAGCGGGACGGGCTACCCGGCTCCGGCGAGACGCCCTCGACCGACGAGACCGTCACGCCGGGTGCGAACCGCCGCCCTGATCGCCACTGGGGGCGGCGCTGCTGGGGGCGGCGCTGCCGGTGGTGCCGCTGCCGGTGCCAGCCGCCCTGCCGTTGCCCAGCGCGCCGCCGTTCCGGCCAGCGCGGGACAATGCAGCCAGGTCCTCGGGCGCCAGCAGTGCGAGCTCGCGCGGCGTGAGCACGGGGGGTTCGGTCGACGGCAACCGCTTGCCAAACCCGATGTAGGACCCGCGGCTGGGGCGCTTGTCGATCACGGCGAAGATCTCGCTGACCTCGTCCTTGCCGATGGTCTCCTTGTCCATCAGCCGCAGCACCAGCTCGTCGAGCACGCCGCGGTACTCGACCAGAATCTCCCAGGCCTCGTCGTGCGCCGCTTCGATCAGACCGCGGACCTCCGCGTCGATCTCGGCGGCGACCTCCTCCGAGTAGTCGCGCTGGTGGCCCACGTCACGGCCGAGGAAGACCTCGCCACCGCCCTGGCCGAACTTCAGCGCGCCCAGCTTGTCGCTCATGCCGTACTCGGTGACCATGGCCCGAGCGATCCCGGTGGCCTTCTCGATGTCATTCGAGGCCCCAGTTGTCGGCTCGTGGAACACCATCTCCTCCGCGGTGCGCCCGCCGAGCAGCATGGCCAGCTGGTCGATCATCTCCGAGCGAGTGACGAGGAACTTGTCCTCCACCGGCAGGGTCATGGTGTAGCCCAGCGCCCGGCCGCGGGGAAGGATCGTGACCTTGTGCACCGGGTCGCTGTTGGGCAGCGCGTGCGCCACCAGGGCATGGCCGCCCTCGTGGTAGGCGATGATCTTCTTTTCCTTCTCCGACATCGCCCGGGACTTGCGCTCCGGACCGGCCATGACCCGGTCGATGCTCTCCTCCAGCGTCGCCGTGGTGATCTCCTTGCCACCCTGGCGGGCGGTGAGCAGCGCCGCCTCGTTGATGGTGTTGGCCAGGTCGGCGCCGGTGAATCCGGGGGTACGCCGGGCGATGACCTCCAGGTCGACGTCCCGCTCCATGGGCTTGCCCTTGGCGTGCACGGCCAAGATTGCCTTGCGGCCGATCAGATCCGGCCGATCCACGACGATCTGCCGGTCGAAGCGGCCCGGGCGCAGCAGCGCGGGGTCGAGGATGTCGGGCCGGTTGGTCGCGGCGATCAGGATGACCCCGCCCTTGACGTCGAAGCCGTCCATCTCGACCAGCAGCTGGTTCAGCGTCTGCTCACGCTCGTCGTGGCCGCCCCCAAGCCCGGCGCCGCGGTGGCGACCGACCGCGTCGATCTCGTCCACGAAGATGATGGCGGGAGCGTTGTTCTTCGCCTGCTCGAACAGGTCGCGCACCCGGGATGCGCCCACGCCGACGAACATCTCCACGAAGTCGGAGCCAGAGATCGCGTAGAACGGCACCCCGGCCTCACCGGCGACGGCTCGGGCGAGCAGCGTCTTGCCGGTGCCCGGCGGCCCGTAGAGCAAGACGCCCTTAGGGATCTTGGCGCCGATCGCCTGGAACTTGGCCGGGTTCTCCAGAAACTCCTTGATCTCCTGGAGCTCCTCGATCGCCTCGTCAGCCCCGGCCACGTCGGCGAAGGTGGTCTTCGGGGTGTCCTTGGCCACCAGCTTGGCCTTGGACTTGCCGAAGTTCATGACCCTGTTGCCGCCGCCCTGCATCTGGTTCATGAAAAAGAAGAGCAGCAGGACCACGATGCCGATCGGCAGCAGGCTGATCAGCAGACTCAGCAAGACATTGTCGCGGGTGACCTTGACGTCGTACCGGACCGAGGCGTCGTTGAGCCTGTTGGCCAGCTGGACGCCTTGGTCCGGAAGAAAGGACGCGCTGATCTTGTCGCCGGACTTCAGCCGCAGCTCAACCCGCTGTTCTTTGTCCAACAGCACGTTGTCCAACTTCGCTGCCGGGTCGACGTTGCCCGAGTTAATGGCGGTGACGACCTCAGAGGTGGACACCTTCTTGTAGCCGCCGTCAGAGTGGAACAGCCCGGTGTAGGCCACAACCACCAGCACGACGAGCGCCACCCACACCAGCGGCCCGCGAAAGTAACGCTTTACGTCCATCGAATCGGACCGCCTCGGCGGCCCGTCCCTCCTGCCACTGTTTTGCCCGCCGACTACTTGCCCGCGCGGGCGACCCGGTCCGTCCGGCTACCGTCCGTCGCGGCTTCGAACGGTACACCGGGACTCAAGCGCGCGCAGCGTCGTCGGTGCCCACCAATCTGGTGTACGACGCGCACAACGCTCGCCGTTGGACCAGTGTTCCAGGCGCCGGCCGGCCCGACTTTCGGAGATCACCCGGCGTAGACGTGCGGCCGCAACAACCCGACAAACGGCAGCGTGCGGTAGCGCTCGGCGTAGTCCAGGCCGTAGCCCACGACGAACTCGCTGGGGATGTCGAACCCGACGTAGCGAATGTCCAAGTCGGTCTGCGCGGCCTCGCGCTTGCGCAGCAGCGCGCAGATCTCGACCGACGCCGGTCCCCGGGAGCGCACGTTGCGCAGCAGCCAGGACAACGTCAGGCCGGAGTCGATAATGTCCTCGACGATCAAGACGTGCTGGCCGGCGATGTCCCGGTCAAGATCCTTGAGAATCCGCACCACGCCGGAGGACGACGTCGCCGAGCCGTACGACGAGACGGCCATGAAGTCCATCGTGACCGGAACCGTGAGCTTTCGCGCCAGGTCGGCCATGACCATGACCGCGCCCTTGAGGACGCCGACCAACAGCACCTCGCGGCCGGCGTAGTCGGCGTCGATGGCGGCAGCCAACTCCTCGAGCTTGCCTTGGATCTGCTCGGCGGACACCACAACGGAGGAGATGTCGGCTTCGTAGGACAACCCCAACTCCCGTCCCGTCGGCTCGCTGATGTGGAGCCTGCCAGACCGCCGGACGCCGGCCAAACTTCCGGGCAGCGCCACCGCCTGCTGTCCGTGCCAATCCGTGACCAGCGCGTCCAGGGCACTGACATGGACGGCGGACAACGCCCCACCGGGAGAGCCAGCCGCCAGCGCGGCGGCCCGCAGCACCCGGGTGCGCACGGCCGTCGGCAGCCGCGCCAGGACCGCCACGTCCAGGCCGCCGTCGACGGCCAGTGCCTGCCGGTGAGCGTCGGCAGCGATCGCGTCCAGGGCGTCGGCGTCGGCGCGCAGCAGGTCGGCGGTGCGGGCCAGCGCCGCGGTGACGCCGGGTCCCAGCGTCTCCTCCAGCACCGGCAGGGCGCGCTGGCGGACCCGCACCCGGGCGTACGCGGGGTCGCCATTGTGTGGGTCGAACCAGGCTTGCAGTCCCTCGGCCGCGCAGGCGGCGACCGTGGTCGCCCGCGACAGCTCCAGCAGCGGGCGCCGAAGCGGACCGCGCCGGGTGGGCATCCCGGCCAGCGAGCGGGCGCCGGCGCCGCGGGCCAGGCCGAGCAGCACGGTCTCCGCCTGGTCGTCGCGGGTGTGGCCGAGCAGGACGGCGACCGCGCCCAGCCGGACGGCGCCGGACTCCAGCGCGGCGTAGCGCGCTCGGCGGGCAGCCGCCTCCGGTCCGCCGGGGCCGGCAACGGTGACTCGGACGGACTCGGCCACGACGAGGCCGAGCTCGCGGACCTGGGTCAGCACCCGGGCGGCCTGCTGGGCGGAGTCTGCGGTCAACCCGTGGTCGACGGTGATCGCCCCGGCCAGCAGCCGTCGGCGCGGGGCCTCGACCGCGAGGGCCGCCGCCAGGGCGAGGGAGTCCGCGCCGCCACTGCAGGCCGCCAGGACCAGCGCCCCGGGCTCCAGGTCGTCGATCTGCTCCCGGACGGCGCGACGTATGGCGGCGACGACCGGAACCGGGCCCATCCGGGCTCAGCCGGCGGGGGTGGCCGCCGCCGCGCCGTGCACCCGGTCGATCCAGGCGCCGGCATCACCGATCTCGGCTCGGGTGGGCAGGGTCTCCGGCGCGGACCACACCCGGTTGAACCCGTCCATGCCGACCCGGTCGACCACCGTTCGCACGAACCGGGCTCCCTCGGCGTACTGGCGCATCTTCAAATCCAGACCGAGCAGCCGCCGCAGCATCCGGTCCACGGGGCCGACGCCACCGCGGCGCTGGTCGAAGCGGCGACGAATGACCGACAGCGTCGGGATGACGTCCGGACCGACCCCGTCCATGACGTACTCCGCGTGCCCTTCCACCAGGCTCATGAACGCCTGCAAGCGGTCGAGTACGACGCGTTGCCCCGGGGTCTGCACCAACTCGATGACGCTCAGGTCACCGCGCCCACGAACGGCGTCGACCAAGCCGCCGAGCGCGCCCCGCAGTCGGGCCAGCAGCGCTGCGGGGTCGAGCTCACTGGCGTCGACGAACGCGCGCAGCTCGGACTCGACGTGCTCCTTGAGCCACGGCACCGCGGTGAACTGGGTGCGGTGGGTCACCTCGTGCAAGCAGACCCAGAGCCGAAAGTCGTGCGGGTTCACGTCCAGCGCCCGCTCGGTGGCCACGATGTTGGGAGCGACCAGGGAGAGCCGACCCGAGCCGGCCTCGGCCGGCAGGAACACCTCGTACTGGCCGAGCACCTTGGAGGCCAGGAAGGACAACAGCAGGCCGATCTGGACTCCGGTGATTCGGCGTCCCGCCGCCGCGGCCGGACCGCGGAACGCAGCCGCCGGCCGGTCGCCGCGCAACTTGTCGATCACCGGGCTGAGGGCCACCCGGAAGCCTTGAACGTTGCTGGTCACCCAGCCATTGCGGTCGACGACGGCGACCGGCGGGGCGTCCGGCGGGGACGCCAGGCCGGTGAACCGCCGGACGTGCCCGTCCGCCTCGATGCTGAGCTGCCGCAGCTCGGCCACCACCGCGGCGGCGTCGGCGGCGCTGACCTGGGGTCCCGGCGACACGAGTCGGCGCGCGGTGGCGACCGCCAGATCCCAGTCGACCATCTCGGCACTCATCTGCCCCAGCCTAGCCCGGACCTCAGCGGCAGCCGCAGCCGGCGAGCACGGCGGCCGTCCGGTCGAGCGCCGCCTCGGCCGGACTCACCCGACCCACCGGGACGGCGTCCGCTGTGATGTTGAAGGCCAACAGCCGGCCGTCGGCGTCCACCACCACCCCGGCGAGCGCGCTGACGTCTTCCAGGGTGCCGGTCTTGGCCCGGACCACCCCGGCGGCCGGGGCGGACGGCCCGGTGCGGAACCGGTCGGCCAGCGTGCCGGCGAAGCCCGCGACCGGCAGGCCGGTCAGCAGTGGCCGCAGCTCGGGATGGTCGGGGGCCGCAGCCAGCACCAACAGCCGGACCACCGTGCTGGGCGCCAGCCGGTCATCGCGGGACAGGCCACTGCCGTCGACCAAGGCCACCGCACCCGCCGGTACGCCGAGCGGTGCCACCGCGCGGCGGATGGCATCGACCCCACCGGCGAAGGTGGCCGGTGCACCCAGCCGCAGGGCGATGTGGCGGGTCAACGCTTCAGCCACGTCGTTGTCGCTGGTTCGCAGCATCCGCTCCACCAGGGCGGGCACCGGCGCCGAGGAGACCGCCGCCAGCTCGCGGGACTGGGGCGGCGCGCTGCCGCGGGCGACTGTGGCCCCGCTCACCGCGACGCCGCGCTGGCCGAGCGCGGCCAGCAGTGCTCGACCGGCGAGCAGATCGGGGTCGGGGTCCCGCGGGTCGCGGTCCGGCAGACTGCGCCCGCCGTCGACCATCAGCGCGGTCACCGGGGCGACGTTGCCCAGGGCGACATACATGGGCCGCCACCCCGGCGCGGTTCGGGGTTCGGCGAACAGGCCCGCGTCCACCACCACCCGGCTGACGCGCGTCACCCCGGCCCCGGCGACGGCCGCGGCCAGGTTCCCGACCGAGGGGGCCGGTGGGTAGCCCGGCGGCGGTCGCGCGTCGACCAGGGTTGGGTCACCGCCACCGACGAGCACCAGCTCCTCGGAAGTGGCTCCGGCGACCACCCGGGTGACCAGCCGGGTATCCGGGCCGAGAATGAGCAGGGCCGCCGCCGCGGTCACCAGCTTCGCGGTGGAGGCGGGCGCCATCGGCTCGTCAGCACGCTGGTCCAGCAGCGGGCCGGCGCCGACGGCGTCGACCACCGTCGCCGCGACGTGCGAGCCCAGGGCCGGGTCGGCGAGCGGCGGGGCGAGGGCGGCCGCCAACCCGGCAGGTGTCGGCGCCGGGTGGCCATCGGTCACTTCGGGCAGCAGCAGCGGGGGCGGGCTCGGTGCCGGGACCGCGGCGGGAGAGCGAACCGCGGCTGACCGTGCCGTCGTCCGCTGCGCGTCCCGGTTATGGCGCACAGCCACCGCGCCCACGGCGACAACCACGACAAGGGCGGCCAGGCTGGCCAGCAGGATGGACCGGGATGCCCGCACGCCGCGGCCTCCCAGGTTCGTCATCTTGCGGATGCACGGTGCACGCCGTACTGGCTGGCGCCGTTTCGGCGACACTAACGCTGACGGCAAGCGCTGCATGCCGTCCGCCCGCGACCGGGAGGAGCTCAGGTGCATTTCGACGTCACGATCGAGATCCCGAAGGGGCAGCGCAACAAGTACGAGATGGATCACCACACCCACCGGATCCGGCTGGACCGGATGCTCTTTACCTCGACCCGGTACCCGGCGGACTACGGCTTCGTCGAGGAGACCCTCGGCGAGGACGGTGATCCGCTCGACGCGCTGGTGCTGGTCGAGGAGCCGACCTTTCCCGGCTGTCTGATCAACTGCCGGGCGATCGGGATGTTCCGGATGACCGACGAGGCTGGCGGGGACGACAAGGTCATCTGTGTGCCGAGCGGCGACCCGCGAATGGAGCATCTGCAGGACCTCCGACACCTACCGGAGTTCGAGAAGCTGGAGATCCAGCACTTCTTCGAGGTCTACAAGGACCTTGAGCCTGGCAAGTCGGTAGAAGGGGCCACCTGGGTGGGTCGGGTGGACGCCGAGCGCGAAATCGAGAAGTCGCGGCACCGGCTGCGCGCATCGGTCGCCGGTGCTGAGGACGGCGGTGCCGGCGGGAGCGCGGAGGCAACGGCCGGCTAACAACCGCCGGCAGGTCGCGGCCAGCGGCCGGACGGGATGCCCCTAGCCGCCCTAGCCGTGCGGTGACGCTGCATGCTCCGGCCGTCAGGGCCGGACGGCACCAATGAAGTCAGAGCGGCCGATGGGCGAGATCTTGACGACGTCTCCGGTCTGCGGAGCATGGATCATCTTTCCGTCGCCGATGTAGATGGCGACGTGGTGGATGGTGTCCGGGTTTGACGTGTTGGTGGCGAAGAACAGCAGGTCACCGGGCCGCAGCGCGTCCCGGCCGACCCGCGTGCCCTCCACCCACTGGCTCCCGGTCCAGTGGTCGATCGACACCCCGGCCTGCCCCCAGGCCCGCATGGTCAGACCGGAGCAGTCGAACGTGCCCGGGCCCTCGGCGCCCCAGACGTAAGGCTTGCCGAGCTGGGCGGAGGCGAACTGAACGGCGACCGCCCCCGGCTGGGCCGTCGGCGAGCTAGCGCCGCCACTGCGGACTCCGCCGGTGCCTGCCGACGGGCTGACGCCGGCACCGGCGGACCGAGCAGCGCTCGCCGACCCCGGTGCAACCGCAGCTCCCGATCCCGGCTGGGCTACCACCGTCGCCGCGGGGGCCTGGGCTGGGACTTGCGCCTGGGCCTGGGCCCGAGCTTGCGCCTGGGCCTCGGCTTCGGCCCGAAGCCGGGCCAGTCCGTCCTCTCGACTGCGGGCGACGGCATCGGCCCGCACCTGGGCCTGCGCCAGTTGCTGCTCCAGCTGTTGGCGCTGTCCGGCGAGGTCGGCGAGTTGGCGACCCTGGTCGGCGACCGATGCCTCGACCCGAGTCTTGGCCACAGCTGCCGTCGCCGCTGCGTCCTGCTCGGCGGTCATGGTACGCAGCGCCCGCTGCTGCGCGAGGTGGCGGGCGATCCGAGCGTTGGCCAGTAGGTCCAGCGCGGCCGCCTCGCGATGGGAGATCACGTCGAGGGCGCCGACCTGTTGCAGGTACGTCGCGGGGCCGCCGCTGCTGAGCAGGGCGGTGATCCGAGCCACGTCACCGCCGGTGCGGTAGGTCGACGCCACGAAGGCGGCGGTGTCCCGCTGCGCCTGCGCCACCGCGGCATCGGCTGCGGCGAGCTCAGCAGTCGCGGCGGCCGACGTTTCGGTGGCTCGCGCGAGCCGCACCCGGGCAGCGTTGTAGCTCTCGACGACCGCTTCCGCCTCGTCGGCAAGCTGGCGCATCCGAGAGTCCGCCGCGGCCAACGTGGCCTGGGCCCGACCGACCTCGTCGGCCCGCAGCGCCGCCAGGGTGCGAGCGGCAGTGACGTCCTGTTGGCTGGGCACGCCAGCTGGCTCGGCAGCAGCCGGTCCGACCGGCACCGCGGCGAGCACGAGTGCGGCCAGGAGCGACTCGGCCATGACGGTGGCCAACGTTCGCATGGGGTGGTGGAGCACGGGCGCTCCCGCTCGGCTCAGGAACGGCCTCTCGGCCAGAGATAGATCAATGTAGCCAGTCACGGCCAATTTGGTGACATTGAGCACGCGGACGGTCACGCGGCGTTTCCTGCCGAGATCCGCGACAACGGGCGATCGCACTGTGAGCCGGAGGCGAGGATTGAACTCGCGACCTATCGCTTACGAGGCGATTGCTCTACCACTGAGCTACTCCGGCTGGCGACATCGACCCGAGTCGGGCGTTCCCCCAACGGTGTTGTCCACCCGGGCACTGCGACGTCGAGGCATTCTGGCACGGGGCGGGCACGCCAGCCGGAACCCGGTGGCACGACAATGCGGACCTATGCGGCTGGACTGGTTGGCGCGCGGCCTGGACGACGTACCGACTTTCGACGACTGGCTGGGTCCGTTCGAGGCGGCGCGGCTGGCGACGATGCGCTTCCCCAAGCGGCGGGCGGAGTACCGGCTGCGGCGCTGGGCTGGCAAGACGTCGGTGGCGATGATGCTCGGACTGCCGCTCGACCCGGACGCGCTGGGACGGGTGGAGGTCCGCACCGTACCGGGGGGCGCGCCGGTGGCGTACCTCGACGGTGCTCCGGCGCCGGTCCGGGTGTCGCTCACCGATCGTTCCGGGTGGGCGGTAAGCACCGTGAGCACCGGCATGGCTGCGTTCGGTTGCGACCTGGAGCTGGTCGAGCCCCGCAGCGCCGCGTTCGTCGCCGACTGGCTCACCCCGACCGAACAGGCGGTCGTCAACGCGGTCACCGGAGTCGAGCGCGACGTCCTGGCCAACCTCACGTGGTCAGCCAAGGAGAGTGCCCTCAAGGTGCTCAAGACCGGGCTGCGCCGCGACACCCGCTCGGTGGCGGTCACCCTGGACGACGCGGCGCAGGCCGGCTGGCACCAACTGCACGTCACGGCCACCGAGGGTCCGGTGTATCCGGGCTGGTGGCGGCGCTACGGCGCCTTCGTGTTGAGCGTGGTGACGGACCGAGAGTTGGCTCCCCCGGGGTCGCTGGACGACCCGCCGCGATTGACGACGGCGCAACCACGCGAAGCGCCGATCGGGCCGCCGCTGCCGCCAGCCTGAGCCGGGGCGGGGGCGGGGGCCCGGGGCGGGGTCGGGGCCGGGGCCGAACCTGACGAGCTGCGCCCCCAGCTTCACCCGGCTACGGCATCGCCGTACGGCGTGTCGCGGCCCCTCGCGATGCCGACAGCGGGTGAAGACGCCGGTGACCCCTGCTTCACCCGGCGACGGCATCGCCGTACAGCGTGTCGCGTCGTGCTGCCTTCGCGAGCCAGCGGCTGCGGCACCCCCCAAAGCCCCGGGGCGGTGACCGACTTGCTGGTCACCGCCCCGGGGCGGGCTGCTTGCGCGTCGGTTACGACTCGCTCGTGGCCTCCGCCACCACCGGCTCGCCCTCGCCCTGTTGCTCGGCTCCGTCCTCGGCTACCGGCTGGTCCACCGGCTCCGACCCGTTCGACCCGGGCACCTGCGCGCCGTCGGAGTCGGCCACCTCGCCGTCGGCCGCCACCGGCTGGCCACCGTCGAACTCGGGGGTTTCCGCGGGCACGTCCCCATCGCTGACGTCGATCACGGTGGAGTCACCGGTCGCCATCGCCTGCTGCAGCGGAGCCAGCCGGTCGGCGTCGATCGGTGCCGGCAGCACGACCGTCCGGTAGTTCTCCAGCCGGATGATCACGTGTCCAGCGGCGTCCACCACCCGGGCATCGAACCCGCCGTCGCGCGGCACCACCTGGGCTACCAGCGGAGCCACCGTCGACTTCGGCTGCCGCGGCACGACGACCCGGTCGATGTGCAACGGCAGTGCCATCCGGCCCGTCGTACCGATCTCATACACGCCGGCGGTCTGGAAGCACAGCTCGATCAATCGCGGTGCCATCACCAACGGGCGCTCGGCGGGCACGTGCCCCGCGGGCAAGTTGCTCGCGAACAGACCGTCGACGCCTTCCCCGGCTCCCCAGGCCTTCTCCAGGACCTGGAACGCCGGCCCGTGGAAGTAGATCTGGTAGATGTCCTCAGCTGCCACGGCGCTGTCCGGTGCCTCCCCTGGCTTCTCGGCGGAGTCGGCCGGCAGTGGCGCAGTGGACAACCGCACGTCGGCAAGGAAGTGCGTCGTGACCTGCGGCTCTGGCCGGTTGGGCAGCGTCCGGCTCGCAGTCAGCCGGCAGGCGGCCACCACGTCGTCACCGTCGGCCCGGAAGCGGGCCGAGACGGTCAATGTGCGCGGCTGGTCCCGGTAGAACTTGACCGGCGCGCTGTACTCGACGTTCTCCACCGCGGTGACGTGCCGGTCCGGCCACAGCAGCCGGGCGACCTCGCCGAAGGCCTCGACCCCCATGACACCGGGCAGCATCGGGATGCCGTCGACGCGGTGGTCGTCGAGGAACTTCTGCTCCGTCGGGTCGAGCGTGGTCTCCACGACGAGGCCACTGTGGATGCCCATCTCGACCACCCGGCCGACCATCGGACCGCTGGTGGAGACGTCGATCTTCTCCACGTCCAGGCCGCCGGTCGGGTCGAACTCCGTGCCCATCATCCCGAGGCGTCCGGCGACGACGATCTCCCCGCGGGTACCGCCCGCGGTGAGCTCGCGGCGCACGGTCGCAACGCCAGCCTCCGGCGGCAGCACGTCGATGCCGGCGGCCTCCATGATCTTCGGGATGGAGCCGCGGGTGGCCATCCCGATGCCCCCCCACGCCGTCCAGTCGATCGCGATGCCACGGGTCTCCGGCCGGTTGTTGCGCATGCTGGAGGCCAGCTTGCACAGCAGGTCGTTCGCCGCCGAGTAGTCGGTTTGGCCCAGGTTGCCGAACCGACCGGCCACCGAGCTAAAGCCCACCGTCGCCCCCAGCGGCATGGAGCCGATGGCGTGCATCAGGTTGAACCAACCGTCGCTCTTGACGTCGAACACCAGGTTGTACTCGCGCGGCTCCTTGTCCGGCAGGTTGCGGCTGATCTCGATCCCGGCCGCGTGCACCAGTACGTCGACCCGGCCGCTGGACTGGGCGATCTCGGCCCCCACCGCGCCGACGGCGTCGGCGTTGGTCAGGTCGACGCTGTGGTAGCGCGCCGTACCGCCGGCGGACTGCACCGACTCGATAGCGGCCAGCGCGGCCGCGCCACGCTCGATCCCGGCCAGCTCGCGCTCGACCATCACCGGTGTAACCCGCTCGCCGGCCGCCTTGCGGCGCTCGATGATGCGCGCCTTGAGGCCCTCGTGGTCGCGGGTGAACATCCGCAGGTCGTCGTTCTCGGGGTCCGGCTCAGGGGTGAGGTCGAGCAGGTGGAACACCCCACCATCGGCCGCATTGGCGAGGTCGGCGATGATCGCCGAGACGATGCTGCCGGCCGCCCCGGTGATCACAAATACGGTCTCCGGGCCGAGCTCCATGCCGGGGTTGCCGTCAGCCGCCGGCCGCTCCTCGAAGGAGATCGTCCAGCGCTGGTTGTCGGCATACCCGACCTCGACGCAGCCGGGGTCGGCCAGCGTCTCGTCGACCAGCCGGTCGGCGAGTACGGCGGTCTTCCGGCCGGCCTCAAAGTCGACGGCCTTGACCAGGACGTCGGCCTTCTCCCGCTTGTAGGACTTGGTGAAGCCGGTGACGGCCCCACCGAGCGGGTTGAGCGCACCGCGCTCGTCGTACCCGTGACGCCCCCCGAGCCGGGTGGCGGAAACCAGGAACGGGTTGCCGTCGTAGAGCTTGCGCATGGTGGTGTACAGGGCCTTGACCCGGCGGCGCAAGGCCTCGCGCCACGTCGGCAGGTCCATGGCCTCCACCGGGCCGGCCTCGTCGAGGCCGGGGAGCCAGTAGACGCCGGTCACCGGACCGTCGGCCAGCCACGCACCCAGCTGCTCGTCGATCGCGTCGTTGTCGGCCGTCACGTCCAGGCTGAGCACCTGTACGTCGAGCTTGCGCAGCCGCTTGATCAGTGCGTCGGCCACACCGCCCTTGTCCGCGGCCACGACGACCCGGGCGCCGTTGCTCAACGAGACGCCGGTGGACTTGGTCAGCCCGAGCGGCGGCCGAAGCACCGACACCGGCACTCGGCGCGGCACCCGGTCGGCCGCCTCGATACTGCCGACGATGCGCATGGCCGCAGGCGCCTCGGGCTCCGGGGCCGCGACCGCAGCCTCCGCCGCCACCTGACCCTTGGAGCCGGCCGGCGTGGCCGGCGGCTCGAGATGCGCCCGGTCCCGGACAAAGCCGATCACTGCGGCCAGGGTCGGGTAGTCGCGCAGCTTGAGGTCCTCGTCGCGCTCGATCCCGAAGTGCTCCCGGATGGTGGCGAACACCTCGGCCTGCTTGACGGTGTCGACGCCGAGGTCGGCCTCCAGGTCGAGGTCGAGGTCGAGCATCTCCGGCGGGTAGCCGGTCTTATCGGCCACGACTTCGAGCACCTTGGCCACGACCGGGTCCTCGGCCGCCACCGGGGCTGGTGCCGCCGGCGCCTCCACGGATCCAGCAGCCGGCACAGCCCGCTCCAGCATCGGGTCGCCCACGGCTGCGCCGTCGGGGGCCGCGGTTGCGCCATCCGAAACAGCGGCCGACGGCGCCGGGATGCCGGCGCGGTCGCGGACGAAACCGATGACCGCGGCCAGCGTCGGGTAGTCGCGCAGCTTGAGGTTCTCGTCGCGCTCGATCCCGAAGGTCTCCCGGATGGTGGCGAACACCTCGGCCTGCTTGACCGTGTCCACCCCCAGGTCGGCCTCGAGGTCGAGCTCGAGGTCGAGCATGTCCTGCGGGTAGCCGGTCACCTCGGCGACAACGGACAGCACCGTCTCGGTCACC
>Ga0208478_1000150_pt1 | contig 27049 bp, 23 predicted proteins | sample NGESurdeep072012_5_FD_184462 | JGI IMG/M metagenome (GOLD analysis project Ga0208478, IMG submission 184462) | Arctic peat soil microbial communities from Barrow, Alaska - NGEE Surface sample 415-2 deep-072012 (SPAdes) | ecosystem: Environmental > Terrestrial > Soil > Wetlands > Peat ...
CGCCCTTCATGGCGTGTGCAGTCATGGCGTAAATGGGAAGATGCGTGCCGGTGTTTCTCTCATGCCGGCGAATTGCGCGCGTAGCTTCCAGCCCGTCCATACCCGGCATCTGGACGTCCATGAACACCAGGTCAAATCTCTGGGTACAGGCCAGGCTCACGGCCTCGGATCCGGTGCGTGCCACCATGGATGCCTGTCCCATGTTGACCAGAAAACGGACAATCAAAGCTTCGTTTACGGCATTGTCTTCGGCGACCAGCACGCGGAGCTGGCGTCGCGCCTTGCGGAGGTTGTGACGCGTAACCAAAGCAGGGACCCCAGCCGGCGACTCGGGCTGGAGCATGGTCAGCAGCACCGTGAGTAAATCGGACTTCAAAACCGGTTTCTGCAGGTAGGCTCGGATGCCTAGCTCGCGGCAACGGTCGAGTTCCTCGGGGTGTCCAGCTGAGGTGAGTAACACGATACGCGGCTGCGTAGCGGCCGGATCGTCGTGGATCGTTTGAGCGAGCTCAATTCCGCTCTGTCCCGGCATACAGACATCGATCACGGCCATCCGGAAAGGCTCCCCGCGCTCGCGGGCTCCTGCGATTTCTCTCAGGGCTGCCCCGGCACTGTCCGCTTCGACCGGAATCATGCCCCACGATTGCATCATGGTGGCGAGGATGTGACGGTTTGACCGGTTGTCATCCACCACGAGCACGCGTTCGTCCACCAGGGCGGACGGTGACATCGTCCTGGCCGCTTCGACGTTTCCCGCCACCCTTGATAATTGGACCGTGAAGTAAAACGTGCTACCGTGGCCGGGCTCGCTTTCCACCCAGATTTTGCCGCCCATCATTTTAACGAGATGGGCTGAGATGGCGAGTCCAAGGCCGGTCCCACCGTACTTGCGGGTCGTGCTGCTGTCGGCCTGGGAAAAAGCCTTGAACAGAAAATCACGACGCTCGGTTGGGATTCCGATTCCCGTGTCCTTCACTTTGAAAGCGAGCCTCAATCCCTCTTCCGATGATGACTGCGCCCTCACCTCCAGAAGTACCTCTCCTTGGTCGGTGAACTTGATGGCGTTGCCCACCAGGTTCACAACGATCTGGCGCAGCCGTCCGGGATCGCCCATGACGCTGACGGGGATCTCCGGATCGATGTCGTAGGCGAGCTCGAGGCCTTTCTGGTGAGCGCGTAGTGCGAGCGCCTTGACCGTTTCTCCAATGCAGCTCTGCAGACTAAACTCGATGCACTCAAGCCGCAATTGCCCAGCTTCCACTTTGGAAAAATCGAGGATGTCGTTAATGATCCCAAGCAATCCTTCACCGGAGGACTTCACCATCACCAGGTAATCGCGCTGCTCCCGGGTCATTTCCGTATCCAGCGCCAGCTCGGTCATTCCGAGAATTCCATTCATCGGCGTACGAATTTCGTGGCTCATGTTCGCCAGGAACTCGCTTTTGGCTCGGTTCGCGGCCTCGGCAGCCTCCTTAGCACGCCACAGCTCGCGGGTTTGGGCACGAACCCGCCTTCTGAGCAGAACGACCCACGACACCGCGACCAGTATTAGGATCGCTAGAAGGCCAGTCGCCAAGAGCGTGCGCTTGATGGTCCACCAGGGTGGCCGCTTGATGACCGTGACATCCTGCGGGCTGCGCAGCATGAGGCTGAACGAGGTAGGAGTACTCGGAATCGTGCTGGTGTCGTATTGGATGGAAGTGATTCCGGTGACCCGCACCACGCTACCGTTCTCGAGCGAAGTCAGCATCTGACCGGCGTTGGGATTCCGCAGTATCGCATTGAAGATTTCATTCCCCGACTGGACGTCGAGAGTCTGCTGTTCAGGGTAGACCGTTCGGCTCAGGACGGTGCCATTCAATATCACCAGTTCCTGGTCATGGTCTCCCCGCAGGATCTGTTCGGGAGTTAGCGGCGTAGCGCTAACGGCCGATATTGAATCGAGTTTTCTGGCCGCGGCGTCCTCGATGGTGATCTTTGATTTTTGCACGTCGGCAAACCCGACGATGTCCATGCGATCTCCCGGCTCCAGATTCTGGGGCTTCGCGAGGTGAACGGAGAAATTGGAGCCGAGGCTGTCTTTCAGGTAGGTTGTAGTGCTATTCAACTGCCAGGTGACTACACCCTGCACGTGCACCCCATGCTCCGAGTTATCAGCCTGCCACAGCCGCAGGAGCGAGCTTGCAGAGATGACCGGGATGGAAAAAGGATCCAATGCTCCCGTTTTTACGACCTGAATTAGGTGTTCATCCGGCACAAACATGGTCAGCCCCGTGAGCTGCATGTTTTTGTCCACGAGTGTTCCGCAGACTCCGGTCAAATGAATCTCGCTGTCGATGAGTCGCTCTGCGTTCGGGAATACCTTGGGCACATGCACACGCAATGCCGTTCCGTTAGGCGTATATAGGGTGAAGAAGATGCGGTCGCTTTGTACGTCAACGGAGTGAACCACTCCGGTGAGCGCAATCCAGGAGCTGTCCGCATGGCCGCGGGAAAGCTCGTCAGGCGCAGGACGGTAGGCTGGCGGCAAGTGGTCCCTCTTGCGGAACTCGATCACCGGTTGCGCGATATCAGGTGCGAAACCTGCGGGGCTCGTGATGCCGTGAACGCTGACCACGTCGCCTGGTTCAAAGTGATGGTGCTCGTTCTGAATCTCGACGAAAACGCCGCCTGTGGAGTCCTGCACAAACATGAGTTGCCAGATAGGTTCGAAGAATGTGACGATGGCGGAATCCAGACGGACCGGATACGCCTTCGCCGCCTCTTCCGCACTCAGATTGCGCACCTGCTTGACGTTGGTCAGCACCAGCTTCGACTCGACATGGGGACCGATCGCAATGGGGCGGAAGATGGATTCGGTCAGTCGCGGTCCCTGATCGGTTTGCTCCAGATAACCGGCGACGTCAGCACCCTCGCCGGGCACAGGGAAGATGGGCAGGGCCGAGCGAAACACCAACTCCTTGTTCCCTTGGTCTACCAGGATCCAATCTCCCTGGTGAGTACGACCCCGTATCTGGCCCTGTACTCGCACGCGATGCAGGAGTGTGCCGGGAACGGCCTCTTCGACCTGTGAAGCCGTCCAAACCGGCAACGAGAAGGGGTCGATCGCCGAAGATAATTTATGGATGTGCTCCATGTACGGGACTAGCAGCTGCACTCCGTCCTGCAACCCCTTGTTGTCATTGGAAGGAGCGAGTACTCCTTCGATGTCGACAACAGCGTCGACCAACGCTCCGCCCCAGTCATCGTTGCCCGGATTGAGGACCCTCGCTCTGAGCGTTTCGTCACCGCCGGCGAGGTGAATGGTGAATCGTCCCTCCTCGATGTCCGCCGCTCTCACCACGCCCTGGGTGTGGACCCACTTGGAAATGCTTGCCCGGTCGCGCAAGAGTGTGCGTATGTTTTTTTGAATAGGCGCTGGCATCTTCGCAGTTCCCATCACTTGCAGCTGCAGATCCCGGATTTCCCTGGTTTGGGGATCGAGCTCACCGGTCAAGTTCACACTATCGCCGGGCTTCACCTCGAAGGACCGTCTAGCAAGAGAAATCGTCGTGCCACCACTGTTGTCTTCGAAATACAGAAGTCCTTTGGGAGGATCGTAGTACGTAACCACGCCTTGCAGGTGAATGGGTGTCGACACTGCGGGGCTGCAACAGGCCGTGAAAGCGGCGACACTCCTTACGGTTGTCGGCTTCCGTTCTCCGTTTCGACATGCCACCAAAAAGCAGCAAGCGAAAAGCAGTGTGCGATAACCCCATCGGCGAACAGGATGCGTGTTGCGAGTGACGGCGATCATATTGTCAGGTGCGTAGTCACCAGAGCCCAGTTTTATCTGCCGCAAGGCCAAGGCAGTTACAGCTATGCGAAAAGAAGGACGGCAGGCCAACCCGAGGCTGTCCTGTCCGTCCACCAGTGGTTCTCAGCGTCCCAGCCACGGGGCCATGGTCTTCACCATCGTGCCGTTGGCATCGTCGTCTTTCAGTGCCCAGACGAAGGCACCACCCAAGCCGCCAGGAGCCCGCAGGTTCAGGTAGGCCATTTTCAGACTGGCGATGTCGGGGTCGTCGAACGTCCAGAAGGTCTGGTTCGCAGGGTCGTATATTGATACCGCGATTCTGCTCCAGTCGAACGACTTGGTGTAGCCGGTGAGCGTGCTCAGAGTGCGATACGTAGCCACTCCATTGGTACCGAGTGTATCGCCTTCGGGCGAATCGGCCGGTCCGGTTGCGGACTGGTAAAGTCCGTTGTTAGCGGCTGGAACGCCCTTCCAGCCCGCTCCATAGAGAGGTATCCCGAGAACGAACTTCTTTGCCGGCACGCCGGCACGAAGGTAGGCGTCAACCGTCGACTCAATGGCCAAGCCCTGCCCGTGTTCAGGATTCTTTGAGGAGTCGAATAGCGGAGATGCGTGATTGGTAACCGTATCCCACGAACCAGCGTAGTTGTAGCCATCGACGGTGACGAAATCGACTTGTGCAGAAACCGCCGCCAGGTCCATATTCACATAGTTCTGCGAGCCGGCAGGACCGTCAATCATCAACTGATATTTCTTCCCCGTCTGCTTTGAAAAAGCATTAAGTTGACGGCGAAATTCGCTGACCAGAAGAGTGTAATTGTCCTTGTCGGGGGCGGCAGGGAATTCCCAGTCTATGACGAAGCCGTCAAATAGATTCGGTATCCGAACCACTCCATTCCAATACTCACCGACATTCCCCTTGATGAACATGTCGATGCAGGAGGCTGCCAGTGATTGCCGCCCGAGCTCGGTGCTGGCCGCTGTTGCAAAAGCCTGGGTGTTGGCGAAGGAAGCGCCTCCCAGGGCGATCATCACCTTGAGGTTAGGATGAAGCTGCTTGAGTTTCTGCAGTTCGGCAAAGTTGCCGAACACCGGCCAGGTGCTGGCTATTCCACCTACTGGAGGAAGATATGGGGTTTCGAAGTCCGCCCATTCATCGGCAATTTGGCAGCCGGCGGGAGTGACGTTGGCAAATGCAAAAAACAGGTGGGAGAGTCTGGCGGCTGACCCGTTGCTCTCAAGATCAGCCAGATTGTAGTTGGCGTAATAGATGCTCCACTCTTCAAAATAACCGGCCAGTACCTTTCCTTGTGTACTGGGTTGGTTGTCTTGGCCGAGTTTGGTTTGTGGGAAAGCAGACACAGTCAAGAGTAGGCTGACAAAAATGCCGAGGCAGAGGTTCCGGCACGGGAAAAACTGCGTTCGCGAATACATGAACTGGCTCCTAGGAAACCGTGGAATGAGATATAAATGTCGAGCAGAATGGCGAGGCAGTACAGATGACATCGCCCTGTCGGGGAAGCGAGAACAAATTTGAGTAAGCGGGCGAGATACGCTCGTAAAATGTGAGTAGGCCTCGCGTTGTAAGGCAGGGAGGCTGCGATTATCGATACAAGCGGCCAGAGTCGTCATACTTCCAGTCATCTTGATTTTCCGGATGACCATTTATCTGTTTATCACGGGGGTAAAACGGCCCACAAGTTACGATGGTAACATTTCTATGGTTACTTTTGTACTGTCGGCGCGTGGCGTGAGACTATATCCACTTGGAACGACGATAAAGTCCTGGCGTAGGGTCGCCACGAGATCAGATCTGTCATTCCAACAACAGATTGGGCGAATGAATTGCGAAAATGGCACATCTGTGCGCCTTGAAACGGCTGTTGTTCAATGGGACGACGAACGCTAACAACATATTCTGAAATCGAAAGCGACCCTAACGCGGATGTGAGTACTTGGTCCGACCGTAGAATCTTATCGCCGGGCCGCAACTCGGCTTGCGCCCGATCTGCTCGCCACCATCATGCCCGTGTCCAGATCGACCGCGTGCTTGGCCCTGAACGCCAAGAGCGTGCGCTCGTCTTTCATCTTTGCCCCCTGCCCATCCTCCTCCCCCGGACTCTTCCAGTCCTTGTGCGACTTGCCTTTCTTGCGTTTGCGGTCCAGTCTCACCGGGTCTTCGTGGGTTGGCGTTTCTGAACGTCTCAGACGGAAGGACATCGATCCTCTCGCTCAGATCCTCCATCAAATGAGGCCCTGAGAACCTCGCGGATCGCCTGGGAGAGCTTGCTCAACGCGAACGGCTTTTGCAGAACACTTGCCTTCTCCAAAGCTTTCGCGTCAAGAAACGGATCCGCGTGACCCGACATAAACAAAACCCTCGTTTCGGGATGAACCACTGACATTTGCTGGGCAAGTTCCGCACCCCCGATCCGCGGCATCACCACATCGGTTAGCAGCAGATCGATCGTTCTCCTCGTTGCCGCCGCCTGTTCCAAGGCGCTCACTCCGTCTTTCGCCGAAAGTACTTCGTACCCTTGCGCGGTCAGGTATGAGCATATGACAGCGGCTACGTCAGGCTCATCTTCCACCAGCAGGATGGACTCTCTCTTGTTGTGCTGGGCGGGCGCCGCGGATTCAGCAGGCCGTGAGAAGCCCGGTGCACATTTCGCGTGCGGCAGGAACAGCCGGAAGCACGTTCCTCTGCCAATCTCGCTCTTAACAGAAATGGACCCACCGCATTGCTTCACTACCCCATACACGGCCGCCAGACCCAAGCCGGTGCCTTTTCCCACTGGCTTGGTGGTAAAAAACGGTTCAAAGATCCTGGCACGGGTTTGTTCGTCCATGCCGCAGCCGGTATCCGTGATCGACAAAACCACGTATTCTCCCGGTGCGACATCGGAACCATTGGGCAGCGACAGTCTCTTATCAGTGGAGAAGGTAAGAGTTTCTATGGTCATCGTCCCTCCCTCAGGCATCGCATCACGCGCATTGGTCACTAGATTCGTAATCGCCTGGTCCAGTTGCGCCCGCCCCACATGAACCGTAGTAGTGCTCGTCGTTTGCTCAACTACCAACTGAATGTCTTTCATGGGCAAGCTTTGCAGCATGTCGCGCACCTCCGACACCACTGAGTTCAAGTCCGTAAGCTCCATCTCCAAGGCCTGGTTGCGGCTGAATGTCAGCAACTGATTGACCACGGAACCTGCGCGTCGGCTGGCGTGGACAATTCTCTGCGCAAATCGCGTGACCTGCTCAGAATCGGACGGCGAGGCCTCGATGAGTTGTGCTGCCCCCAGGATCACCGTCAGCATGTTGTTGAAGTTATGCGCGACCCCGGCTGCCAACTGGCCGACGGCTTCCATTCGTTGCGCCTTTAGAAACTGTTGCTCCAAGTGGCATTGCTCGGTGATGTCCTCGCTGAAGATAATGATTCCTCCGGTATCAGCTTTCACATCGCCCCAGGGCATAATTTCCCAACGTAAAAACGACTCTTTTCCATCGAGCGTGACAAAGGAGTCGCGTTCAGACTTCAGGACTTCGCCGGCCAACCCCCGTCGGTGTGCCTCTTTCCACTCTTTGGGTAGGTTCGGCAAGACGTCGTAGTGCGACCTTCCCAGAATGGATTCACGCTCTAGTCCATAACGACTACACCAGCGTTGGCTAGCCTCCAGATAAACCATCTTCCTGTCGAACATAGCAAGCTCAACCGGTGCTTCGCCGAGGAGCGTGGCCACTAACTCCAGATGCCGTTCGCTCATCTTCCGTTGCAGTCGTAGCTCGTCCTCCATGAGCTTGCGGTCGGTGATGTCTACTAGGGTGCCCTCGACGATTGCAGGTTGTCCGCAATCGTTCGACATCAGGGAGAGGTTTTCCAAAACCCACAGCGGTGTACCATCCTTCCTCTTCAGCTTGATCTCGTAATTGGTCAGTGCCCGTTCCGCCATTAGCTTCTCGTACGCTTGCTCTGCACCCGCCGGATCAAAGAACACGTCTGACGAATAACTCGTCGGCGCTTCATCCGAAGGGCCATAGCCTAACATGCGCTTGAGGGCTGGATTGCAATCAAGAATCCTGCCTTCGATGGTGCTGCGGAATACCCCCGCCGGAATTCGTTCAAACAGGGATTGGTAGCGCCTGTCAGATTCTTCTCGTGCCTCCTCAGCCCGCTTACGTGCCGTGATATCAGACAGTATCCCGTCGGCAATGCGGCTGGCTCCATCTTTGTGGGTGCCCATCGCATGATCGTGTACCCAGATCCACTGGCCATCCTTCCGCTGAACCCGATATTCAACGTCGAAGGTTTCGCCCATCTCGAAAAGCCGCTCATAGGCTTCGCTGACCCAGACTTGGTCGCTGGGATGTATATGCGCCAACCAAGGGTCAGCGTTTCTCGCACAGATCTCTTCCGCGGTGAATCCGAACAGGGTCTGCACGTTGGGGCTGATATAGGTCGTCCGTCCGTTTTTCTCTGCCGTCCAGGTGACGTCGGGAAGATTGGCCAGCAGTTGCGCAAAACGATCCTGCGTCTTGCGCAAAGATGCCTCCGACTGGGCAAGCGCCCTTGTTCGCGTAGAAACGATCTCTTCGAGATTGCCCTTGATTTGGTCTAGGCGCATCACGAGTCGGTAAATGATTGTCGACGTAATCGCCACATATAAAAACCCTTTCACGATGCTCATCAGTGAGGTGGTGTCTGGAGCAAGCGCAAGATGGGCCAAGTATTCATCACTCAACAGTATCCAGGCACAGGAAAGAACACCATAAGTAAGGGCAACAAACAGAGGTCGCGTAGAGATAACGGCACGGCCTCCTGCCGGTGTTTGCGGAGTAGTCATCGGGAGCACCGCCTGAAACAACGATATGAGCTAACTGCACTCTCAAACGTGTGATCAGCATCACTAAGAAACGTGACCTGCACCCAACGAGCGTGGCCAAGGCAGGTTGGCGTGAAATCGCAGGTGCCGACTCGACGGCGCTCCGCCTGGCTGGCGGGTTGCTCCCGGCGGGCTCTCAACGCCCTCAACTTGCCGCCGCGCTCTCAAGGACGCTACTTAAATCACAAAGGTGGAATCAACTTCAAAACACAGTAGTGCTAGCGTTCCAGGATGTCGCGCAGCTGACGTGCAAGCACATCAAGAGCAAAGGGCTTCTGGAGGAAATTCACATTGTCCTCGGTCGTGGCACCATCTGCTATTCCTCGATCCGTGTAGCCAGACATGTACAGGACTCGCATCTCGCGGCGGTGGCTTACCAACTGCTTGGCCAGATCCAGTCCAGACATCTCAGGCATGACCATGTCGGTCATCAGCAAGTGAATCGGACCGTGATAGTCATCCGCAATCTGTAGCGCCGCTTGGGGATTGTGTGCCTCGAGCACGACGTACCCCCGAGCACGAAGATAATCTCGAATCGCTTCGCGCACGCCTTGCTCATCTTCCGCAAGCAGAATCGTTTCCGACCCCTGGGAGCTTTTCGGGCTGCCGCCCGTCGCGCCAACCTCGATTGCCTTTTCTACGACACGCGGCAGATAGATCTTGAATGTCGTGCCCAGTCCGGGTTCACTGTAGACCAAAATGAAGCCCCCACTCTGCTTCACGATTCCGTACACAATCGAGAGTCCCAGTCCCGTACCCTTGCCGAGCTCTTTGGTAGTGAAGAACGGCTCAAAGATATGCGACTGGATATCCCGATCCATCCCTACACCGCTGTCGGCCACCGCTAACATCACGTAAGATCCAGGGCTGGCTTCGGCGTCGTGCACATGCACATAGTCCTCGTCCCATTCGGCGTTTGCAGTCTGAATCGTTAGCCTTCCGCCGCCCGGCATCGCGTCGCGGGCATTCACCACCAGGTTCATGAGTATCTGTTGTATCTGAGAAGGGTCGGCCTTTACCCGGCCCAGATCGTTTCCAGGAACAATATTCAGATTGATGTCCTCGCCGATGAGGCGATGCAACATCGCTCCCAGATCAGCAATCACGATGTTCAGGTCTAACACTTTTGGGATCACGATCTGTTTCCGACTGAAAGCCAGCAAATGGTTGGTTAGCGACGCGGCACGATCGGCGGCCTTAAGAATTTCGTCGATCATGCCGCGCAGCCGTTCATCTCCTTCGATCCTCTCCCTCAGCAAGTGGCCGTAGCCTGTGATTACCATCAGCATATTATTGAAGTCATGCGCCACACCGCCTGCAAGTCGTCCCACAGCCTCCATCTTCTGCGCATGCTGCAATTGCCCTTCGAGCGATTTGCGATCCGTGATGTCTTGTTTGACCGCGACGAAGTTTTGGATTTCCCGCGCGCTGGAGAGGATAGGAGTGATCGTCATCTCTTCCGTGTAGCAAGAGCCGTCTTTGCGGCGGTTGATGACTTCTCCTTGCCAAACCTGGCCACCTAGAATCATCTTCCACATCTCCTCATAGAAGGCCGCTTCATGTTGCCCCGACTTGAGCACACGGGGATTTCTGCCAATCGCTTCACGGGCTGTGTACCCTGTCAGCTTTGTGAATGCCGGATTGACCCATAGAATCTTTCCCTCCCGGTCGGTGATCACAATCGAATTGGCCGTCGCCCTCAAGGCGGCGGACTGGAGACGGAGTCGCTCCTCGGTTCGCTTTCTGTCCGTGATGTCATGCGCAACTACAGCTACTCCAACCGTTTCGCCTGTAGCGTATCTGATCGGTGAAACGGTCAGAGATACATCGATAACCGTGCCGTCCTTTCGTCGCCCCTGTGTTTCAACCTTGTTCGCTACTCCCCCCCGTTTGACAAGGTCGAGGACAACCTGGAACTCTCCCTTCCTGCTAGCTGGCGCAAGCAAGGCACTCGACCTTCCAATGACTTCCTCTGCCCGGTAAAGGTAGAGTCTTTCCGCCCCGGAGTTCCAGCTGCTTATCGTGTCCTCGAGCGTTGTGCCGACGATGGCATCTTCGGAAGAATCGACAATTGCGGCAAGCTCCCGCGACGAACGTTCGCTTCGTTTGCGCTCGGAAATGTCTTCAAACACCGCAACAAAATACTCTCGCTCTGGGCTGTAAACCGAAATCGCAAGGCATTTCCCGAGAGGCTTGAAATCGATTTCGAATCTCTCCGGATTACCCGTCAAGGCGACTCGGCCATAAATCTCGAACAACTCAGGATGGGAGTCTTTGATTCCGGCTATCAACTCGACCGCTGTTCTGCCTACCACGTTCTCCAAGCCGGTAATTGTTTCAAAAATGCGGTTCACCTCGAGATAAACGAAATCCGCCGATCGGCCATGTTCATCGAACAGAATCTTGCAATAAGCGTACCCATCGAACGAGTTTTCAAACAGGAGGCGATAACGGCGTTCGCTGCGGCGTAATGCCTGCGCAGTCTCCTTCTCGTCGCGGTAAGTGCGGTCGATTGCCCGAGTGGTCCAAACTGTGAGCGACGCTAGCAGGAAGATGGTTAGTACGGTAGAGGTGGCGATCCCGCTCCAGAGATTCTCGTGGAATCCTACCCATCGCACCCACCCGAGAGCCATGGGAATCACAAAGGTGGCAGGCAACAATCTGCGTGCCATTGCACTTCCAGGACCTGCACCAGCGAGAAGAACTCCGAGTCCCCATCCGCAGCGGGCGCACGCGACTGCGCAGGAGAGAAGGAAGAGCGTGACGGCTGCCTGCAGAGCGATGTGAGTCTCTGATACCACAGGGTCAAGCGCGAAATCAAGTACGCCGAATGTGGCCGCTACGCCTGCCACAATGGCGAGAACCTGCGCAAACCAATTGCACCCCCAAATGGTGCGGTCCAGCATAATTAGTGCTGTTCCTAGCAGAACGAAGCATAGGGCGGTGATCGGAGCCATCAGCCCGGGGCGAATGCTGCCGAATGCATCGCCAGCGCCTTCGTGGAACAACAACTGATCGATCCCCAGCTCCCATCCAAAGAAATACTCTCCGAAACTGAGAAGTCCAACGATGGCAGTGAATCCCGCCAGTGTCTTGCCGAAGAACTTCCGGGTAAGGAGAAAGTGCCGCCCCTGAGGCTCGCGTAGCAGCCACAAGGCGATACCGAGGAGCACGAAGCACATGGCTTCGTTCGGCTTGATCGCCACATTCCCCGAAAGGATACTCTTCAGAACGCCGATTCTGAAGAACCATCCCATCAGTCCGAGGAACCCTACCGAGATAGAGAAGAGGCTGGTGAAGGAGACGAGGAAGTGCAATCGTTGGACGTTCGGCGATTGCGGCCCCCGATCAAATTGCGCCGATGTCCAAGCACCAGCTTCTTTTTCCATATTGTTCCAATTCTCTCGGCGACGACGAGACATCGTGGGCCAAGTTGACCCAGGGAAACTCTGAATTACCCGCTGCCATTCAGGCTGGAATGACTTACCAGCTGAGATTCAGATCAGTGCGTTGATTCCCACTAGCTTGTCCAGGCCTTTGGCTGGCCTGTTTCGGTAGTCGGGTGTCGTTGAAAGACACTACGCCGCTGAGTGCAACAGCTTCGTCCGCACCAAGAACAGGTTGACCACGGCGCAGGTAGCGAACAGCCGGTTGGTGTTCTTTTTCAATCCACGATAGCGCACCTTAACAAACCCGAACTGCAGCTTCATCACTCCAAACACGTGCTCCACTTTCGAGCGCACCCGAGACTTCGTTCGATTTTTGGCCCGTTGTATTTCGGCGACGCGGTCCTTGTAGTGGTACTGCTTGTGGGTCATGTCCTGCGCTCCGGGCGCAACCTCCTGCATGGCTTCCGTCCGCCCCCGATAGGCCTGATCACCCCAAACCTTCGTTTCTTTCCCGCTCAGTAACTCCGGCAATACCGTGCTATCCGCCACGTTGGCCGCCGTCGCCGCCGCGCTGTGAATCATCTAATGTCTTACTATCCACGCCCACGCGCACGTTCATCCCGATGTACCGCTGCTTGCATTTCCTCGTTTGGTGCATCGCAGGGTCGCGCTTCCGCCCCCGGTTCTTGGTCGAACCGGGGGCATGAATAATGGTCGCATCGACGATGGTGAAGGTCGTGAACCGTACTCCCTGGCTCTGTAAATACAGGTTCACCGTCTGCAGAATCTCCCTGCCCAAACCGTGCTCTTCCAGCAGATGACCGAACTTGCACACCGTGGTCTCGTCGGGCACCGGTTCCCGCACCAGATCGATCACCACAAATTGCCGCATCACTACCGAGTCGTACAGCGCCTCTTCCAGCCCCGCGTCTGAAAGGTTGAACCACTGCTGCAGAAAGTAAACTCGCAACATCCGTTCCAGTCCCACCTGTGGCCGCCCGGTGCCAGTTCTTGGATAATGAGGCCCGATCAAGCGGCACAACTGCGCCCACGGCACCAGCTGTTCCATCTCCTCCAGAAACAGAGCACGCCTCGTCTTCCTCGCGTACCGTTCGAACCCGTTCGCCGTCGCCAGTGTCTGCTGCTTCATCACTCCACAAGCCCTCCGCCAAATTCCCTCTCAATCTAGCGGCAGATCGGTAGATACCGCAGTACTTGTTCAGAATCTCCTCGGACGGCTTCTGAACCCTCCAGAAAACCCCCAGCGGCGGCTCAGGAATTCTCGCCTAGCACCCCTTAGCTATATCCATCAGTTCTCCCGGGTCAGGGAGACAATATCATTCCGATGGTGAAACCGTAGGCGTCTACGTGGCGAATGTAAATTCCACTTAGATGGTGGCGTGGGCAATGTGATCCCGTCTGCGTCGTGCGAAATCTATAGCGCCGTTTCGACCGTGCTCCGCCTGCAGGGCTTCGACGGTGGCGGTGGAGACTCTTGCCGGTCACCGGATCAGTCCGAGCCTCCAAGGTAGTGGGAGTTATCTTCGTAACTTAAGTTAGCTCTATTGACTCCCGACCGCCTTGGATACGAGCATGGTGATGCTCGACATTCTGCAAGTAACGATGGTGCTCTCGTCATACATCCAAAACGAAAGCGCTAAGGGCGCGGCTGCCCGGCCATCAGCCCAAGCCCGTGGCCTGTAGCCCGAACACCCTCCGTAGCCCACAGCCTCAATGATCGGCTGCGGGATTGATAGACCAGGTGAAGTGTTAGTCCTCGGCAAATTCAGAAGGGAGATTTGGCGTGAAGAAGAAGCAGCAGTTTTCGGTGGAGCCGATTGTCGGGGTGCTGAAGCAGGCGGAGGTGGGCCGGTCAGAGCTACCTGGGCTGAGATTCGCATCAGCCTTGTTCTCTTGAGGCCAGAACCCAACTCGAACATAACTTTTTCTATTTATGACGCACTATAATGCGGTCAGCCATGAGCAAACCACAGCAATCGGCAGGAAAGTGTCATCTCTGCGGCGCGATCGTCGGCCGAACCTCCATGGCAGGGCACCTGAACGCCTGCAGTCAACCGGAAGCTTCCAGGCTCCCGCCAGCGACTGGAAAACAAGTGTCTGGCCCGAGCTTCCATTTAGTTATCGAAGGGCGCGACGCTAAGGCATACTGGATGCATGCGGCGGTGCCGGTGACGGCTCCCTTGAGTAAACTCGACCGTTTCCTCCGCGATACTTGGCTCGAATGCTGTGGCCACTTGAGCGCCTTCGAGATCGGCTCCAATCGATATGCTTCCTCGCCCACCCAGGGAGAAATGAGCATGCGAGTGCCGCTAAGTCGGGTGCTTGAGAAGGGGATCAAGTTCTCCTATGAGTACGACTACGGTTCCACGACGGCGCTGACGCTGAAGGTGGTTGCCCTTCGCGAGCCAAGTACCCCGAGCGGCGCCATTCAACTACTGGCCGCCAACGTGGCGCCACAAGTTAGCTGCCAGCGCTGTGGCAATCGAGCCGCCACCCAGGTCTGCACCGAATGTGCGTGGAACGGAGAGGGCTGGCTTTGCGAAGCGTGCGTAGACGAACATGAATGTGGGAGTGAAATGTGTCTTCCGGTCGTCAACTCGCCTCGCGTTGGAGTATGCGGATATACCGGTTAACCCCCCTCTGACATAACTGTCTCGAATTCCGCCGCACTGCACTCCGAGTAGAGGAGATCCCGACAGGCGGTAGGTGTTCCTTGGCTGTATCCGCGGTTTCCAGCTTCGTGCCCGTTTAGGTCGACCGTAGGCTTTGGGGATCTCCTCTACCCGGAGGAGTGAGACCTATTGTGAGAGTTCATCTTGCTCGATATCTACAAAACAAGCGCCGTATGTTCGATTCATACGATACCGAAGCCTCGCAACGCGCTTGCAACTCCTGCCGGCGTGATCCGTGAATTCGAGCAGGATCAACCGATAGAAATCCAGAACGGTACCGATCTCGAACGCCAGCCCGCCATCACTTATATCCACACCTCGGCCTATGTGGGGGTTGCCTGGCGAGTCGGAGCAATAGGTAATTCGGACAAGTGAATTAAGCGGACGGCGTTCGTGCCGACGATCCTCGGCCGACTGTTTAGTCTGGGAAGCCGCGTAATGCTCGGGCGCGTTCAATGTTGGTCCGCTCATTGTCGAATGTCCCTCTTGAGAGTCGTGCCGTAAGACTGCCAGATGAACATTGCATCTCAACGCCCATTGTCGGCGTATCGCTACAAGAGCGAGCAAGTCATTTGTTGTGAGTCCCGATCTGAAGGAATGAGCGGGAAGAAGGAACCAGACCTGGGACGGTTTCTAGATTTCGGCCCCACTTCGTCCTTACCCGGTACGCTAATGCCAAATTCCCGTCGTCGTGGGGCAACCGTCTGACGGCCAGGGTGCCGGTTCATCCAATAAATGACGGGTAAAGAAACTCCCAAATTGCGGGAGAACAATGTCGTTCACGGAGTGCCACAGTCTGTTCAGGCAGATATCGACCCCAACGTTCCCCTGCCGGCTCGAAGCTTCGCGAACGGCGGCGCGTCACGCAACCTCCATTTACCTTGTCGACAAATCCCGCTGACGCTGTGACCGAATGGCGGCCGAGCAAGATCCCAGGTTTAAGGCCAGCCCGGCATCTCAGGCCCCGGTGTTGAAATTCACGACATTCTGCATTTCCGTCAGACGGTCGCGCTGTTTCCCCTAAAGATCGGCGGGGCAGGTTGCCTAGGTCCCTCACCATGACGTCGAGGGATGGGACGACTGCGCTCAACCACCACCAGTTCTGCTCCCCACCGAGTGATCGTATAGATCCGCTCGCACCGCGGGCAGAGCCAATAGCCGTAATCAGACAGTCTTTCACCTTCCGCGATCGGGTCCGGTAAGGAGTGAGGCTGCGGTGGCAGCAGGAACAGTCGTCCCTTGCTCAGCGCACGAAACCGGCGATTGCAAACGGGATTAGCGCATGTCGCTCGCAGTAGTTCCTCCTTGCAGCCTTATCGACCAAGCCGCACCAGAGTTTAGAAGAAATGCGCACACGCAGGAGTATTCGTGTAGGACGGTCCTCCATACAGGACTGGCGTACAGCTGGTGCGCTGTGGGTGCGTCCGTGCTGCCTGTCCGCTGGCCACAACTTGCCGCTTGGAGGAGGCGCTGCTGGCGATAAGAGTCAGGCTTTCATCTTCTATGAGGGACCGAGCCAGGTCGCAGAACAATCGGTTCATGCCGGGAGCAGACTCGCCCCTTCGAAGATGAAGTGTAGATTTCGCCGGAAATGCCGATCACCTCGATTGCGTTCCCGTATGTGGATCCCCGGCAGTCGCCCAAAACCCAGTTTGGACTAATCGATGTGGTATCGCACTTGCCCTCAGTGTCATCGAGTCTTCATCAAGAAACAGATGGTGAAGCTCACGAAATGGCGATGCGGATGGATCTGGGGAGACAGCGACAGCCCGGAGAGACGAGGCCGCCCGCGCCAGACGCCAACCAACGACATGATGATCCGCGAAGCGGAGACATCAGGCCGGTTCTAGCGGTCACCGTACGTGACGGGCAACCCAGAGCGACGGGACCGCCCCTCGCCGCATGCGTGCCCCATTCGATGAGCGCCAGCTACGAAGGGGGTGAAACAGTTGCGGCATACTAGCATGCCGACGCGTGAACGTGCTTGTAAGAATATGCAGGACCAGGCTGAACCTCCTAAAAATCCATTTCGGTGTTGACATCTATAGATGAGGTCTTGCCCTCAACAAGGTGCAGCATGCGCTAGGAAATGGCATGATCAGGGCAGAGGGCTTACTGGCTGCCGTTCAGCAGGCTGCAGACGCCATCGTTATCACCGATGCTATCGGGACGATCGAGTTCGTGAATCCCGCGTTCAGCGCGATGACCGGATGCTTCAAGGAAGAAGCGTTGGTGAAGAACCCGCGCATCCTTAAATCAGGCCGCCAGTCCGAGGCGTTTTACGATGCTATGTGGAGCACACTGCTGTCCAGGCAGGTACGGCAAGGCGAGATAACCAATCGGCGCGAGGGCGGAACTCTGTTTGACGGGAAGTTACAGGCCGCTCCGGTGAAGGACTCGAATGCTTTTTGGCTCTAGCAATTGACGACACCACGGGCGTGACTGCCAATTTGACAGAGTAGTATGTTGGCGAGGGCGCCCAATGAAACTGTCATGGTTTGTCGCGTTAGCGTTGTGGTCGTTCCCGTGCATGGGACAAGAGGTGCGTGTCGCGCAGGGCAATGGCAGCGTTGTTCTGACCGTTCAGGCACAGCAGCCCTACAAGTTGATCTCGGGTGAAGGAAAAACACCCACTCTGAGTGTGGAATGCACCCATAAGGGCAAAAAGACCGCACATCTGCTGATTGTTTCAGCAGGCGGTATGTTGGTCGACGACAGCCATGAAGGTAATCCAAGGGGTGGACAACGCACTTTCAATATGACGATAGGCGGGATCAAGCAAATGACGACGTGGGTGGCCTACGGCGACGTCGTGAGCTTCACCTATTTAGGCAAGGTTGAATCTGAGCGCCTGAAATTCATCCAGTCGTTACTCACCGCTGGAGCGGTTTCGATCGAGTTCGTGCCCTTCCTCACCGGTGTGCCAACCACCAGCGATTTTGACCTGAGCAAACTCCGCGATGAATTGGACAAGTACCCCGAATGTGCCACGAAGTAGTTCGATGCCGGAAGCGCTCCGCCGGCCAGCAACGGAATGCTGTTCGGCGTCACGCCCCGCGTCGTTTGCAGATCATCCAGTTGCTGTCGCATCTCCTGCGCCCCATTCCGGGCGAGTGCCGTTCGTTTTGGATGGGTCGCCTACTCACTGCAGCGGCGCGGTATGGAAGTTCGCACACGAACAGAACCGGCGTTTGTGGCTGGAGTATCTTCCCGACGACACTTCCAAATTGAACCCAATCGAGTACCCGTGGTCGCTTTGGAAACAGCATGAATTACCTAACTTCCTCGCCATCACCCTTGGACCATTGAACCATCACGACGCCGAGCGCTGCACCCGATGGGCCGTCGCTCTATCGCAGTGTGCGCTTTTTGGGACCGAGCGGAACTCTACCGGCTGTAACGATATTGGGCACAGCTCCAGGAGTCATCCAGACTGCTCTTCTGCCGAACTGGCTCCCGTTTCGGGTGGTGTGATGTTGTAGTAGTGCAGGTCCAGCTTCCGTCCCTTGGCGCTCAAGAACCTGAAGTGCGCAAGGCCCATTTTCTCCAGGCGGTACTGGAGGCTCGTGATTAGAACGCCGATGCCATACTTGACGCTTCGCCTGAAGTTGATGGAAGAGGCTTCGTCAAAGTACTTGGTTGGGCAGGAGACCTCGCCGATGCGGAACCCAAAGTAAACACACTGCGTCAGCATTTGGTTGTCGAAGATGAAATCGTCGGAGTTCTCCAGCAAAGGCACCGTTGTTAACACCTCACGACTGAAGGCGCGATAGCCCGAGTGGTATTCCGACAGTTTGGCGCCGAGAAGCAAATTCTGGAAAAACGTGAGAGCGCGATTAAAGACATATTTGTAGAGCGGCATGCCGCCTTTAAGGGCGCCGCCTCCAATGATTCGCGATCCAAGCACGGCATCATACACACCGTATGCGATCATGCTGGCGATCGCGGACACCAGCAACGGCGTGTACTGATAGTCCGGATGGACCATCACTACGATGTCCGCGCTACAGGCAAGTGCTTCTCGATAGCAGGTCTGCTGGTTCCTCCCATACCCGTAGTTACTATCGTGGACATATACTCCTAGCGCTAACTTCCGCGCCAGTGCGACGGTTGCGTCGGAACTGCCGTCATCCACTAATAGCCGGTAATCGACAATGTCAGGTAGCTCTGACACGGTGGCGAGCAGGGTTTGTTCGGCGTTATATGCCGGTAGTACAACGACGACCTTTTTCCCGTTTATCACACCGACCCCCAGGACCTCGCAAAACGGAGCAGAACCTCAACCGACGGCCTGCCCTCACGGAGAAACTTGTGCCAGATCGACTATTAGTGTAGCGCCACTCTGGCTGGCCTGGACCTTCTGGGTTTCGCTGGCCGATGTGGCGCGAGGGCTGGAGGTCGACCCATAGGATTCCATCGTTGGCGGCATGTGTCCCGGCAGTCGCTCTGCAACGCGTTTCCGGCAACGTGGCCTTGAGGCGCCGGTCGGTTAGCGCTGATAAACCCTCCAGCTGGTTTGGCCGTCAAGCAAAGCATCGACCATGCGGCGGCCGAAAATGCCGACGATGCTGCTGATGGCCGAATCGAGCTTGATGTTGGCATCCTCCAGCGTCTTCCGTATGCGCTGCGTTTGTCCGGTGCGTTCGCGCACCAAATGCTTACGGTGCGGAGCAAATCCCGAATCTGCTGGGTCGGCTTGTCAGGCACAAAACCGGGCCGAATCAGTCCATGCGCCATCAGGTTGGCCAGCCAGGTGGAGTCGTCCACATCGGTCTTGCGTCGCGGCCCGTTCTCGACATGCGCGGCGTTAGCCAATACCAGTTCGAAGTCGCCATCAGACACAATATGCCAGACCGGTTTCCAGTAGACGCCCTTCGCTTCCATTGCGATATGCGTCACGCCTTCAGTTGACAACCAGTCTGACGCTGGCACCAGTTCCTTCGTCGTTGTCTTGAAGGTCTTGACTCCATCCGTCACCTTACCGCCCACCATGTGGCGAACGCTGGCGACCACAGATTCCTTATGCAGATCCAGCCCGGCGCAATGAGCGTGCAGAACTTCCATCGCTCCTCCTCATGCGCCGCCGGCGTGGAACCGCTATCAAAGGAAGTCTGACAAGCGTGCTCCGGAGCTGTCGCCAGCCCGTGGCATAACCTGGGGTGCTAAAGGGCTCCGGGGCCGACTCAGTTACGGGTTCACTCACAACAAGAGATGAACGCCCTCTGTGCCGACGCGCAACAACACTCTACGACAGGATCTACGTGTTTCATCCCCTGTGGATCGGCTTCGCCGGTGAATGGCTCGATTCCTTATCATTGTTCAGTAATCAGAAGGGTACAGGGGGCGGACGCGGAACCCAAAGGATCGATCATGTTTCTGTGACGGCACCCTCTTTTCCAGTCGGGTATCTGTCCAAGGTCTCTGATCAAGCCTAGGTTAGAGCCTTCAGTGGTATCCTGACAAAATGTCCACTTCTAGCGTCGGCGATATGGGGTCAAGGAGGCGGAAGTAGCAGCGCGAAAACGTAGATGCCGAGGTGATTGTGGGCAGTCTGGCGAGCCAATTACACGTATGAGAAGGGCCATCCTGACGGAACTCTCTCGAAGTGAATGTAGGGCGTCGGCACGGTCACCGGTCATTTGCCACGAACCGGAGGGACCCTGCCCACGTACAGGACAGCTAAGCATACTATGAATGCGACAGTTGCTCCAATTTTGTAACCAATACCCCAGGTAGTTGCCTGCCCAAGAGCGTTCCAGAACTGCTGTGGAGCACGCGCAACGCTGCTGAACACTCCCATCCCGAGACTGGCTACGTCATGGACGGCAAAGCCCACCAGCGCTATCCCGGTTATGACGACCATTAGTCTAAGCAATGCTCTCATGTAATCCTGACCTTACCAACTTCTTGTGTCAGTTGGATTGTTAGTGTAACGCCGATTCTCGCCCATCCATTGGGTGGCACAACGATTCGTTTGAGAGCCGAAGCGACTGGCGGTGGGGACCCACCCTCGACGAAGACCCCAGCTTTTCCGATATCGCTTGTGCTTTCGACACCGTCGTACCGGTTTCCATCCTCCGACCGTTTTTGGTACCAGACCCTGCAGTAATTAAGTGCCCCTTGGCTCTCTCGTATATCTTTAATGCGGAGACATTTGGGTCCGATACTGATCTGACGTAATCAAGTCGTCTGATCTTCCCTTTGAATCTCAAAAGTATGCCGCCTCGGGAATGATCAGAAGTGAGAGTTAGCCCAGATCGCAGCCGCAGCAAGGATTTTCCCCCTTTTGCACGACAAACTGCACCACGGTTCAGAAAAGTCACGCTTGTTACTTAGGCACCCGGCTATGCACTTCACTCCATTTTCAAGCACCGCACGGATTGCTCGGGGATGGCGCGCTCCATGGCTCTTGCCGTACGCGACTCTCCCTGTGCAACCGAGGCCCATGAAGCCTGTATGAAATGTTAGCTCAATTGCGAGTCCATGTCGGTGACTGAGGTCACTCGGCGGCCGGCAACTGGCGATTCTGCACATGCTGGAATTGCAGTCGCGCAAGTTCTCGCAGCCGCTTCCGAGCGAAGGTCAAACCAACTCTTTTTCAAGGGGAATCTCAACCGGATGGAGCAGGCCAAGAGGAAACGGGGAACTGCATCGGTCGGCCGCCCGTTATTGCTGGCAGGCCCTCCGCTCCGCCAATCTGGGGCTCCGCTCCGGCCCTGCCAGCAAAGTAAACTGCTGAATGCAAACAACATCTGTCAAAATCGGGACCGAAACAGCATCGCCCTCAGCGACACGCCAATGGAGGACTACTTTTATTCGTCTTTCACATGCACAACGGCCAGGTCAGTTTTAGGTGGCGTCTTCGACTGTCGAACTGTCATTTTCATTCGGACCCAATCGGCCGTTCTCAGTCGGTCGCGACGTGGCTACATTACGGACACCTCGGCGACTGCGGGCTCCATTCCAGACTGACGCGGAGTGTGCAACAAGACCTTGTCGCTGACTGCGTGCGCACCCTTCTATCCTGCTACCCTGGTTTCAAGAGCGAAGATCGATGGTTTGCATATCCTCGTCGTTTCGGCCTGCGAGATTAAGGAAACTTGCGACGAAGAACTCCTGACAACCCGATGATCCCGGAGCCAAGCAGCGCCAGCGTGCCACCGGCCGCGCCTTGGAGCGGGACGAAGAGAAGATCCGGGGGTGGAAGCAGAAGCGCTGGCCGGAGTTAGAGAAAAGGCGAAAAACGAAGGCCGCACCATCGTCTTCATCGACGAGAGCGGGCTGAGCGAGCGCCCTCATCGCTGCCGTACCTGGGCACCACGCGGACAGACGCCGGAGCTGCAATACCACTTCAACTGGAGGAGCTTGTCGGCGGTTGCAGGCTTTACCTGGTGGAACTACTACTTCCGCCTGATTCCGGGAGCGATCCGTAGCCCGCAGATTATCCAGTTCCTCGCGCATCTGCTGCGCCATATTCCCGCTAAGCTGCTGATCGTTTGGGACGGGCTGCCCAGTCACCGCAGCCGTGCAGTTTGGCAGTTCGTGCGCAACAAAGCGGGCGTTTGTGGCTGGAATATCTTCCTGGGTATGCTCCGGAGCTGAATCCCGTCGAGTATCTGTGGTCACACTGGAAGCAGCACGAATTACCTAACTTCTGCCCCACTACCTTTGGACAGTTGAGCGATTCCGCACGGCAAACACTGCGCCGAATGCGCCGTCGGCCCACCTTGGTCTGCGCCTTCTGGGAACACTCAGAACTCTTCCCAATGTAACTATATTATGCATCAATAGTTGGCGTCGAAGGCCTCTCCTGATTGCTATAGCGAGGACGCTGCGGAGTCTCGCCGCAATTTGCAAGACACCCTTACTATTACGTTAAGCCACTGTAACGGGAACAGGTGCAGAAACAGCCCCTGTCCAGTCGGGCAGTGAGGAGTACTCGTTTTAGAGCGTGAAGTTGACGTTAACCTGAGTTTCAGATTCGACTGGTTCCCCATTGAGGGTATAGGGTTTGAAGCGCCACTGTTTCACAGCATCCACGGCCGCTTGGATCAGGATGGGATTGCCTCTTAACGCATGCACGTTGAGCACGGATCCATCCTTCCCGATTACAGCCTGCAATACCACGGTTCCCTGAACGCGATCCCGCCGGGCCTGCGCGGGGTAAAGCGGCGCGACTTGGTGGATCACTAGGCCCTGTACTCCACCTGAGGAAACCCGCACCGGCTGCGCAGCGAGCTTGGGCTGCGCAACTGGAATGTCGCTCCCAACGTTGGTCACGCTGTTCGGGACCGCAAATGGCAAGGCGGGGGGAATCGCGTCGGGCGCTTCCGTTGCGCCGTTACGGGGAGATTTCTCCTTCTTGCCATTGGCGATATCATTCGGGATCGTCAATACAGGGGGGGGCGACCCTCCCTCTTCGAGCTTGCCGGCCTCCGTTGCGGGCAGGGCTGCCGACAGCGGCTTGGACTCTATTTCGGTCTGCAGTGTCGGACTGGAAGTGCGCGTCTGAGAATCGGTTGACATTCCGGACTGTTCGTAGCCGTTGTTCTGCGGATTGCGTCGCGTGGGGTCAGGAATCTGGTTCTCGATGGCCTTAGCCGGACCGTTGTGATTCCTGTGCGACCTCCACATCATGGCTCCCAACGCCGCCAGCACCAGCACCGCAGCAATGGCCAGCAGTATCCGCCATTTGCCCCCGTGGGTCCCTTCAACTCCAGTCCTGATGTCGGAAGAGAGCATCGGTGTGGCGTTGGTCTCGGGGACATTGTCTGCGGCGAGGGGAGGCTCGACCGGAGGCTTGAAGTGACCGACCAGGTCATTGACGGTGCCCATGGTGATCCCGAGCAGCGCGCGTTTCTGCGCCGGCACTGGTTGACCTTCTTCTGCGGTTTGCGGAGGAGTCACATCGTTGGACGTGAGCGTATCCGATTCGAGCGCCGACTGAGATGGCTCATCGAGGGAGTGTGGATCGTGCGGCTCGCTGCCCCCTTCTGAGGACGTCGCTGCCTTCAAGTTAATCGGTGCGGGCCCTGACGACACAATAGGTTCTCTCAACCCGGTTGTTTCCAGCCGAGATTGTTGTTGGTGCGCCTGATCGGCAGGTTCTGCTGGTTCCGGCAGAACTCCTGAAGGTGGCGATCCTCCCGCTTTCCACATGTCGGGCTCTAGATTGGCAACAAAATCATCGAGGTGCGCAAATCCATCCCGAAGAGTCTGAAGCGATTCAGCATCTTCAGGCTCTTTCAAGCCACAAGCCCACTCGATCCATTGGTCGGCTCCGGGGCCTGGCAGAGTCTGTGGTGCTTCCCCAGACCCAGCCTGCAATCGTAATTCGATGATCGCTTGCTCACGGAGCGCATTCAGTTGATTTACGCGGAGTGCCCGATGGTGCACAATACTGCCGTGCTCCAACTCCGTCGCTAGGGCCTGAAGACGCGAGCGGAGTTGTTCCCGGATTTCCCCAATCAGGTTCTTTAGTTCCTCTTCGTTCGGCAAGGACGCCACGGGCACCGTATCGGGTACCCACATACCGGGTTCTAGATCGGCAACAAAATTATCGAGGAAAGCAAATCCGTTCCGCAGAGTCCGAAGCGATTCGGCATCTTCAGGCTCTTTCAGGCCACACGCCCACTCGATCCATTCATTGGCTGCAGGTCCCGGCAGAATCTTTGGTGCTCCCCCTGACCCGGCCTGGGATCGTAATTCGTTGATGGCTTGCTCACGGAGCTGATTCAGTTGAGTTACACGAACTGCCCGGCGGTGCACAATACGGCCCCGCTCCAACTCAGCCGCGAGAGCCAAGAGGCCGGTGCGAGCGTCAGAAATCTTCTGGAGTTCCGCAAGCAGCGCGTCCAGTTCCTCTCGGTTTTGCCATGCGGCTTCGGGCAGCTCCGACGATACCAACGAACGCAGGTTGCCAGCAGATTCTGCGGCCAACGCAAGCTGCTTGATGACTTCTTCTACGTCGACTGCTTTGGCAGCCTGGAGTCTTCCTAAAGTTTCACACGGGAGAGCCAAAGAATCGTCCAGAGACGCAAGGGCGGGAGGCCACAATGAACTCATGTCATGCTCCTAGACCGGAGTTTCCGTTTTGACGATCCACATGCCGGGCTCCAGATTGGCGACAAAATTATCGAGGTGGGCAAATCTCTCGTGAAGAGTCTGAAGAGAATCAGCATCTTCGGGATCTTTCAAGCCACACGCCCATTCGATCCATTGCTCGGCTTCAGGTCCCGGCAGAGTTTGTGGTGCTCCCTTCGACCCGGCCTGGGATCGTAATTCGTTGATCGCTTGCTCACGGAGTTGATGCATGTGATTTACACGGACTGCCCGACGGTGCACAATACTGCCGCGCTCCAACTCCGTCGCGAGAGCCAAAATACGGGAGCGAGCCCCTGAAATCTTCTGGATTTCCGCGAGCAGTGCGTCGAGTTCTTCTCGGCTCTGCCAACAGGCCTCGGGCAGCACCGACAATATCAACGAACGCAGGTTGCGAGCCGATTCTGCGGCCATCGCAAGCTGCTCGGTGACTTCTGCGACGTCGACTGATCTGGCAGCCTTGAGTTTTCCCATGCTTTCCGAGAGCAGGGCCAAAGAATCGTCCAGAGACTCATAGGCGGGTTGCCACATTGAACTCATATCACACTCCTAAACCGCAGATTCCATTTCGATTACCCACATGTCGGGTTCTAGATTGGCGACAAAAGCATCGAGGTGCGAAAATCCGTTACGAAGAGTCTGAAGAGACTCAGCATCTTGGGGCTCTTTCAAGGCACACGCCCAGTCGATCCATTGGTCGGCTTCGGGGCCCGGCAGAGTTTGTGGTACCACCCCCGTTTCGGCCTGGGATCGTAACTCGTCGATCGCTTGGTCACGGAGTTGATTCAGTTGGTTGACCCGGACTGCCCGACGGTGCGCAATCCTGCCCCGCCCCAACTCCGTCGCGAGAGCCAAAAGTCGGGAGCGTACCCCTAAAATCCTCTGGATTTCCGCCATGAGTGCGTCAAGTTCCTCTCGGTTCTGCCATGAGGCCTCGGGCAGCACCGACGATATTAACGAACGCAGGTTTCGAGCAGCTTCAGCGGCCGTCTTAAGCTGCTCGATGACTTCTGCGATGTCGACTGTTTTGGCGGCTTTGAGTTTCCCCAAACTCTCAGAGTACAGGGCTAACGAATTGTCCAGAGACTCATGGGTGTGCGGCCACAGTGAACTCATGTCAAGCTCCTACGCCGGAGTTTCCGTTTTGACTCTCAACAGTCGCATAAGCGACCTCAGAGTACCGCGGCAGTAGATTGCGTTCTCAACGTCGAGCCTTCTCAGGATCGGTTCAGCCAACGAAGACAGAAACGCAATCAACTCTCCAACACCTAAATTCCGCCCAATCAGCAACTACGTCGGTGATTTTTATCACCTTCTAACGTGACGCTTGCCCCTTGTTGCACGTGCCTCAAGTCGAGCTTGCCGATCCTATGGAGCTCCACGCCATTTCGCGCGGCATGCGCAGTAGAATCCAGTCGTTCGCTCTCCTGCAAGCCCTCGCGTCCCTTCCCATCGCGGAGGTTTCGGCCTCTCCGACCCCCATCGACGCCGGGCCCAGCTATGCGTATCGAATACTCTCCGCCGGCTTCACTTAAGCCCGGTATCAGAGGTGTGCGGGGTGGGCGCCCCTCTCCTATGACGGATCTGCACAAGAATCCGACGGGCCCACCGGTTTTACTGGGTTTTTGGTTTTCAGGGGTTCTGGAACTCTAGTCCGTCTCAAGACTGAAAACCAAGCCCATATGGGTTATCGGCCTATCAAGGAGATTCTTTAGCACGACAGCGCACTGTCGTTGGGTCGTTAGCCCATCTATTGCTGGTTCCGTTCTCCGGAGCGAACTAGATTGAATGCGTACGGCAGCGGCACCTCGCCAACTTCGCGGTGCGTTTGGACCACTCGAATTCATCGAATCCGACGCATCGGCTCCCGCTGCCCTTGCCCGCGTAAAACGTATCCCTTAGCTGAATGATTGAAACTCAACAAGGGGGACGAAGATGACGAAGTCTACGTGGGCGCGGTACACGCTGGAGTTCAAGCAGGAGCAGGTGCGGCCATTTGAGTCGGGCCAGAGCATAGCGGCAGCGGCACGTAGTCTGGGCGTGGTTGAGCAGTTGCTGTTCAACTGGGTCAAGGCAAAGCGGGAAGGCCGGCTCAAGGGCGGCAACAGCAGCAAGGCGGTAAGCGCCGAGCAGATGGAGATCAGCCGTTTGCGAGCCGAGTTGGCGCGCGTCAAGATGGAGCGCGACATC
>Ga0208478_1000151_pt1 | contig 26928 bp, 19 predicted proteins | sample NGESurdeep072012_5_FD_184462 | JGI IMG/M metagenome (GOLD analysis project Ga0208478, IMG submission 184462) | Arctic peat soil microbial communities from Barrow, Alaska - NGEE Surface sample 415-2 deep-072012 (SPAdes) | ecosystem: Environmental > Terrestrial > Soil > Wetlands > Peat ...
TGTTGGCGGTTATGTTAGCTGTTGACCAGTAGCACTGGCTCATTGGCATCAGACTGATAAAAATTCCATAATTTTCCGCTAAGATCAGCATGCTATCGATAGTCTGCGAAAAGTATGAGGGATTAACGCGACTAACGTCCCAATTGTTGGGAATGCCGCCGACAATAAATTCCGGGTTACCTTTTTTGTCAACGGGCGCATTGTCTATGGCCTTATCTGTTGGCTGTCCGTCGATGCAAACCCAGCACAAATTGATTCCTTTGCTCTTGCAGTCGGCAAAGTAAGTCCTCATCTGGGCAATGGTCAGTTTCTGCGGTAGGTTCTGTGGTGAATCGCCGATCAGGAGCATGGGGTTTCCAAGGGTATCCGCAAAGTGCCGGGGGTTATGGGTGTCGACCTGCAACCTTGAAAGAGTTTCAACGGGCGTAATCGAGACCAGGCTAGTACTTATAAATGGGTCAACATATTTTGAATAATCATTTTGTAAAAAAATGAGGTTTAACAAAAAGAAACTCCAAAGAATTAATACAAAGGTGGGTTTCATAAAAAAATGCTATTTATTTAGTGGGTTTAAGTACAAGAATAACAGCTAACGCTATTAGTATTTGTTTAATTATCTGTCTGTTTCGTATTCTAGGTTTTTTTTAAATATAAAATTATGAAATATAAATCAATTAGCATAAATTTGGTACGATGTATTAAACGTGTAGCAATAATAATATATAAGGATTCTCCAGGCGACACTTATCCTTTCATTCAAACAGTAGACACAATTCGTTTTGTCTCACATACATTGACTTTCACATCAAAGTGTCGCCTTCTTTTAAAGTTCTTTAACTAAGCAGGTAATAAGACTCTTAGGAGGTAGATTCTAAATCAAAGACATTTTAGAAATCTAGCGAGTTCTACTTAAACTGCTTTTTTAGTATAAAATAATTGAAATGCTAAACTTTAATAATTTATAGTAACCTTCTCAGAATATACTAATGAGGATGCTTATGGTCCTCTGGTAATCAACTATATGTAAAATTTAAATTGCCGCATATGTCACATCTTAAAAACAAGTTACAAGTTTTTTTTCTTTGTCTGTTTACTTTATCAAACAATTCCTTCGCCATTAGTCAACAACTTTCACTTAAAGTTGAAGGCGATGATCAGGCAGGTTTTCATGTTGATATATACAATGGCAATCAATTAGTAGTTACCAATACGGAAGAATTTTCCCTGCAAATGTTTAATCTTGATTTGAGTACTGTTGCAAACATACAACAATGGAAAGGCCAAAAATGGACAGGTAATGAAAAGAGCATTACTTTAAAAAGAGATTCTTACGTAAAAGAGTTTGATGCAAATCTGTCTGTTAACATAACTTACCAGGTGGTTAGTTCTAATATTATAAAAAAGACGATTGAGTTGTTTCAGCCATCCATGCCGGGAATGTACTATATATTGGAACAAAATGCCAGGCCTGCAGAAAAACCGCAGCGATATGTAACATTTGAATACGATAATTTTCCAGGTGGCTTTGTGCATGAAATGTTTCCTTCAGCAGGCTTTATTACCCAAGATAATAATGTAGTTGGTTTTTTAACAGACGCAGGTTATAAAAATCAGTATACAAGGAATACGCGTCGACGATTTAGCGGACGTGGTGGTGGTTTTGTAGGCATGCGCAAGTTGCCTGATCCTAATTTATTTTATGTTGCCAGTTTATCAGACAGAGCACAAAATAATCATTACATTAAACAAACATATGGTGAAATGTACAACCTTGATGCCGGTGCAGAAATTGTATTAAAAACACCGACTGTATATCAAAAACAAGGCGATGCGGAAGTGGAGAATGAGAAAGGACTTATTTCAATAACCGGCCATCCGGGAGAGAGGGCCGGAATTGAATTTATTACACCTTTTAAAGATCAGAGCATATACACCATTTCATTTTTGTGTAAAGGGAATACACCTTTGGCATTAAAATTATTTAGAGTCAGGAACGGTAAAAAAACCATTGAACTGGAAGATGGGGTAAAGTACATTGATAACTTTCCTTCGGTCGAAAACGAATGGACGCTTTTTAAAGGAAGTATATTAGTGCCTTATATTGAAAATGATAGTGTATCCATGTTCATTGGCACTCAATCAGGAAAAGAATGTAAACTACAGATAAAAGAGCTGCAATTTATAGAACACCAACCACAACACGAGCCTTACAACATACTTCCGCTTGGTGAAAAAGTGGAGAAAACTACCTATGTTTTTGTTGAACAATGGAAATCGCATCAGCAATTTATGATCTCTTCTCAGTCACTGTTAGCCGAAGGGAAAGGTTTTAAAGGATCACTGATAGAAAAAATGTTGTATGCCAATTTTAATATGCTTACCTGGATTACAGATATAAAAGATTTTACGCCGTTTAATGTGCCCAATATGAATTATGCACCGGATATGTACAACAGGGATTCTTTTTTTTCTACTATAGCATCATACAATAAAGAGTTGAACCTTGCCATCTGGGAAGAATGGGGTAAAACACAAACACCGAAAGGCGGAATTGGCACTATTATCACACCACTTATGGGGTCGGTAGAAGCAAAAGACAACGAAGCCACCATCGAATGGCTGATCTGGGCAATGATGAACAAACGTCGGTTCGGCATTCCACTTCCGCAGGAAAAAATTAAAAAATCAGTTGATTATGTGTTGAATGAATTTGATGCCGACAGAAACGGAAAATGCAAAGCACATTTTTCTTTGAGCCAGGTGGATATTGTTGATTTTAATCCTAAAACAGACCGGCTTGCTGTTAACCAGGGCATGCTGGCCATCGCATTAAGAACAATAAAAGAATTGGGCTTTGATATTTCCGAAGCATATATCCAAAAGGCTGAAAAAGAATACCAAAAATTTTACGATACAAAAAGAAAGCATTTACTGTTCGACCGGAATTATCCCGACATCATTTCCCTTACTGATCTGGAACCGGAATTCTTTTCTTTATGGTTATTCAACAGGCCAATGTTAACAGATGAAATGGTAATAAATCATTTGGATCAAATACCAGTTCTAAATAAAGTACCCAACTCACCTCACCCGGAATATGGGACTACTGCGCCCATCTGCATAAGGTTAACAAATGATGCGAAAGGATTTGCTTATTTCAGTGGAGATTATCAGCCTTTTGAAAAATTTGGTGAAGAAAATTATAGCAACGGGAAAAGTGATGGGTTTTATTATAATGGCGGCAGTTGGTTCAGGGCGGAGTATTGCGCTTATGTGGTAGGATTAAAACATGGATGGAAGAAAGCAACAATGTTGATGGAAAACAGGGCGTGGGCAGAGATTTACCTTAATCCCCAATGGCCCTTCAGTAAAGAATTTACGCCTACAAAATGGACCACAACAGATAGCTGGTGGCCATCTACCAAAGGATTATGCTGGAATGTTTTTATACTAATGGCAGATGAAGTGGCAGGATTGAGAACCCCTGATATGGACCCTGAATATAAAGAAGACAGATAGCTGAAATACTATAATTACAATCCATTGTTATAATGCTATCAATGCGGGCAATAATACAAATAAAAACTTGTGTGCCGAATCTACTATCTAAGCATTGCTGACTATGCAATGAGAGAATTATTATTCATCCGTTAAAGTGGCAAAGAGAGGTATAAATGGTAAAACCAGTTACCAATGACCATAGTTGGCCGGAGTAAATTGACCAAATTAGCCGGAGTTAATACTTGTTGTTTGGTTATATACGTTAAGTTTAATATGGCCGGCGAATTGAATTAATTTTTACTTCACAATTGGTGTCAACACAATATTCCGGAACTCAACTTTCCCTTCCTCCCCGCCCTGAAGCATAATAGGTCCTGGTGCAAATACGTCCCATGAAATTGCGCCTCCTGTTGGACCGTACAACGGCTGATTGTCGATGATCCTGGTCCCATTCAGGATTACGGTTACATGACGATCACACAAGGTAATGTTCAAAGTTTGCCAGGTACCTGCCGGACTTTCGGCATTGACCGTAGGTGAGATACGGCTGTATATTCCTCCCATATTGTGCGAATCCAATTCTTTTCCTTCGGAATCAGCATGCCCTTGCTCTACCTGAACCTCATATATGCCGCGCAGGTAAATTCCACTATTGCTTGAATGGGGTACATTTACATCAATTTTTAAATTGAAGTCTTTAAAAACCTGATCTGTTCTGATGTCCGAATAATTAACATAAGGCTTACCTTGAATCTGGACAGGATCCTTAACTAATACTCTATCAACAATATGAAAAGGATTTTTCCCATTTTCGTTAACCAATTTCCATCCGGACAGGTCTTTCCCATTAAACAACACAATGGGTTTACCATATTTCAGGCTAGCCAGATCCGGTGCAGCTGGAACATCCGGTAATTTTGTCCCGACAAAAGAAGTGGAATCGACTCCTATTCCATTGGTTCTTGGACTTAAATCATAACCCACAATTTTATCACCGCTTTTTTGGACCTCCAACCAGTCCGGATACATCATCGAAGATGATTCATTACCTCCATAAACTCTTTTCCGATTCACCGTTCGGGTGTCATGTCCCACATACAGGTCATTACCAGCCATAAAAATATAAGGAACAGGCAATACACTTCCTCCTTCCCAAAGCAAGTCGCCATCCAGGTACCCGTCTGCCTGTCGAACTTCAAGCCAGCCTACCGAGCCATCTTTAATATCGATAGCCCATTGACCCAAAAACTCAGTAATATCAGTTTTTTGTTTTGTATTACTAACTCTTTTCTCCTGACAGGAAGAAAAAAACAGAACTGAAACAATTAAAAATAACCCGAAAACAACTGATGATTTCATAATATTAAGATTTCATAGATTCGTTAATTAATCCAGAATATAAAAATAACATATTTAAAGCAACAAGCTATTAATATATAGTTTCCCGATAAATTGGTTTTCCGATTTATTAATTCTTTATTGATTTATTATGGTATAATAATTGATTATAATTTACAAACTCCACCCATTCCGGTATTCAATTTGAAGAAGCTTATTGGCTTCCTCGTTATTGGTAATTTTAAAATTTTCCGAATCCCATTCGATTTCTTTGCCACCCATTCTTATACAGATATTTCCGAGTTGACATGCTTCGGTCAATTGCCCGGCAAAGCCGAAATTAGATTCGGTTGTTCCATTTCCCTTGCAAGCTTCGATCCATTCCTTGTGATGCCCAATAGAACGCGGCAAGTATGGTTTTGGTGGCTTATAATCTTTCAGCCTTGAATTAGGTATGAACCTTAGTGTTTCTGTTCCTTCACCCCGTGAAAGGAGCTTCCCTTTATCACCGACGAAAATGACGCCATTTTCTGTATCCCAGTCCGGCACTTCTTCACTGTAAATACCATTCACAGCATCCGCATCAAGCTCCCTGAGCCTTTCGGGCAGGAGGCCTCCGTCATACCAATGTACAGTTACAGGAGGCATTTTACCACGTGCAGCAAACTCAAAGTGAATCAAAGAAGCAATCGGAAATGTTTCCGGAAAGATGGGTGAAGAACTTCCCTGTATACGTATGGGGGCAGTCAGCTTTAAGGAAGTGAATACAGGAGCAAGGTTATGGATAGCCTCGTCCCCTATGGCTCCACTTCCGAAATCAAACCAGCCTCTCCAGGCAAAAGGCACATAGGCCGGATTGTAAGGTCGATAAGGGGATGGTCCAAGCCATAAGTCCCAGTCAAGTTTACGAGGCACTGGGGGAGTATCCCTGGGCCGGCCAATACCCTGCGGCCAGATAGGGCGATTGGACCATGCATGCACTTCACGCACCTGGCCAATGGCTCCATCCCAAATCCATTCCTTGAGCTGCCGGTTGGCATCATGAGCCATACCTTGGTTTCCCATCTGTGTGGCTACCTTCGCTTCTTTTGCCGCCTTGGCCAATGCACGGGCTTCAAATACGGTATGAGTTAAAGGCTTTTCACAATACACATGCTTCCCCATCTTAATGGCCATCATGGAAGCGACGGCGTGCGTATGGTCTGGTGTAGCAATAACGACCGCATCGATCGATTTTTCTTTTTCAAGCATCTGCCGGAAATCCTTATAGATCTTCGCTTTGGGATAACCCTTAAAAGTACGGAATGCTCTTTCTTCATCCACATCACATAATGCATAGATATTAGCAAGCTTAACAGGTTCTCTTGCTGCCTGGCGTGTAGAATTGGTTTGTGATAAACCGGAAGATTCGTCAGCATAGGTTATATGTTGAAGCTGTCGTTCATCCACCTCAGGACTGCATATCGTCTGTATATCATCAACTCCCCGACCTCCAACTCCGATCCCTGCTATATTAAGCATGTCGCTGGGGGCAGTATAACCGATCCCACCCAATGTGTAACGCGGGATAATAGTAAATGCAGCTGAAGCCGCACCAAATGTGCTGATAAAATTCCGCCTCGACAGACTCTTAGCCTTTTGACTTTTTGTTTTCTCGTTCTTTTTCATAATAATTAAATTAAACATTAAATATATCTCACTAAACATTTGAGACTCTCATTAATTTCAGCTTCCCATAACTTATCAATTTTGTTAAATACTTCAAAAGATAATCCTTGAACTTTGTTTTTATCGAACTTAATAGAATTATGAAAAGTCTCATTATAGAATTTTTACTATATTGTCTATAAATGCGTTATAACTTAATAGTATTTTATACTCAATCTTATAACAGCCTGCCCATTAAAGTTATGAATTAATTCATTTTGCTATCAAAATTACACCTACTTTAATTCAAAATCAATTTTATTCTTCCTAAAATTCCACTGAACAATTACAAAGCCGAAACCAATAAAAAAAGCGTCCAGGATTAAACCTGTACGCTTTTTCATATCCTAATCGATCAAATTAAATCTGATCGAAACATGTCGTCATTCTAATTGGCTGCTTTTTTATATATCAGATACCAAATCGGACTATAATATCCATTAGGAATAGCATTTGTACTATTGGCATCTGTCTTTGGAGGAATCGGGACAAGAAGATCATTACCTGCTTTCCAGTTAACCGGTGTCATAACTTTATCCAAAGAAGTGGTTTGAAGCGCCGTAATTGTTCTGAGCAGCTCATCTGTATTCCTGCCAACGCTGCGCGGATAAAAATAAATAGCCTGAACAATATTGTCAGGATCAATTATAAATACGCCCCTCACCGCCTGTGTTGAATTTGTGGCAGCATGGATCATGCCGTATTTTTTTGCTATCGATTTATCTTTATCATCGACAAGCGGAAATTTAATTTTAACAAGGCCTCTGTTATTGAGATTGAGACTTTCTAAAGATTTTTTCCATTGAACATGAGTGTCAAGACCATCAGTAGATACAATTACAAGCTTGACTCCAAGTTTGTCGAATTCATTCTGTAAATACGCCAATTCCAGAATTTCTGTTGAACAGACAGGTGTAAAATCCTGAGGGTGACTAAACAGTACTTTCCAATTACGTCCAAAATCACCAGGGAAATTAATTGTCCCGCTTGTAGATTCAGCTTTGAATGTCGGAGCAGTCTCCCCGATAAGAGGAATACGGAAGTTTCTATCTTCTTTAGTCTTTTCTTGAGTTTCAGACGGAAAGACACCCTATGACCTTAATTGTGTCATAGAAAAAAGAATTAAAACTAAAAGCAATAACTTTTTCATTGTGAACATGATTTTAATTTATATTGTTATTAACGCAGATTAAACAAAATAAATTAAAATTTGTTCGAATGGAATTAAATAATTTATTAAAACTTTATGATCTGACACATTGAGAAGAAATATATGACTCAATGATTTCTATCAGGCTCGTAAGAAGGGTATAGTAAAAACAAACAGGGTCCCCTTTCCAGATTCTGATTCAACTCTGATAGTACCGCCCAGCAGTTCTACATATCCTTTACATATGGAAAGCCCTAATCCGGTACCGCTGTATTGTCTTGATACGGTGCTGTCGACCTGGAAAAACCTGTCAAATATCCGGGAATGATACTCGGGAGATATACCAATTCCGGTGTCTTCTACAAAGAATTCAAGAAAATTATCTTTCAGAACATAACCAAAATCTATTCTGCCATTCTTCGTGAACTTAATGGCATTATTTATTAAGTTTGTAAGTATCTGAACAAGTTTGGTATTGTCTGTCAGGATAAATGAATCTTCATCAGGAAGTATCGCTTTAAGATTTATAGAAACATTATTCTCTTTCGCATTAATACTGAACTGTTCATTCAGACTTTTCATCATCGAATTAAGATTAATTTCAGTAAGATTAACTTTAGCCTGGCCACTCTCGACATTGGCAATATCAACAATATCATTTATTATTGAAAGAAGATGATTCCCGCTCTGAAAAATTATATCAATATACTGATGCCGGTCCTCCTCAGACAGATCAGGTTCATTCAGAAGTGTTGAAAACCCAATAATCGCATTCATCGGAGTACGGATCTCATGTGAAACATTATGGAGGAATGCAGTCTTTAACTTGTCGCTCTCCTCAGCTTTTTCCTTGGCTGCAATAAGATCTGCTTCTGCCCTCTTCTGTTTGGTAATATCGCGGAAACTCCATACACGTCCCACACCTTTCCCATTAATCTTCTGCGGTTGCGAATAGCTTTCAAATATCCTGCCATCGACAAAATCAAGTAAATCAGAACTTGTCGCTTCAGATTCAATATAGAGGTGCTTAACACTTTCCAAAAAAGTATCCGGATTGATCAGTTGATCCTTAATATATTCCAATGCATTATTATCTTCTCCGTGAACAAGCAATTCACGGGGAACTCTCCACATATCTATGAACTTCTGATTGAGCTGGACTATTTTCCCGGATGGATCAACAACAAGAAGACCATCCGCTGTCGATTCAAAAGTAGCCTTTAAGAGTGAAACAGAATTATCAAGCTCAGACTCAGCTCTTTTTCTGGAAGTTACATCCTCAATCATCACAAGAAAAAACTGAACTTCATTCTTTTTATTACGGATTAAGCTCACGGTTGTTGATCCCCAGATAATAGAACCATCACTGCTGATGTACCTCTTTTCAGTCTGATAAACAGGAATCTCCCCTGCAATAAGCTTCAGCAGTGAAATCTCATCATTGGTTATATGGTCCGGATGAGTAAAATTTCTGAATGTAAATAACTTAAGCTCTTCTTCCGGGTAACCTATTAAATTGCAGAATGACAAATTTGCCCGGATTATACCAAAATCTTTATCGGTCATCAGGATCGAGAAAGGACTTTCCTCAAATATTTTCCTGAATCTGTTTTCACTCTCTTTAAGCGTGTCTTCAACACTTTTACGTTCAGTTATATCCCTGCCTATTGATTGATAATATTTTGATCCTTCAATGGTCACTAACCTGGAACTGATTTCAATCGGGAAAGTAGTATCATCCCTCCGCTTATGAACAGTCACAAAAGTTGCAGATTCATTTTCATTGACAATATTAAGGTTTTCTGAAAGTAGAGTCAATGTTTCGTGTGCACGGATTTTATTCAATTTCATACCTATAAACTCATCGCGGGTGTACTGATAGGTCTCTAATGCACGATCGTTAGCCTCCACTATATTCAAATCCTTGTCTATTAGCAAGATAATATCATTAGCAAATTTTAAAATATAATCGAAATGTTTAACTAGGGCAAGGCGGTCAAGTTCAGCCTCATACTTCTCACGATAAAATGTAACCCGCTGATTCCTTATAATAAATCCCAGAAATGAACCAGAAGTAATGATGACAAGGATAAGTATGATTACGATCATTTTCATCTGGTAAGTCAATGAAGATAATATTTCATCACGATCCATTTTGGCAACCATATACCATTGTGTTCCAGGAATTTTATTCATTGCTGCCACTACCGGAACATTCCTGTAATCAATTCCATCAATAGTTCCGGTAATCCCCTCGACTGCCATTGCTTCCGGTAACTTCTCTGTTGAAACAGGTTTTCTAAGTAACAGTTCAGTGTTCCTGAGGTACCTGAGCTCATTCAGATAAACTATTTCATTGCCCTCTCTCCTTAATAAAAATGACTCAGCACTTTTACTCGGAGTCGGCCATGAGTGTATCAGAGGATATAAAACTTTTTGAGGATCAACGCGCAGGGCTAGTAAACCAAGAACCATTGTATCATTCTGACTGCGATCAATCAGAGGTACTACCAGATCGAGATGAACAAAACTGACCAGATTAGCCTTGTGCAGATCCGTAAGTACGATTTTATGATCTTTAATAATTCCGGGTAATAATGGTTTCAGATGATCACCTATTAAAGTATCCTCTCTGGGATAGGCCAGTCTGACATTCCCGTTATTATCGATAAGAAATGCATTTTTATAATCATAGTTTTCCGTAAGCGATTTCAGACTCTGGAGAATATCCTTTTGTAATGGCAAATTGGAGGGGTTTTTCAGATATTCTGAGAATTTTTTTACTAACAAAAGATTTTCTCCCAGGAATTTTCCAGCACCTACCCTTTCAAGCCGCCACTGAGTAATCTGTCTGATCTTAAGATAGGAAATTGCTGAAAGTTCGAGTTGTTTTTCAGTCAAAAGGGTTTTTTTCTGATAGTTATAATATATAAAACCAATAATTATTGCACTGATTGTGATAATAAAGAAAAGAACCAACAATGGAAGAGAGGCTGGTGGTTTTTGTCTTTTTGGTATCATGGTTTTTCTCTTTTTATGAAAACAGAAGCAAGAATTGATACCAGAAGAATTGAAACAATTACTCCAAGAGATATGACTATTGATATTTCAAAATGGAAAAATGAGGCAAGCATTTTCAACCCGACAAAGGTAAGAACAAATGCCAGCCCGACTTTCAGGAAACGGAAGTATACGATAATTCCGGCTATAGCAAAATAAAGTGACCGTAAACCCAGTACTGCAAAAATGTTAGAGGTATAAACAATGAATGTGCTTTTACTTATTGCAAGAACAGCAGGGATGCTGTCAATTGCAAATATAAGATCAGAAGATTCTATTATCAGGAGAACCAGGAATAAAGGGGTGGCGTACAATTTCCTGTTCTGGGTAATAAATATTTTATCTCCATGCAACGATTCCGTAACAGGCAAAAATCGCCTGAAGAATTTTACAATTGAATTCTTTTCAGGATTAACTTCTGTTTCTTTCTGAAATAGCATTCTGATTCCGCTATAAACAAGAAACCCTCCAAAAATGATGACAATCCAATAAAACCGGTTAATAAGCGCAACACCGGCAAAGATAAATACACCTCTCATTATCAGTGCACCAAGTATTCCCCAGAATAAAATTTTATGCTGATATTGATTATTAACAGCAAAATATGAAAATATAAGAATGAAGACAAAAATATTGTCAACACTAAGAGAATATTCAATTACGTAACCTGTCAGAAACTCAAGAGCTTTAATATGACCGAAATCTTTATCCCGATAGATAAATAAAGCAAATAACAGAGCAAGTGTGATCCACACACAGCTCCATATAATTGCTTCTTTTACAGGTACCTTATGCGTATGTTTATGAAAAACACCCAGATCAAGTGCAAGCATTACGAATACGAAAACATGGAATCCGATCCAGAAATAAATGCTTGTTCCCATTAATTTGACATTAGCCTGCAAACTTATAAAAATATTTCTTTAATTCGTTGTAGATAATCCAAACAGCTCATGGGTGAAAAACGAATAAGTCGTAAAGAATTCTTTAACAAAGCATTAACCGGAATCGCCGGATTGAGTCTGGTATCAAAAAATATTACCGGGCTCCTTTCGACGGGACCTCAGTTGAGAGCTATTGGAAAAACAGGCATTTGGGTCAGTCCGATCTGTTTTGGGGCTCCAAGGACAAATGATGAATCATTAATAAAATATGCTCTGTCAAAAGGGATTAACTTTATCGATACCGGACGTGCATACGGTAATGGAAATAACGAGAAGCTGGTTGGCAGGGCGATAACCGGAATGAGGGCTAATGTTATTATCCAGTCTAAGATCAGGCTTGAAGAAAACGAAGTGCCTTCAAAAGGGAAAGGGAGGAAGGGAGCTGCAGAAATAAGGAATGCTCTTTCAGCAAAACTTGAAGCCAGTCTCCAGGCTCTCAATACCGATTATATAGACGTAATGTTATATCATGAAGCAATTGATGAGAACCTTCTATTTCATCAGGAAACAATGAATTTTTTTGCAGCCATGAAAAAGTCGGGTGTCATTAAGGCACACGGTTTCTCAACTCACAACGACTACATAAACCTTCCTGAAAGAAATAATTCAGAAGGTTTTTATGACGTAGTAATGTTACCCTTTAACCATAAGGGTTCTTTTGTGCATTCAATAACAGGCAGTTATTCTGAGTGGAATCAGGTAAAAATTATTTCAATTCTTACCGAAGCATGGAGCAAAGGCATTGGAGTCATAGCCATGAAAACATGCTCCGGTGGGAAATATTCTCCATCAGCAGGTATTGAACCAAGTTACAAGGAAGCTGTTTTGTGGGTTCTTCAACATAAATTTATCAGTTCAGCTTCCATAGCAATGGTTAACTTTGAACAGATTGATGAACATATATCATGGCTATAGTATCATCTTGCTTTTACAGGCAGGAAACACTTTAAGGGAACAGCATATTTTCTGTCTATATCCGGGATACCATTACCATTTGTATCTTTCATTGAGCCAAGAAATTCGATTAATGCCAGCCACTCCTTTCCCTCCTGTACCCCATCACGCTTTTCATCAATATCTATAACCAGGGTTCTCATATCTTTTATTTTATTCCCTGCTGCATCTTTTGGAACTACATTTATAAGACCAAAGCTCATTTTTTTGATAATACCAATGAAATCAAGCATATAAGAATCCGCAGTTATTGAATACAGAGATTTGTTCTTTTTTGAAAAATCAACATTTACAACATGGCCATTATTGTGTTCAATTTCAATCTTTTTAATTTTCTTAAATAAACCTCTTTCAGGATCATAGTCAACTCTCAGACCTGAATAATAACAATAGTCCTCAGGTTTCGATTTGGCAGCAACCTGCAATATTTCAAGAATACTCTTCAACTCCCTGCCGGTTACATATAGTCTTGAAAGCGCGTAACCAGGAATTTCATCATTCCCTGAGCCGAGCGGCATTACTCTGAAAATATCAGGTGCCGTCTGTATCCCGGGCAAAATTTTGTCGAATATCATGCCAGCAGCAACCATGCTGATATCTGTTCCTTTACTATTGTGAATATTTACATAATAACGTATTGCGTCGGCAATAAGAGGTCCGATATTGCTATTTATATAATCTCCAACGTCATTCCCTTCAAGTCTGAAATCCGATTCAACTACAGGTTTGTTATAATCCAACCCAAGTGGTTTGAGTATTTCAAGGTTGATCTTTTCTTTCTGTTCTTCAATAAGACTGTTTATATGTTTGTCTCCAGCTATCTTATCATCAACAGGAATAAGTCTGTAACTTTCAACTTTCAGTTTTTCAGACGAATATGATAATTTTAAACACCCTACATACTGACCGAATTCTCCTGCCTGAACTATGGGAATACCATTTACTATAATTGGATGATCTAGTTTAGTATGCGTATGTCCTCCGATAATAAGGTCAATCCCTTTGACTTTTCTGGCAAGTTCAACATCTTCTCCGCCCCATTCTCCATTCTTTTCTTTTGAGACACCTGAATGAGAAATACAAATTATAATGTTACATTTTTCGGACTTAAGCTGCTTCACCATTTTCTTTGCAAAAGAGTTCTGTTTTTCAAAAGTGACCGGAGCCGCACGGGGAGCATCTTTAACGGCATTCTTCCCAAGGATTGAAAAAAAACCGAATTTAATACCATCCTTCATCAGGATTAATTTTCTGCTAATAATATTGTCGTTAAAAAGCTTTTCGAGAGCATCATCTCTCACATCTTTTTTGTCAAACTTCGCATTATCAATCAGTATGGAAGGAATCTCTCCTTTACTATGGGAGGTATTGATGACATTTGCCAGCCATTCAGGGCCGTAATCAAATTCGTGGTTACCCAGACAAGTGACATCATAATCCATTGATTTCATTAGCCGCAGCTGAAATCCTGATCTTTTTTCAACGCCTGGAAAAAGTGTTCCCATCATGAAATCACCGGCATCAAGAACAAGGGTTATTCCCGAGTTACTTTCTTTTTCAGTTTTAATGATAGAAGCTATCCTTGCAAATCCTCCAACTGTTTTATCATCCTTTAAAGTCAGTGGAGAATATTCAGATTCAGGAGCATATCCCATGAGCCGTGAATGAAGATCATTCGTATGCAGAATAGTAATCTTTTTTTCTGTTTGACCATTAAGTGCTATGTATGAAACAAACCAAATAATAAATATCAAAGATTTTTTCATGGGTCAGAATAATGTTTACACACAAATTTAATTAATAAATCCCATTAAATTATTGGGGAGCCATAGCTTATACAACTTCAGCTACTACAAAAGTGCTTCCTCCAATAAAAATCAGGTCTGATAGTTTTGCATTGTTCCTCGCACAATAAAGAGCAGTCGCAACGTCTGAAAAGCACTGCCCTATTAGTCCGTATTTCGCAGCTTCCGATTTAAGATTTGCTTCATTAAGTGCTCTCGGAACTGCTGCTTTTGTAAAATAATAAAACGCATCGGCAGGGAAAAGAGGCAAAACTGATCCAAGATCTTTATCATTAACAAAACCCAGAATTATATGTAAAGCTGATTTTGGAATGCTTTGTATCTGATTCAACACATACTCCAAACCCTCTTTGTTGTGCCCTGTATCACAAATAGTTAATGGAGCCATGCTTAATATTTGCCATCGCCCCTGCAGACCTGTTTTTATAACTACGTTCCTGATGCCTTCAGTGATATTCTCCTCAGATACCTCAAAAATATTTTTTAATAAATTAAAAGAAGTGAATACTGCCTGAAGGTTTTTTGACTGGTAATCCCCACCAAGCAATATTTTGCCTTCGAATTTATGATTGGTTGATAATTCAGTCATTAAATACCTTCTTTCATTGCTCACATTCTCATTTTGTTTGAGATAGCAGGAAAATATTTTATCAGCAAATAAAATCGTAGAATTACATTCTTTCGCTTTTTTAATAAAAACACTTTCAGTTTCAGGTTGGGTTTCGCTTACTAAAACCGGTATATTCTTTTTTATGATTCCTGACTTTTCAGCAGCAATTTTTTCGAGGGTGTCTCCAAGCATATCCATATGATCGTGACCGATGTTTGTAATTACCGATAAGACCGGATTTATAATATTTGTTGAATCGAGTCTTCCTCCGAGACCAACCTCAATAACTGAAACATCGACGTTACATTCAGCAAAGTAATTAAAAGCCATTGCTACAGTCATTTCAAAAAAAGAGGGTTTTACAGACTCAATAATTTTCTTGTGTTTTGTAACAAATGTTACGACATCACTCTCAGAGATCATTTCACCATCCACTTTTATTCTTTCCCTGAAATCTTTCAGGTGAGGAGAAGTATATAAACCGGTTTTATAACCTGCCTCCTGCAAAACAGAAGCTATCATATGGCTAACAGACCCTTTGCCATTTGTTCCGGCAACATGAATTGTACGGTATTTAAGGTGAGGTTTGTTGAAATAATTGTCAAGCAGAATTGTATTCCCCAGGTCGCTTTTGTAGGCAGCTTTTCCTATCCTGTGATAAGCAGGAAGCTGGCTGAATAGGAAATCCAGAGTCTGTTTGTAGTTCATGGTTTAATGTAATTGCATAGCATTAATTACGGCAGGCAACAGGCAGTGTGCATCTGGCAATAGATCTCTTTCCTGTCAAATTATTTCAATGTATTTCAACTTATCCTTACAAAATAACAAACTTTACAGTTACATTACAATTTCTTCCTTAAAATAGTTATTTTTGCAGGTACGATCATGTCTGTTTATTAAGATGTAAACTATTGATATTAAATCATTAACGATGAGAAGGAAACATAACAAGAAACTCTTTATAATTGATACCAACGTTTTGCTTCATGATTATAAATGTATTTACAATTTTGAAGAGAATGATATTATTATTCCCATTGTTGTTCTGGAGGAGCTTGATAAATTCAAAAGGGGAAACGATCTGATCAACTTTCATGCGCGTGAGTTTACAAGGGAGCTTGACAAACTTTCAGGCGACCTGCTGCTGACTGCCAATATTCCCCTTGGAGAAAACCTTGGGAATATGCATATTGAAACAGGCAAAGACTTCTCAGAAAAAGTAAATCAATCCTTTCCTGAAAGGACCGCTGATCACAGAATCCTGGCAATTGCCGAGTATGTCTGCAGCGCTAATAAAGATAAAACAGTCGTTCTTATTACAAAAGATATTAATCTCAGGATGAAGGCAAAATCGCTGGGGATAATTGCACAGGACTACGAAAACGACAAGGTTGCCAATATTGATGATCTATACAAGGGCATCAGGATACTCGAGGGGGTCAATCAGGAATCAATAAGTAAGCTTTATGAAGTTCCGGAAGGGGTCAGTTCAGGAGAATTCAATCTTGAACCAAATCTGACCGGGCATCAGTTTTTCATCATGAAAAATAACGGGTCAAGTGCCCTGGCTCATTATAACCCTGTTAATAAGACCCTCAGCAGGGTAATCAAACAAACAACTTATGGTATTGATCCGCGGAATGCAGAACAGACGTTTGCAATAGAAGCTTTGTCAAATCCCGACATTCAGCTTGTTTCATTAACCGGCAAAGCCGGAACAGGGAAAACCCTTCTTGCACTTGCAGCTGCTTTACAGCAACATAAGAGATACAAACAGATTTTTCTTGCACGGCCCATTGTTCCTCTTGCCAATCGTGATCTTGGTTTTTTGCCTGGTGATGTTAAAGAAAAGATGGATCCGTATATGCAGCCTCTATATGATAATCTCACAGTTATCAAACATAAATTCAGTCACCAGAGTCCTGAATTTCTCCGCATCAATGATATGATGAAAGAAGACAAACTGGTAATAACTCCCCTGGCATACATAAGAGGCCGGAGCCTTTCAAGTATCTTCTTCATAGTTGATGAAGCACAGAATCTTACACCCCACGAAATAAAAACGATTATTACCAGGGCCGGAGAAGGAACAAAGATGGTTTTTACCGGTGATATTGAACAGATAGATTCACCATACCTGGATACTGCATCAAACGGGTTAAGTTATCTGTCAGATAAGATGAAGGATCAGGACATTTTTGCTCATGTTAACCTGGTAAAAGGCGAACGTAGTTTCCTGGCTGAACTGGCCAGCAAATTACTTTAAGATAAAAGATAAAATAGATAAGATTGCTTCGTTCACAATGACGGATAACATCAATTAAGAGTTACCCTCATTGGAGAGCCTGTCCTGACTTGTCTGGGGGCGAGTGGCGGGTTTAAAGAAAAAAAATGCTTAATGCAAGAAATAAAATAATATTATGAAGAAAACAAAAAAAATCCGGCTGACTACATTGCTTATAATTATCCTTTTAGCATTCACTGGTGTAGGTATGGCTCAGGTAAAAGCAAAAAAAAGCAAAAACCGGGAAACCTCAAAAAGTGAAAAAATTCAGCTTTTCAACGGAGTAGATTTGAGTAACTGGGTCTTTAAGCTAAAGGATCCTGCTATAGATCCTGCCAAAGTTTTCACAATCAAAAACGGAGTCATCCACATTTCGGGAGATCCATTTGGCTACATGCGAACGAAAGACATCTACTCAGATTATAATCTTCATGTTGAATGGCGCTGGCCAAAAGAACCAACCAACAGCGGCGTCTTTGTTCATGCCCAGGAACCTGATACAATCTGGTTAAAATGTATTGAATGTCAATTAAAAGCCGGAAATGCCGGGGATTTTGTATGTATGAATGGTGCAGATATGAATGAACGGACAGATAAATCAAAGATATTCGTGAACAAACTGGTTGATTCTTCAGAAAAACCTGCAGGTGAATGGAACACAATGAAAGTAATATGCAAAGCAAATATTATCGAAGTATATGTAAACGGAGTCCTGCAAAACAGGGGTACAAATGTTTCGCTTAACAGCGGGCATATCTGCCTGCAAAGTGAAGGGAAGGATGTTGAATTCAGAAACGTATATCTGACTAAACTTAAAAAATAATTTGCATTATAGTAATAATTAAGACTTCCATAGACGGCTCGAAAATCAAATAAGGGGATTTAGGAACAATATGACTGTTAAAAAGAAAAAAGTAGCATTCTATACACTTGGCTGTAAACTCAACTATGCCGAGACATCAACTATTTCAAGATCATTTCCTGAAGAGAAATTTGAAAGAGTTCCTGCAAACTCAAAAGCTGATATTTACATAATCAATACCTGTTCTGTTACAGATGCAGCTGACAAAAAATGCAGGCAGGCAATAAAAAAATTCATAAATCTCTCACCTGGGGCATTTATAGCAGTCATAGGCTGTTATGCACAGCTGAAACCACAGGAAATATCTTCAATCCCGGGAGTAGATCTTGTTCTTGGTACAAACGAGAAGTTCGACATATCCGATTATATAACTAGTCTAAATAAGAAACAAAAAACAGAAATTCATTCCTTCGGTCTTAGTTCAACCGATAGCTTTAACCCGTCATTCTCAATAGGCGACAGGACCCGGTCGTTCCTCAAAGTTCAGGACGGATGTGATTACGGGTGTTCATATTGCACAGTTCCCCTTGCACGTGGACAAAGCAGGAATCCTGAAATCTCCACTATAATCAGCGAAGCAGAGCACATTGCCGGAAGAGGTGTAAAAGAGATTGTTATAACAGGTGTCAATATTGGTGATTTTGGAAAATCGACGGGAGATTCATTTACCGGTCTGCTTAAAGAGCTGATTAAGGTTCCGGGCATTGAAAGGTTGAGAATATCTTCCATTGAACCCAACCTGTTAACTGATGAGCTTATTGAGCTTACGGTGACAAATGATAAGATCCTCCCTCATTTCCATGTTCCTTTGCAAAGCGGATGTAACAAAATCCTTGGCCTCATGAGAAGAAGATATACAAGGGATATCTTCTCCTCCAGGATAAATAATGTAATGGAGAGGATGCCTTTAGCCGGAATAGGAGCTGATGTAATAGTTGGTTTTCCCGAAGAATCAGATTCTGATTTTGAGGAAACATATTCCTTCCTTGAGGATTTTCCTCTCTCCTACCTGCATGTTTTTACTTTTTCCGAAAGACCCGATACCGTTGCAGAACAGCTTCCCGGGAAAGTATTATATAAGGATAAAGAAAAGAGGAGTAAACGTCTCATTGCTCTTTCTAAAAAAAAACACCATATATTTAATAATCTGAATATTGGCGAGGTAACAAATGTTCTGTTTGAAAGTACCCGAAATGAAGGATTAATAACTGGTTTTACATCCAATTATATCAGAGTTGAATATCCGTGGGAATCCAGACTTGCCGGACAGATAATAAAAGTAAGGTTGAACGAGATATCTCCATCAGGAAGAATGAGTATTGAACTAATTGAATAACCCATGATCGATCTTAAATATGTATGCACTGAACTTGAAAAAGCTGCCCGGGAAACTGGCACTTTTATTCTTAAGGAATCTGAGGGATTCGATATCAACAGGACAGAAAAAAAAGGATTGAATGATTTTGTCAGTTATGTCGATAAAGGCTCAGAAAAAATGCTGGTGGAAAAATTGAGCCTTCTGCTTCCTGAAGCCGGATTTATTACTGAAGAAGGAACATCTAAAAAAATCGGTCTGAAATATTGCTGGGTAATTGATCCTCTCGATGGCACAACCAATTTCCTGCACGGTTTTCATCCTTACGCTATCAGCATTGCTTTAAAGGAAAACGATGAAGTTATTGCAGGGATTGTTTATGAAGTCAGTGGAAATGAATCGTTTACTGCCTGGAAAGGCGGAGGGGCATGGCTTAATGGTTCGACAATCCATGTATCGCAGTCCACAAAACTGGCTGACAGTCTTGTAGCCACAGGATTTCCGTACAGTGATTTCAAATTACTTGATTCATATATGAAATGTCTTACCTATTTCTGTAAACACACCCATGGCATAAGGAGACTTGGCTCAGCAGCAATTGATCTTGCTTATGTTGCCTGTGGCAGATTCGATACATTCTATGAGTATGGTCTTCATGAATGGGATATTGCGGCTGGGATGCTGCTGGTCAGAGAAGCCGGTGGCAGAGTAAGCGATTTCTCAGGCAATGAGAAAAACCTTACCGGAGAAGAATTTATAGCTGCAAATGGTTTTGTTTTTGCTGAAATACTGGAAATAGTAAGTAAATTTATGAAAAATTAATCTCTTTTTTTAGATGGCCGCTATCGGATACTACATCTTCTACGGAATAAACTGGATTTTAACTCTCTTACCATTGCCGGTTCTTTATATTTTTTCTGACTTTCTATATCTTGTGCTTTATTATGTCGTTTTATACCGCAGGAAGGTTGTGACAATCAATCTTAAAAACTCATTCCCTGAAAAAACTAATGAAGAACGTAGTGCGATCGCTAAAAAATTCTACAGACACCTGGCAGATCTTATTATTGAGACTTTTAAGGCCACGCATATGACCAAGGCCAACCAGAAGAAACGATTCACATATAGTAACCTCGAGATAATCGACAAACTCAGGGAGGAGAAAAGAGACATTATTGCTGTTCTCGGTCATTATAATAATTGGGAATGGCCCACACTGCTGCCGTACTATCTGAAATACAAAACCATTATAATCTACAAACCTTTGCAGAACAAGTATTTCAACAGGTTTATTAATAATCACAGATCAGAGTACGGTATAGTTCTTACTCCTACATCTCAGGTAATAAGGGAGATAATAAACTATAGAATGAATGGCATAAATACGATCTCAGTTTTCATTTCCGATCAGATTCCTTCTAAAGGAGATATTAAATACTGGACGACTTTTTTGAATCAGGATACTGCAGTCTTTACCGGAGCCGGGAAGATCGCATCAAAGTATGATATGGCCATTGTGTTTTTTCATGTTCAAAAAGTAAAACGGGGTTATTATAATCTTGATATAGAACTTCTTTATGACCATACGGCAGGACTTTCTGAAGATGTGATAACAGATACTCATGTCAGGAGACTTGAAGAAATCATCAGAGAAAAACCCGAGAACTGGATTTGGAGTCATCGCCGATGGAAGCACAAAAAGCCGGTTGAAAATGGCTAAAACTGCAATTGTAATATTAAACTGGAATGGTCTTGGCTTTCTTAAAATGTTCCTTGGAATAGTTCTTAAATATTCCATTGACAATGAGACTATTGTTTGTGTTGCAGATAATGGTTCAACAGACGGATCACCGGAATGGGTCGCTGAAAATTTCAGTGAGGTAAAACTTATCAAACTGGATAAAAACTATGGTTTTGCCGACGGATATAATCTCGCTATTAATCAGCTTAATACCAAATACTATGTTTTGTTAAACACTGATATTGAAGTTACTGAAAACTGGCTTCATCCCCTTGTCAGCTTCATGGATAATAATCCCGATGTCGCGTCATGTCAGCCAAAAATACTTTCATATTATCAGAAAGATCATTTCGAGCATGCCGGTGCAGCCGGATGTTTTATCGACAAGTATGGTTATCCATTCTGCCGTGGACGAATTATAAATAAAATTGAAAAAGATACAGGGCAGTATGATTCTCAGATTGACGTTTTCTGGTCAAGCGGAGCATGTATGATAGTACAGAGTGAGGCGTGGAAAAAATGCGGTGGTTTCGATGCCGATTTCTTTGCTCATATGGAAGAGATCGATCTGTGCTGGCGTTTTCATAAAGCCGGATATCGCGTCTGCTTTTTACCTGATTCAGTGATTTATCATATTGGAGGAGGAACACTTCCTTATAGTTCCCCTGTAAAAACATATCTTAACTTCAGAAACAGCCTGTTTCTTCTTTATAAAAATCTGCCAGACAATAAATTATTTACTGTTTTATTCATCAGAAGAATGTTAGACGGACTGGCTGCAATTTATTTTCTTATGAAAGGCAGTTTCAAAAGTGTCAGAGCTGTATGGAAAGCTCATATGGATTACAATAAAGCAATAATTGAACTCCGTAAAAAGAGAAAAGTTGTCAGGAAATTAGAAATTAACCACAGCCAGGAAACTGTATTGAACAAGAGTATCGTTTTTGAGTTTTATATTAAGGGCAACAAAACTTATAAGAGCCTGACATCGTAAAACTGAACTAAAATGAAGAGATATCAAATGCTTATATTTTTTTCTATAGTACTGACAATTTATTCCCTAGTAAATATTTACTTATTCTATAAGGGATATAAGGCAATACCCTGTCTTCATAGAAACAGGATCCTATATTCAATTACGTTTTTTTTACTCGCTGTACTTTTTATTATTGCAAAGATCCTTGAATCAAAACATTCCTCGGTTATTACAGATATTCTGAATATTGTGGGAGGATTCTGGCTTGCTTTCATGCTTTATGGTTTCATATTTTTTCTTCTGTCTGACATCATTTTACTTATCCTGAGAATTCCGGGAATTGTAAGAGGTGATAATATCTTTCTATTCAGGAAATGGTCATTTTTTATCATAGCTTTAACATCTTCCCTTTTAATAATCGGTGGATTTATTAATGCAATAATCCCGGTTACAAGGGAATACAACATCACAATAAACAAACCGGCCGGGTCGGTTAAAACCTTACGTATCGCAGCAGTGTCTGATATACATCTTGGGAGCATCATAAGAAAAAGAAGTCTGAAAAAGATGTCAGATATGATAAAAGATATGAAACCAGATCTTGTCTTGCTGCTTGGAGATATTGTTGATGGTGAAATTGGCCCGGTATTAAGAGGTGATTTACTGCAGTATTTTACCTGGCCAAAGTGCACTGATGGCCTGTATGCAATTACCGGTAACCACGAATTTATTGGTGGTGCAAATCGTACTATTCCTTATATTGAAAGTAAAGGCATAAGAGTCTTAAAAGATGAAATGGTAACCCTTGAGGGTGGAATTCAGCTTATCGGGAGAATCGATCGGGATTCATACCGATTTTTCAGAAAAGAACGATTGCCGCTGGGTGAACTAATGAAACAGGCAGATACAATAAAACCTGTTATTCTGCTTGACCATCAGCCGTTCCATCTTGATGAAACTGCGAGTTATGGCATTGATCTGCAGCTATCCGGGCATACTCATAACGGACAGATGTGGCCCCTTAATTATGTAACCAGAATGATTTATGAATTAAGCTACGGCTACCTGAAAATAAGAAATACAAATTTTATAGTTTCATCAGGCTATGGTTTGTGGGGACCAAGAGTAAGGTCGGGCAGCAGATCTGAAGTCCTTTTGATAAACATTAAATTTACCGGTGCCGAGACTGAATTAAAATGATCTTTTACAGGAGGTCATAAACTTTCTCAAGTCTCATACCCCTCGAACCTTTTATAAGTATTGTGTTCCCCTTTAGTTGCTCACCTTTAAGGAATTCAATAAGTTTATCTGCATTATCAAATGCTTTGAAACCTGATTTCGAAGATAATTTATGAAATACTGGACCAATAAGAAAAACCTTTTCAGCAATGTGAGACTGAAGCACTTTCAATACCTTAAGATGTTCCTCTTCACTCTTATCGCCAAGTTCCAGCATGTCGCCGAGGATAACAATCTTATGATCAGCTTTTATTTCCGAAAACGAATCCAGGGCTAAGAACATACTTGTTGGATTGGCATTATAAGAATCACATATAAGGGTATTGCTTTTCGTGGTCTTTATCTGTGACCTGTTATTGGCCGGCATGTATTTTTCAACTGCCTCAATAATATCTTTCATCTCAACCCCGAGGAACAACCCGGTAGCTACTGCTGCTCTTATATTTTCGATATTATAAGTGCCAAACAGGTTAGTACTAACATTATAAGTATGATGAAGATAAGTTATTGATATACTGAGATTAAGATCAGAGGGAACCAGATCAACTATAAGATCAATGCCCGTAGGATCAGAAAAAGGGACTGCCCTGTTTATGATTCTGAAAATTTTTTCAGCCAGCAATGGATCTTTATCGTTATAAAATGCTATTCCGTTTACCTTACGGAGATGTTCGTATAGTTCTGTTTTTGCCTTTCCAACACCATCCATCGATCCAAATCCTTCAATATGGGCAGTTCCGATGTTTGTAATTATTCCATAATCGGGTTTTGCAATAAGACATAAAGTTCTGATCTCGCCAATATGACTTGCTCCCATTTCTATAATCAACATTTCTGTATCGGCAGGTGCAGACAGAATTGTAAGAGGAACTCCGATATGATTATTCAGGTTTCCCTTTGTAAAATGAACTTTAAACTTTTTTGAGAGGATGGCAGCAAGAAGCTCTTTGGTTGTTGTCTTTCCATTTGTCCCGGTTATGGCAAGTACCGGAACTTTCAAATCCTTCCTGAAGAGTGAGGCCAAAGCCTGCAGTTCAAAGAGGCAGTCGTCTACAAGTATCGTATTTTCAGTTTCAAATAGAGGATCATCTATAACGGCACAGGAAGCCCCTCGTGCAAGAGCCTCTGAAGCAAATTTATTTCCATTATAGTTATCACCCCAGAGTGCAAAGAAAATCTGACCCTTTGCTACTGTACGGGAATCAGTTGATACACCTGTGGATTCTTTAAAAAGGTTAAATAGTTGTTCAGTTTTCATACTCGTAAAAAAATGCCTCATTATGATTGCATAATGAGGCTAATATTGTCAGAGAACAAGATTCTATAATCCGGAAGGGCTTCCAACCCTTATCATTGCACACCTGAAGCCGATATCATCGCGACAGCTTTCCTGATCGAGGAATCTTCTTGTGGATGGATTAAGCCAATATGCTCTGTCTCTCCATGATCCGCCTTTATATACACGGGCATTATCATTAATGAGAGTTACAAAATCACTGCTTCCGGCAGTATTATCCTGAGCATACATCCTGAGAGAACCTTTTTTCCCATCCTCAACAGTAAAATCACTTCCTCCTCCTCCGGGAATTGCTGACTGAAGATCGCCATCCCTGTAGTTTCTGTAATCGCCTTTCTGATAATTATATCTGTTTGCCACATCTGCATCTTTAACTGTATCGATAAATAAACGTCCGAGTTTATCTTTAGCGACAACTGAGCCATTGACATCGCGCTTCAGATCGGTAAAGACATTCCCTCTGAAAGGATTAAAGCCATCTACATCTTCTGATGTAAGCGGACGGTAAACATCCTGTACCCATTCATTAACATTTCCGGCCATACAATAAAGCCCGTAATCGTTTGGCCAATATGATTTCACATCAACAGTAATACTTCCGTTGTCATTCAGGCTTCCGGCTACTCCCATAAGGTCGCCTCTTCCTCGTACAAAGTTAGCCATCATTTGACCTCTGTTCTTTTTTGATGAGTTTCTGACATTATGACCATCCCAAGGATAAATTCTTCTTTCATAAATTCTCTCTTCAAATGTATTGCCTCTGAGTGCATAAGCAGCAAATTCCCATTCAGCTTCCGTAGGCAGCCTGTAACTTGGAAGCAGTACCCCATCTTCAAAGTTTGTCCGGCGTTCTTTCTTATTCGGATCAAGACTTGGGCGTAACTGATTTACAACACCTTCATACTGACCTGCCAGATATGCTTCTGTATTGAAGTTCTTTTCATTTGTCTGGTTCGGATCGGGGTTAAGCTCTCCTTCCTCGATAAGCAATTGTTCATTAACTCTGTCGGTTCTCCAAAGACAAAAATCATTTGCCTTTACCCAGCTGACACCTACAACCGGATAATTATTATAAGAGGGGTGACGGAAATAATACTGGACATAAGGATCATTAAAACCCATCGGTGTCCTCCAGACTAATGTATCAGGCAAGGCTCTTCTGTATACTTCAGGATAATCTTTGTAAACCCTTCGAATCCAGAAAAGATATTCACGGTAGTCAACATTCTTAACCTCTGTCTCATCCATATAAAATGATGATACTGTAACTGTTCTTGGTTTGTTATTCCAATCGAACATAACATCCTGGGCAACCTGTCCCATTGTAAAACGGCCTCCCTCTATCAGAACCAGGCCTGGACCTGTTTTCTGGTCAGCTCCAATAGCGACTTCAAATCCGCCCATGTCAGGATCATTATATTTCCATCCTGTCGAAGTGGAAACATTATCTTTCCCCTTTTTCTTAAATATACAGGATGTTAAAAGCAAGACAGCGATTAAAACAACTGGTAAGGCTCTGAATTTATACATAACTCCTTTAGTTTTATGGCTTTTAAGAATACTCAAATATAACAATTTTTCTTAAATCATTTTTTCTACTCATCAAATATAACTACAATTTAGGAAAATTTATTGTTTTGATTGTATTTCTTTTTTCAACATTATTTAAACTGAATGCCAGTCCTGTCTGATGGAGAAGCGATAATGGCAATAATTCATTTCCTGAGACTACATTAAACCGATAATTGTAAAAACCTGTGATTCTGCCGGCTTTGAAAGAAAACCCTGCTTGAATATTCAGGTTTTTCCCATTATCACCTAATACTACAGCATTAATTGCCAGATATCTGCTTTCTATTGCCGCTCCTGCACCGCCATTAATGAAACCTCCCTGTATTTCAAAATATGTCAGAGGCTGGATATTCAGATTCTGGGCTTTGCTAAGAGGAAAATCACCGGACAGATGTATGAGAAATTTTCTTTTTAATCTTTCGTTGGAATTGCCAGCGGCTGACAAATCAGGTTCCGCAAGGTGATTTATTGAAAACCCGCCTGAAAATTTTCCGGAGGTAAAGAGAAATCCAGCTCCAATATCAAATACTGTTCTTCCTGACGCTGACAAAACTTCTGAAGAAGGAATTGATA
>Ga0208478_1000152_pt1 | contig 26888 bp, 21 predicted proteins | sample NGESurdeep072012_5_FD_184462 | JGI IMG/M metagenome (GOLD analysis project Ga0208478, IMG submission 184462) | Arctic peat soil microbial communities from Barrow, Alaska - NGEE Surface sample 415-2 deep-072012 (SPAdes) | ecosystem: Environmental > Terrestrial > Soil > Wetlands > Peat ...
GGAATTGATGCACGGATCTGCGGGATATGTGTTGCTGCCTGTCCGATAGGTCAGAAAAAACCCGGTCAGTCCTGATACCATAATTGATGAAAGTTGCCAGATGTTCTTCTGCCACCTTAGGCGATTCGAACATTACGATACCAGTTTTGTTCTAATGTTATTTAAAGCCAGCATTGTGAATCTGCTAGTCTACAAGCCTGAGATCTTCCAGGGTAACCTGAAAAATAAAAACTATTTTGAAGGATGGTATTTCAAACATGTTTCAAGTGATTTAAAACATGTTTGGTCATTCATACCCGGGATTTCATTGACAAAGAATGATCCGTATTCATTTGTACCTATTATGGAATGCAAGCATGGTATAGTTTCTGCGAATCATGATTTTCGACTCCTTGTAAGCGTGCTGAAAAGTACATTCGGTGAATTGAGAGCTCCGGTATCAGGTGATATGTCAAGAAGAATTAAGGAAAGTATTGATTCAGAGGTCACGATTAGTCTTTTTGACAAACACAACAATCTCATTTACAATGATTCAAGTAAAAGGGCAGGCCTCGAAGTGATTGATAAAATATTTGATTATTTCAAAAATTAATATACTATGGAAAAGCAATATAAAAACATCGAAGCAATTATGCCGCCACCTCATTTTCATATGGTTGGTGATGGTTTCAGAGTCCATAATTTTTTCCCGTCACAACCCAAAATAGGATTGACAGGAATGAGTCCGTTCTTTCTTCTCGATTACGGCTCAAAATGGCTGGTTCCTCCTTCAGAAACTCCTAAGGGAGTAGGAGTGCATCCGCACAGGGGGTTTGAAACTGTTACTATTGCATATCACGGGAAGGTCGCACATCATGACAGTGCAGGTAATAGCGGTGTTATTGGTGAAGGCGATGTACAATGGATGACAGCTGCAGCGGGAGTCCTGCATAAGGAGTTTCATGAAAAGGAGTTCAGCAGGAATGGGGGTATCTTCCAGATGGTTCAATTATGGGTAAACCTTCCTGCAAAGTTTAAAATGACTCCGGCGAAATACCAGGCAATTGAGAATAAAGACATGACGAAAGTTCTGCTGGAAGACGGGAAAAGTATTGTCGAACTTATTGCAGGTGAATATAATGGAAAGAAAGGACCTGCATTCACATTTTCCCCGGTAAACCTCTTTAATGCAAAACTTATCAAGGGTGCTAAAGCCTCTTTCAGTTTTAATAAGAATTATAATACGGGCATACTGGTGATTGAAGGCATGGTTAAAATCAATAACTCAAAAACTGCCCCGGAAAATCATTTTATTCTTTTCGGACATGATGGAGAAGATATAATAATTGAAGCAGTGGAAAAAAGTGATGTACTTATACTCAGCGGCGAACCAATTCATGAGCCAATCGCATCATATGGACCATTCGTTATGAATACAGAAGCTGAAATTAAACAGGCTTATGAGGATTATAATAATGGTAAATTTGGTTATCTTGAGGACTGATTAAAAAAATTTATATCACTATGGCACAATTCATTAAATCACCGTCAATAATTAAAGCTGCCGGCAATAAGGAAAAAATCATTAAAGAATTTTTTGGCCATGTAAATAGCAAAACAACGGAAGTCAGTATAGCACAGATGAAAAGCCCTGAAGGGTGGGCTGAGCCTGGCCAATCTCCCAAATTCAATGAATATACCGTTGTGCTGAAAGGCAAACTCAGGATAACCACAAAGAATGAAGAATTTGTAATATCAGAAGGTCAGGGAATTATGACCTCTAAAGATGAATGGATCCAATATAGTACCCCTTTTAAAGGTGGAGCCGAATATATTGCTGTGTGTCTGCCTGCTTTTTCACCTGATATAGTCCATAGAGACGATTTGAATTATTATTGAATATGATTTATTCAGAAATTCTCCCGCTGATGGACGTAACATAAACTCTGTAGCTCTTAGTGATTCCTGGAAGACACAGAGGTGCACAGAGGGGAGATAAGGATAATTTTTCATAGCCTGAACTGATACAAGTCATCATTGCTAATCCTTAAAACCAGTACATTTGGGAAAAAATCAAATGGAAGTAAAAACAATTTGTCCAACATGTACTGTGACAATGAGACTTGTGAAAAGTGAAGATCTTAACCATCACGGAACACTTTTTGCCGGACGAACAGCTGAATGGTTCGTCGAATCAGGGTTTATTGCAGCTGCATCATTATTAAACCCGCAGAATATTGTCTGCCTAAAGATTCATGGGATGTTCTTCACCAAACCTGCCAAATCTGGCGATGTTCTGAAGTTTTCATCCAAGATTGTTTTTGCAGGAAAAACAAGTCTTACTTCATATGTCCATGTTGAGAATAATGGAGCAGAAAAACCATTGGTAGATGGTTTTGTTACTTTCATTCATGTTGATGAAGATACCAGACCAGCTCCTCACTTCCTCGAGATCAATCCTGTAACTGAGGAAGACAGGATTCTATATGAAACCGCTAAAAATCTGCGTGTAAAATAATCAGGATTTCTTTCCGTTTTTCCTTGCCTTGATTATAAGGTAAATAACAAATATCACTCCGACACCAAGAAGAATATGCCCAACATAAGGGAATATTTGTTCCCTCACAGCGTATAAATAAAAACCAATTATTGCAAGTATGATATTCCAGATCCCGGCACCGATAAATGTGAATAACAGGAAATCGCGAAGATTCATTTTGGCTAATCCTGCCGGAATTGAAATCAGATGACGGATACCCGGAACCAGACGACCAATAAAAGTGGATGCTTTACCGTTCTTAATAAAATAATCTTCCGCATGTTTTACTTTCTCTTCCGACAAAAGGAAAATCCTGCCAAGCTTTGATCCTGCGAATTTGTATACAATGGGACGTCCCAGATAATAAGACAGTGTATAGTTGATCAACGAACCCGTAAGGGCCCCTATTGTGCCCATTATTACCACTAAAAAAACATTCAGGTCTCCCTGCCCTGCCTTATATGCTGCAAAGGGAATCACAACCTCTGACGGCAGAGGCAGAAAAGTGCTTTCAATCAACATTAGCAGTGCAATTGTGAAATAATTCAGATTGGCCATATACCAATCGAAAAGTGTCTGAAAAAATGCCATAATTTATTTCTGGTAATTCAATATAAAATCATTCACTGAAACCGGTTTGACGGCAATATTAGTCTTTTTGGCTGTTATTGTCAATGTTAATGAAGCTGGAAAACTCTGCATTGTTTCAAAATACCAGTTCAGGCTACCAAACTTTCAAAATAATATTCCCTTTCCCAAGATCAACAAAAGGTCCGGCAACTGCATTCTCTACTGATCGCAAATGACCAAAATAATCTTTATCTATTTTTAAGGGCGTACCATCGGGGTTATCAAATATTGTCTTTGTTACTCTTGTTTTACCTAATAACCCACTGGTTATCAGTTCATCTTTAAGATTATAATAGCCCTGATCGAGTATGAGATTAAGATAAACGCCTACTTCTTTTTCTTCAATTTTTACCTTTGGATTAAAAGCCGAAGAATCAATAAAAGATTTCTCTTTTAAACATGGTCTTGCCCCCCAATAATAAATATTACCTCTCATCCATACCGGATATTTTGCGTTATTATAGATTTCAGTTCCATATTTAGATTTGCTTCCGGAGTCTGATCTAACGCCCATCCCAACAAAAATATTATTATAAAACCTGTCATCTCCGCCTAAAATAGTAGTGAGTCCGGCAATATCGGTTGAATGTGCAAGAAAATATGGTGTAAACCGGTTAGGTTCCGGCATCATAAAGACTGATCCTGTAATCAGATTGTGTATATAAGCTCCTCCTTCAGACATAGTACGCAAAGAAGTTGGGGATAACATGATATTATTATCAACAGTAAAGGGGCCGTGGTCTACCTCAAAGAAGAGATCTTCAAGATCATTATTATATAAAAGGTTCGAGGAAACACGGGTACCCTGAGTCATCCAGTCAAACCACATGCCACGGCCGCAATCATTTATCCTGTTTTTCCTGACAACTGCATCAACGGCACCATGAAACTTAATTCCTGCGATTTCCCAACCATCAAATTGCCGCTTTGTCCATATATTGTAGATATGATTATTCTCAATTAAGCTGAAGACTGCACCCATACTGCCGCAAATACCGGTCTGTTCGCAGTTAAAAATTGTATTATTCCTCACTATGTGCGAACCTATATGATCTTTGTTCCAACCATTTCTGAGGACCCTGAAAGTTACTTCAATGTAATGAATGTTCCCGTCATTGTAAACATTGTCTTTATCAGCCGACCACACATTATGTCCGGTGCCCCGCTCCTTTCCCAACGTTATGCCGGAACATTTGGAGTCGCTTATTATATTATTTTCTATTATCCATCCCTTATTCCAGTTAGTTGAAATCATACCAATTTGTTCTGCTGTTGGCGCAGCCCATTGTGTTGCAGCCTGACTAATGTGGAATCCGCTGATTGTTATATAATTGATACCCGGTTTATCGGGATAAAAACATGTTCTTCTTGCGCTTATCTCGGTAAGTTCTTTATTGGGGTTGAATTTCTGAAAATTTGCCCAGATGGTAGTGTTATTCTGATCGCTTTCACAATACCATGTATATGTTGACCCTTCCGGATCTTTTGTTTTGGTGTCAGGAACCGGATTGAGAACCTTTTCTAATTTCTCTTTTTCATAGAGTGACTTCCCATTCAGAAAAACCTCTCCGGTATGATGTATTCTTCCCAATCTAATAAACCAGTCGCCAAAAACTGAATCCTGGTATGGATTATAAGCACCAAAAAATGTATTTGGGATAATTACTTTCCAGACGCCTGATTTTTCCTTTTTCCATCCTGTTATCACCTCCGATCCTTTGATCTCAGCTTTTTCTCCAGGAGCAGCCCGGTAAACAATTCTTCTTAAATCGCTTTCCCCTCCCCTTAATGGGTTAACCCATTCCCGATACGTTCCTGAGTGCACAGTAATCGTATCGCACGGATAGGCAACCTTAACAGCAGCATTTATGGTTTTGAATGGTCTTAGTGAGGACCCATCATTAGTGTCAGCTCCTTTTACCGAAACATGATATTCTTTGGCTGAACACAATGTATCGGTTATTAACAGCAGTATTAAAGAATAGATTAATATGTTTTTCATCTTTTCAGGGATATCGTTTTATTGTAGTTTCCTGATGTCTTTATGATTTAAAATGCTTATGCACTGTATGAAGATTTAAAAAGAGTTTTTCAGCCCTTATTCAATAATCCCTGAATCAGTCTGTCCCAGATTAAGTGTAGATAAAACACTAATACTTTCAGGGAGCAGTTCAAGAGTTTTGACTTTTAGTGATCCATTATATATTTTTCGGGGATTCAGTGCAAAAGCAATATTATTTATGAGAGCTTCAGTTACCTGATAAAAATAAAATACTCTATTATTGAGGTCATTTTCTATGGAAATGCTTGCAGAAACAGACATATTACTATTATTCACAAGCAGAACCGACATATTTCCATCCCGGTTTTTATAAGCAGTAATGAGGACGCCTTCGGGATTGAGATCAGTTTTGACCGATAAGATTGAAGCATATTTTCCCTGAAAACGCGAAAGCATTGCAAACCCGTAATAAGCTTCATTTTCAGGGGTTACATTTTTTGTATACGTTTTACTCTGGGAATCGTAAGTATTCACTAATTGCCATTGTCCGTCCATGTCACCTCTGTTGGTGAAGCTCCAGCGGTTAAATCCGTCAACGCCCAGGTTCATGCATACAATAACATCAGACGCATTAGAAAGAGCAGCCTTAAAAGATTTTGGTCCCGGATTGTCTGTGCCCCATCCAAGGTTCATATTTCCAAATTCCGAGATAAAGAAGGGTTTATTCTTCGAGCCAGCCCATTTAACCCAATCTCTTACAATACTTTCTCCCTTATTATAAATACCATCATATGAATGAATATCATACGCTCCGATAAACCGATCGAAGTCAATTTTTGTCTCAACGAATGGAGGAAGACTGGTCCAGTCGGGACCTGATATTGGTATTCTGATACCTCTTTGAGAAAATGTCTCATATAATTTCTTCCATGCATCAGTAAGTGATGGACCCGTATCATTTCCTGAACTCCACCAGTATCCCCATGGACCTCCGGGTGGTTCATTGGTCATACAGAAATACCTGATGCAAGTGTATTTGCGCGTATCTGTGAGATATTTAAGGAGTGTTGCTATTCCATCCGAAAAGTCATCCAACGATTTTGGTGAGCTAAGTAAAGGATGTACACCGGGAAAAGAGTTCCAGGCAACATGTCCCCACATTTGCTGCAGAAAAACATCTGCATGGTTTGCTTCGCACCAATCAAGTATCCGGTAAAGTGACATCATTTCATCATTATTCCAGTCGAAGACTTTTCTTTCAGGTTCATACATATTCTGGCTAAGTTCCACTCTGATAAAGTCCAGTCCAAGCCATTCTGCATGTTTACAAAGCTGTTTCCAGGCTTCAGTATCGGATAAAGGAGGATTACCTGCGAAGCCACTTCCCCTGGGATTCTCACTTCTGACCTGGAAGACATATTTCTCATTTTCCAGGGGGATATCCTTAATCATTGAATGCCATGAAGCTCCTATTCCTCCCTTCATCTGATGAGTAACAAACTGAGCATCAATAACAACATTTATTTGATTTTTTGACTGTCCATCTGATTCAATATTGATTACCGAACAAATGATCATAAGAAATATACACCGGGTAATTCCGATTTTTTTGATGAAAATAACTGGAGGCATACCACAAAATAAATAAAAGGAAGGTAGCATTTTAGTCTGATTTAATTATTAAACAGGAATACAATTTATCTCAAGGGTTCCGATTTCATTTCAAAAAATTTGTAATCGGAAATGTTCCCCACTTTAATGTAGCGCCTGGAAATGACCGGATCTTTTTTTCCGTCGGTAAGAAATTCAGCCAAAAGCAAATAACCGCCCGCTTTCTCAGGTAATGATATCTCAGCAGGAATAAAGGAGCGGTCATAAGCAGAAAGAACGACAGGAATGATTTCTTTTGCAATGGATTTCCCATCACTATTGAGAATTCTAATGGTTACCTTTCCCGTGACATTCGTGGGCAGATCATTGATTTTTGCCAGTTTGAATGATAATTTTTCACCCGAATGATGAGGAATTATCTGTTTTACATAACGTTCATCAGTCAAGTTAATAAATATAGCTGACGGTGCAAATGCATCTGCAAACCAATTAAGAGCTGGCGCAGGTTTCAGGTCTTTTATGTTTCCGGTAAACCAGTCACCCGTGTAGCCATAGTTATTTGCCAGATAACAAAATGCAAGTACACCGGCAAGACTGGGTTCACTGCGAAGCCACTCGGTTTCGAGCTGCATATCATATGCCTGAAATTCCCGGTTTTGTGATGGAGTTGAATTTGGTCCGAGGTAATAATTATAAACATCTACTGTAAGCTTACTTGGAAGTCCATTGCGCCAAAGCCATATCCATCCATATTCATTCGCGAGCTGAGGAACCCCTGCTTCCCGGATCATTTTGAGTGCTTCTGGTTTGTAATCCAGGTTACCTATGGGATAAGAAGTCGTCTCTGATCCTTTTTCGTTACTGATAATTCGACCTTCATAAGGATGAGGTTCATCCATTTCATCAGATTTCATAAGTCCCTCCCTCATGTACCCGGCATCCCAGACTCGTGACGGATCGAGTTTCTTCAGTTCGGGAATCAGAGTGTTTCCGATAAACATATCGGTATTCTCATTTATTGCATCCCATATTGCAATGCTTGGGTGATTTCCATCCGTCCAGACCCAGTCGGTATATTCCTTTCTGATTTCATCGTCCCATCCATGGTTCTGCCAGTAGAGCCATTCATTCTGCAGTAACAATCCATTTTCATCTGCAATATCGTACCAGAAATCAGGCACAATTCCCACGCATATTCGCATTGCATTCCAGTTGAGCTGTTTTGGGTAACTGACCAGAAGTTTTTTAACCCATTCTTTATCCCATATAAGGTTGCCGCAGTCAGGATCTTCAAAAAACCGCTGGAGGGTAATATTTGTGCCTCTGAGAAAGTATTTTTCTCCATTCAGGTAGAAATATTTCCCTTTAGTTGTAAAATCGCGCATTCCAAACTGATGACTCAGTTCATCTGAAGTACCCTTACCCGTTTTGAGCCTTGCAGTAGCATTATAGAGGAATGGTTCCTCTGGTGTCCATGATTTAAAATCTGAAAAAGGAATTTCAAGTGTCATCTCAGTCAGATTATCTCTTTTTGCAGAGAATCTCCCCTTCGCTGTTGCAACATCTTTGCCTGAGATCTTTTCAGAAATCACCACTTCAAGGGTTACGGAATCCTGCATTGGATCTCCATAATAGATCTGTGCAGGTATCAGGCTTCTGATCTGGGTTTTTACTGTAAGTTTTTTATTTGCAACCGAAGGAAGAACAAGCAGCCTGTTAATGCGTATATCATCTGTGAACGAAAGCAGTACATCATCCCATATCCCTGGCAGATAGTGCTCTTTCTCCTTGTCCGTTCCGCCTGCAGCCTCTGCCGGCAGCCAGATTCTCTCCCCCACCCTAATCAGGATTTCGTTTTCAGCATCGAATTTAATCACCTTATTAACAGGGAATTCAATAGGAGTATAACAAGCCATTGATGTGCCCATATCCATCCCATTTATATATACCTGAGTTACATACTGACTTTTCTTAATGGTAATCATCCCCTCTCTTTTTCCCAGCTCTTTCGGAATAAAGACTTTCTTCCGGTACCAGCTGTAGCGTGGCGTATAATCAAGATTATAAAGATTGAACTGCTCTTTGGATTCCGCTTTATCGGGACGCTTAAAGAACTTGTCATATTCAACTATTTTTGGTTCGGCAAGGTGAATCAACCCGGGCACCGGAATTGTTCTTGTAAATTTTTCAGGCGGAAATGCAGTTGTTGTCTGATCAAATTCCCATATGCCATTAAGGTTGATAACTGTTCGTGGTGACTGTGATTGTACCAATTGTGTGCTTAAAATTACCGAAAGAAAAAGAATGATTAAGTTTTTCATAACTTTTATTGATAAGTGTTGATGTTTACCTTTATGTTAATTTATGCCTGACTTCGTGTTCCTTTGTGGTTCAATGATTTAGATTTTTACCACGAAGGTACTCAAAGGATATCACTAAGTTTAACAATGGAATTCTTTGCGTCTTTTCGCAATTTATTATGGTCATTGTTTTTCACTTATTTCAAAAAGTTCTCCCGAATATAATCCTTCCAGATCTACTGTAAATCCCTTTCCCTTCAACTCTTTTCCGGTTAATGTGCCAATTACTTTCCCGTCAATTGTTTTTACCTCATAATTCTTCTCCGGATCAAGATATTTTACTGTGACTACCCGTCTTGTTTCAACAGAGCCATGTCTGAAAATACCAATTATACCTCCGCTCTTAGTTTCTGTATTGATACGCTGGAATCCATCCCACATTCCCTCCATCGGTTCTCCGAAACCTGGCAAATCCTGACGGTAACTCATAATACTATATTTGCTTTCCATCTTCTGAAGCCAGTCGGCATAACCACGATATTTCTTCAAATCCGTCTCAGAAAGTTTCCTGGGATCACCTAACATAATCGGCAGAGCTCCGGCAATTGATTTGATATGTGTCTCCCAGTCTTTATCCTGCATCTGCGGATTTCCGATCACAAGTGAGGTTGCCGGTATTGCAGGTGAACGCCACCAGGCCATATTTCGAATCCTGATATCTGTCTTCTCACCTGCTGTACCTTCGAAATTAGAGAGCCAGTCGCCTTCAGCATGTTTCAACAATGCATAGTCGATTAATTGGGTACCTCCCATTGTCTCAAAAGTACAATCAATAAAAAGTTCAGGTTTTGCTGCATGGAGTTCATCAAATAACTTCCAAAGACGCTCATAATTAGTGTAAAGCGATTCATTATGATCCTGGTGACCCGGATGATTTGTTGAATAACATCCCGATTGAGTGTGATCATAAGTATAAGCACTGGTTACTACTGCAAAATCAAGCTTGAAATATTCCAAACCGTAATCAACAGAAAGTTTAAGCAGTATTCCCTTAATATAATCATACCACCCTGTGCCAAAACATGCTGTGTATTTTTCTTTGTCATCAGGTGCATGCAATGAGGTAGGCTTGCCGTTTTTATCAAGAACAAACCATTCTGGATGTGCCTTGTACACTTTGCTTTCCGGGCTTGCGCTGCCAATGCTGACCCAAAGCCCGGGTTTCATTCCCAGTGATTTAATATAATCAAAAACAGGTTTAAGACCATTCGGGAATTTTTTCATATCGATTCCCCAGTCTCCGTAACTGTCCTGCCAGCCATCATCAATTACGAACTCCTTCATACCAGCATCTGAAGCCGCTTTGGCTAGTTCCATTACAAGTTTCTCATCAATGTTTTTATAGAATGGTTCCCATGTATTGTACACAAAAGTCGGTTTCTCTTTAAGCTCTGAAAGCCTGATTCCCATATATTTCCGTACAAAATCCGGTACAACAATACTAAGGATATCATCAGGAGTTTTTTGATGGTTATAGACCATTGTAAACACCTGAGGGGTCTCAAATGACTCCTCTTTTTCAATCCACTTACGGAATGGAAAAGTAGAATTTTTATGAGTCAGACCAACACAGATATCCTGCGCCTCATAGAACACCGAAGTATGCTTCATTACACCTGTTGCTTCATTGCCAAGAACAATACCCTGTTCACGGTTCATGTCGTGGACTATTATCAGTGCATCCTGCTTACCACCATCATATGAACCAATAGATCGCCTCCTTCCATAATCATGATAGATCCAGCTAAAGGTGACCGGATAATAACCCGGAACTTCAAACTTCTCAACATCTACTGATTCGAGTTTGACAGTTTTGTCAGTTAAATTTTTAACAATAAGGCTTTTGCTGATTGCAGGGGAATTTGGATACATTAAAAATTTCAGTGTAAGTTCTACTTTCTTATCCTGGCTGATCAGTTTTATTGCTGCTCCGCTGCCTTCATTGTCATCAGTAATAACCTGAATATTAACCAGCTCCCATCTACCACTTCCTGAATAGATTATGTCGTTAACCTCAAACTGAAAATCAGTACAGGTATCTGAAAGTGAACTATAGTTTCCGTTAACTGGTTTATAAGTTACGGTGAGAAATCTACCGTCTTGTGTCGGCAGTTTAATGATCCTTCTTACAACCCCGTTGCAAAGAACGAGTTCGATTTTTGTCCATTTTGCGAAAGGATTAATTACACCATAAATTTCTGTCACAGTCAGAATCAGGAGGACTAAAATAATGGCCTTTTTCATATGCTAGATTTTCTTAGTTTTCCTATATAAAATATAACTCCCTTTCCCGTTTCCTCCAAGCCTGCCTGCCAACAGGCAAGGGAAGGGGGTAATAAAAATAAAAAATGCTTTAAGACTTTTAAAACTAAAATTTACATTTACTAAGATATTTATTTAAAATTTCAATTGTACATATTTCAAGAATTTGTCAAGCGCCAATGCCAGACATAGAATTTTTCCCTTAAAAAGGCTAGATACAAGATTGCCGAAATTAATTCTGAATTGTTAACTTTGAAATATAATCTTGAGATCTGAATAAAACATCTATTCTCATATGGAAAACTTGCAGACTACCTATTTAGGTTTAAAACTCAGGAATCCGCTTATTGCAGGAAGCTGTGGACTTACAAATTCAATTTCAAATATCAGGGAACTGGCAAAAAAAGGTATCGGTGCAATTGTTATCAAGTCTCTCTTTGAGGAACAGATACATATTGAAACAGAGAAAGTTATTAATAATGACCAGGATGGAGTCAGAACCTTTAACCATGCGCCTGACACACTATTAAGCAAAAGAATATACGACTACGATGAAGCCTACTCGTATATCTACGATTTTGCCAGACGCAATACACTGGGAAATTACCTTGATTTCCTTACAGAAGCAAAGAACTCTGTAGACATTCCCGTAATTGCCAGCATAAACTGTATCTCCAATCAGGACTGGCATTCATTTGCCAAAAAGATAGAGGAGACAGGTGTTGATGCACTCGAGCTGAATATTTATATTCTTCCTTCTGACTGGCGCAGAAGCGGTGAAGACAACGAGAAGATATACTATGATATAATTCAGGAAGTCAGAAATTATGTCAACCTGCCACTAGCAGTGAAAATCGGATTTTATTTTTCATCACTGGCTCAATCAGTCAAAAAATTGTCTGAGTGTGGCATAAAAGGACTTGTTCTGTTCAACAGACCATATAATACTGATATCGATATTGATAAAATTGGACTGAGTCATGGCCCAATCTATAGCACTCCTGAAGAATTCACACATACACTCCGATGGATGTCAATATTGTCCGGTCATGTCGGTTGTGACCTTTCAGCTTCAACAGGAGTGCATGATCATAAAGCTTTTATCAAACAATTGCTTGCAGGTGCTACTACAGTTCAGATTGCATCAGCACTCTACAAAGAGGGATTTGATGTAATTCCTGAAATCCTCAGGGGTACATCAGCATGGATGAAGAAGCATGATTTCAATTCTGTCGGGGCATTCAGAGGAAAGCTAAGCAAGTCTAACCTCGAAAATCCGGCTGCTATTGAAAGAGTTCAGTTCATGAAGCTTTATTCAGGTATCGAGTAATAGTTTGTTGATATATCTGCACAACCCTTAGGCCTGAGTATTAATCTGGTGGACTGATCGTAAGTAAAATATTTCCATGCCCAGTTGATGAAGATCAGAAGCTTATTCTTTACACCTATTATGCTCATGAGATGAATAAACATCCAGACAAACCATGCAAACACACCCTGAAAACAAACAGAAGGCAATTCAACTACAGCCAGATTTCTTCCTACAGTTGCCATAGTGCCCAGATCCTTGTATTTAAACTCTTTTAAAGTTTTGTCGCTCTTTATTCTGATTAAGTTTTCAGCTAACAATTGTGCCTGCTGAATCGCTACCTGGGCAACCTGAGGATGTCCTTTAGGATATCTTTCTTCGGTCTGCAGAGAGATATCCCCAAGAGCAAAGACATTTGAATATCCAGATACCCTGTTACAGCGGTCGACACTAATCCGTCCGCTTCTTGAGAAACAATCGGCTTTAAGCCCTTCTATACTGTTCCCGGCAATACCTGCAGTCCAGATAATCATCCCGGTATTGATGATCTGTCCCGAATCAAGAAAGACTGTTTTATCATTGCAACCTGTTGCCTTGGTACCAGTAAGAACCTGTACTCCCATTCTTTCAAGAAAACCACGTGCTTTATCCGAAGATTTTTGTGTCATCGAGCTTAATACCCTGTCAACTGCCTCAATCAGGTAAATTTTTGCCCTGATCTCTTTAAACTCCGGATAATCTTTTGAAAGTATATATTTATTCATTTCTGCCAGTGCTCCGGCAATCTCAACTCCTGAAGGACCCGCTCCGATAATTACAATGGACATCAGCATTTCACGCTCTTCAGCATTCTCTGCCGTAAGAGCGTTCTCAAAGTTCATCAGAATAGAATTTCTCAGATCCAGAACTTCTGCAATTGTCTTCATACCTCTTGAATATTTCTGCATCTGCTCAGAGCCGAAATATGCATTAGTTGCTCCATGAGCCAGAACAAGAAAGTCATAGCTAATATCTCCGGAAGATGATGTCAGAATATTGCTGGCAGAGTCCACCGATTTTACCTCTACTTTCCTTATATGGAAATCATTATAATGCTGGAATATTTTGCGCAGAGGGAAAAGAATTGAACTCTCTTCAAGTCCTGCTGATGCTACCTGGTAAAAAAGTGGCGGGAACTGATGATAATTATGTTTATCAAGGATAACTACCTGATAACCTGTGCTTCTAAGTTTTTTAGCCAGGGTTAACCCGGCAAATCCGCATCCGACGATTACAACTCTTTTTTTATCTGTTGATGGAATATTGATCATAGATTATTTTGTTATTGTTATATTATTAACACAAGAACCTCTTTATAGTTCATGTGTTTTAAAACTGGAGGCTAACAGACCTGACAATAATATCAATCAACCAGCCCGGATAAATACCTAATAATAATATACTTATACCGATAATAACAAGAGTAAATTTCCCTGTTAGAGAAAGTTCAGGTAGTTTGCTTTCATCTGGAACAGAGAAGAGCGTGGTAATAATTCTGAGGTAATAGTATAATCCTATTACACTATTGATTATCATTGAGATGATGAGTACCATGAGACCTGCATTCATGCCTTCGAGAATAACATAGAATTTTGCAATGAATCCTGCAGTAACAGGTATTCCGGCCAACGATAATAACGAGAGGGTAAATACAATTGCTATAAATGGTCTTTTCCAGAAGAGTCCTTTAAAATCTTCTATTTTTTCAGCTTCATGTTCGTATGTTGAAAGAAGTGTTATCACACCGAAAGCACCGATGGTTGTAAAAAAATATGATATAAGATAAAAAATTGAAGCCTGAATTCCTTTGATGCTGCCAGTCAGTAATATTATTATCAGATATCCCATATTTGCGATGGACGAATATCCTAATAACCGTTTTATGTTCTTCTGCCTTATTGCGAGAATGTTTCCCATGAACATTGAAAGTATCGCGATACCTGAAATTACGATAAATATATAATGGTCATTGAATCCCCTGAGATTAAAGAAGAATCGAATCAGAATTGCCATAACAGCCCCTTTTGAAACTGTGGCTATATACGCCGAAACAGGTGCCGGAGCTCCCTGGTACACGTCGGGAGTCCACATATGGAACGGAACTAATGCCAACTTAAAACCAATTCCTACCATCATCATTCCAAAGCCTGAGATAACAAGTGGTGATAATTGGCCACCTGTCCCAAGTGCAGCTACAATTGCAGTAAATTGCATCGTCCCGAAGGCAGTGTATATCAGCGCCATACCAAATAATAAGAATGCAGAAGAGACAGAAGCCAGTATCAGGTATTTTATTCCGGCCTCAATGGAATTGCTTTTCGATCTTTGGAATGCTATGAGTATGTATAATGAGATACTAAGTGTTTCAATGCCCAGAAAGAACAGTACGAAATGATTTGCAACTACCAGTAATGAAGCTCCGAGTGTTGAAGTAAAGAGAACAATATAGTATTCTTCCTTCACACCATCGAGCTGTTTTATGTAATCGTATGAAAGAAATGCAACAAGCAATGCTGAAATAATAATTATACCCAGAAAAAACAAGCTGTAAACATCAATTATAAACAGAGGCTCAACCGTATGGGGAACCGAAGGAAGAATAAAGAATATTGAAGAAAAAGCGGCTAATAATGCCAAAACTGAAAAGCCATAAACAACTTTATAATTTCTTAAAATGGAAATTACAATCATAATCACAACAGGAGCTACTGCAATAACGAGGAATGGAGTTAAACAAAAAAAATCTTTATAGGTCATATCCTAAAGTTTGATGAAAGCTATTATCTTGGAGTTTCCACCACCCACACTCCCTTGGGGGAGTTGGAGGGTGGATACTCTAAAGGTCACCTCTTTTTGTTTATCTAATGTCTTCAAAATAGCTGGTTTAGTAGTATCAAGTACTGGCTTGGGAAACAGTCCCAGCCAGAGGATCGCGATAACCAATGATGCTGAAACTATTTTTTCACGTAAGCTCAGATCATTCATTTTCCAGTCGGTATTTTTATTCCCAAGGAAGACCTTCTGAACAATCCTGAGAGAATATATTGTTGCGGCTATGAGTCCAAGACTTGCCAGACAAGACATCAATATACTTGCCTTAAAAGCGCCGATCAGAATAAGAAGTTCCGCAATAAAATTCCCTAACCCGGGTAATCCTAATGATGCCATTGAAAAAATGAGCCCGATAGCACCCATAACAGGAGCCTTTTCCCAAAGCCCTCCCATTTTATTTATGTCTCTTGTGTGAATTCTTTCGTAAAGCTGGCCAACTAATATAAATAATGCCCCGGTACTTATTCCGTGTGCAACCATCTGAATAACAACCCCCTGATAAGCCAATTCATTAAATGAAAAAACACCTAGTATCACAAATCCCATATGGCTGACACTTGTATAAGCTACCAGGCGTTTCAGATCAGTTTGTGCAAATGCAAGTTTGGCCCCGTACAAAATACCTGCAACACCCAGTAACATTCCTATCGGGGCAAAAGTCACAGATTCTGATGGAAATAATGGCACAATAAACCGGAGAAGACCATAAGCCCCTGTTTTTAAAAGTAATGCCGCAAGAATAAGGCTTCCGGCAGTGGGGGCCTCTGTATGAGCATCAGGTAGCCAGTTGTGCAATGGAACAACAGGCAGCTTAACAAGAAACGCGGCCAGAAATCCAAGCATTATCAGCAGTCCAGTTGAAGAAGGCATAGTAGTCCCCAGAAGTTGTTGATAATCAAATGTATATACCCCCACTAAATGTCCGTGAACGAAATATAAAGCAATTATAGAGATGAACATCAACAGGCCGCTTGCCTGAGTATAAAGAAAGAATTTGTTAGAAGCAGCAGTCCTGTTCTCGTGTCCCCAGATACCTATCAAAAAGTACATCGGGACAAGCATCAGTTCCCAGAAGAAATAGAAAAGGAAAAGATCAAGCGAAAGGAAAACTCCTGTTATTCCTGCTAATATCAGGAGAAGATTGAAATGGAAGAAGCCAACTTTAGAATCTATCTCTTTCCATGAGATAATAACAGAAATTATGCCCAGGAAGAAGGTTAGAATGACCATCACAAGGCTAAGTCCATCGAGTGCCAGATGTAAGCTTATGCCGAATGCAGGAATCCACTCAAGTTTAATATCGATCAGCCAGTCATTATTTGCCGGGACCGATTGTAAAACATATGAAATGATAAGAATCAGATCAATGGACAATGCAATAAGAGAAATAATGCGCGGCCATACAGGATTCTGTTTTCCCGTGATAGATGCAAGAAAAGCACCCGCTAATAATATAACTATAAGATAAATAAGTATCATTTGCTAAGCATATAAGTTAATATTATCGCGATCCCGATAGTGAATGATAACAAATACCATCTCATTTCCCCGTTCTGAGTAGTACTGAGCATACGGTTGAATAAAAGCGCCAGCTTTGATAGTCCGGTGTTCCAAAGATCAAAAAAATCATTCTTGTCGATAACTGAAAGCCAGACTATTGGTTTTACTAATAGAGTATCATACAGTTTGTCGAAGCCCCATCCTTTTTCAAAGAATTTGTTCATCCTGCTGTGACTGTAAGGTTCAGATAAAGCAGGTTTTTTAAAATAGATTAAATATGCACTATAAATTCCTGACAGCGCAATTAAGGCTGAAAGACCCTGAAACAGTAATTCGTTACCTTCTCCGGATTTAGTAACAGTAACAGGTAAAGTATTGTCAACCAGGTTTGAGAAAAGATGAATATTGCCGATTGATGCAGGCAGTTCTACAAATCCTCCAAAAAGAGATAAAACGGCAAGTATGATTAGCGGAATTGTCATCAGTTTTCCCGGAATGAAAGAGGGTTCTGTTTTAGCTTCTCCGTAAAAGGTAATAAATATCATTCTAAAGGAATAAAGTGCAGTCAGCAACGCCCCAACGATCCCTGCCATCCATAATATTAGATTTCCGCTTTGGGATGAAAAGGAATACCATAATATCTGATCCTTGCTATAAAAGCCAGCGGTGATAAGCGGGAGTGCAGAAAGTGAAGCAGAGCCGATTAAAAAGGTGTAAAAGACAACCGGCATTTTTTTTCTAAGACCTCCCATTTTAAAAATATCATGTTCTTCATCAAGAACAAGAATTACTATTCCTGCTCCAAGGAAAAGAAGTGCTTTGAAAAAAGCATGGATCATAAAATGGAAAACTGCTGCCGACCATGCACCGACACCCAGAGCGAGAAACATATAGCCGATCTGACTGATTGTAGAATAGGCAAGAATTCTTTTCAGATCGTGTTGTGCCAGAGCGCTGAATCCCGCGATCAGCAGAGTAAGTGCACCAATTATCGCTATAGAAGCCTGTACAATTGGCGCAAGACTGAATAAAACATGAGTACGGGCAATCAGATAAACGCCCGCTGTTACCATAGTTGCTGCATGTATCAGCGCACTCACGGGAGATGGGCCTGCCATTGCATCAGGCAGCCAGGTTTGTAAGGGCAGCTGGGCTGACTTTCCCAGTGCGCCACCAAGCAATAATGCTGCCGTGAGAACTGCTATTGAAGAGCCTGCAACCCATTTTTCAGATGCCTGCCGCATCAGTTCGTTTATATTGACAGTACCAAAAGTCAGAAACAAGATGAAAATACCTATTATCATTGCTGTATCCCCGACACGTGTGATGATAAATGCTTTCCGGGCTGCATAACCATTTGCGGGCTCTTTATACCAGAAACCGATCAAAAGGTAACTGCATAAACCCACACCTTCCCAACCAAGGTACATGAGTAAAATATTGTCAGCCAGGACAAGTACAAGCATTGAACCTATAAAGAGATTCATATATGCAAAAAACCTTGTGAAGTCTTCATCTTTTGCCATGAACCCTATCGAGTAAACGTGTATCAGGAATCCTACAAAAGTGATAACAAAGCAGAAAACCAATGAAAGTGCGTCGAGATTAAATGATATGTCAACCTTCAGGTTTCCTGCATTTATCCATTCCCATATATTGACTGAGTATGATTTTGTTTCAGGCAATGATTTAAAAAAAACGACAGCAATTATGATTGTAAGTGTGGCAATGACACCAATTGATCCTGCACCGATAATACCAGCAATCTTACGGCTCAGTTTATGGCCGAATAAAGCCAGAATCAGAAAGCTTAGAAAAGGAATGGCAGGTATCAGGGCAATTATAGTTGACATTCTATTTTAAAATTTTTAATGAACCTCACGACCCCCTGGGCAAATTAGTTAGTATCCCTTAAATTATTAATAGCATCCGAATCAAGTGTTTTAAAATGATGATAAACCTGAAGGATCAATGCTAACGCTATTGATACCTCAACTGCAGTTACAGCCAGTATAAAAATAAACATCACCTGCCCGTCAGGTTGTTTCCAATGAGTACCTGCAATTATGAATACCAGTCCCGCGCTGTTAAACATGATCTCAATTGACATTAACATAAAGATCATGTTCCTGCGGACAAGCAGTCCAATCAGTCCCAGAAAGAAGATTATTCCTGCAAACAATATTTGTGTTTCGACGGGTACTGTAAGCATATTTCTATTTTATTTCAAGAAAACGGTGTTTTACTTTTTTCTTCTGACTCCCCAGATGGTAAGCTCCTATTACGCCTGCCATAAGAAGTATTGCAGCAATTTCGACTCCAAGCAGGTAGGTTGAAAACAATGAAATTCCGACCTGTTTAGGCAGAATTGCTTCTTTATCCGAAGGGATAGCCGGTACATTTTTCAATGCAAGGATCAGGGTGACAAGAAGAACTGCTGCCAGAATTGACGGAATAATCCACATTCGTGGTTTGAGCCATTTCTTCTCAGTTTCTCTCTCAAGTCCTATGTTTAGCATCATGGTCACAAATATGAAGAGTACCATAATGGCGCCAGCGTAAATAATTACCTCAAGAGCTGCAATAAATGGTGCACTCAACAGGTAGAAAATCACAGATATAGCTAAAAGAGAAAGAATCAGATAAAGAAGTGAATGTATGGCATTCCTCCTAGAGATGGCCATTATTGTTGAGATAATTGCCACAGCCGCTGCTATATAGAAAAATACATTCATTTTATCTGCTTTTATGTTAAGGCAATAATTCTTTTACATCAAGAGGTTTCTCTTCATTTTCACCTTCACCTTTTCCTTTTACCCCCATGTCAACACCTGCATTTTTGTAGAAGTTGTATCCGTGATACTTTCCTTCGCCGCTGATGAGTAAATGTTCTTTTTCATAGACCATATTCTGCCTGTCATACTCAGCCATCTCAAAATCAGGTATAAGCTGAATGGCATAAGTAGGACATGCTTCTTCACAAAAGCCGCAAAAAATACATCTTGAAAAATTGATCCTGAAGAATTCAGGGTATCTCCTGCCCTCTTCATTTTCTGTAGCCTGAAGTGAAATACAATCCACAGGACAGACAGCAGCGCATAGATAACAGGCAACACATCTTTCATTCTTCTCTGCATCGCGTGTAAGGACAATTCTTCCCCTGTAACGTGGAGCAAGATAGGGTTTGACTTCAGGATATTCCACCGTTTCTGTTTTGTGAAACACATGAAGAAAAGTAAGCCACATACTGCGAAGAATACTGATCATATCAGTGTCTATATTTTATTACTTAATTTCATTTTAAAAATATCAGTATTGCACCGGTTATCAAAAGATTAAGTAATGACAACGGTAATAAAATTTTCCAACCCAGCTCCATCAGTTGATCATATCGTGGTCTGGGTAATGATGCCCTTAGCAAAATAAACACACAGATAAAAAAGAAGGTCTTAAATAAAAACCAGAATACCGGCGGAAGGAATGAAGGTCCGAGCCAGCCACCGAAAAACAATGTGGCAATAAGTGCAGATATAAGTGTAATACCGAGGTATTCACCAACGAAAAACATCCCGAACTTCATACCTGAATATTCCGAATGATAGCCGGCAATAAGTTCGCCCTCAGCTTCAGGAATATCAAAGGGGAGCCTGTGAGTTTCTGCAATACCCGCGATAAAGAAAACAATAAAGCCAACAAACTGAGGAATAAAGAACCATCCTCCCTTTTGCTCTTCAACTATTTTACAAAAACTAAAGCTGTCAGCCATCATTACCACACCCATAAGGGAGAGTCCCATGAATACTTCGTAAGTAAGCATCTGCGCCGATGCCCTCATTGCTCCGATTAATGAATACTTATTGTTTGAAGCCCAGCCGCCCAGCACAATGCTGTAAACACCAAGCGATGAATTACCAAGGAAAAACAGTATACCTATATTTGAGTCAAATACATAGAAATCCGGACCAAAAGGTACAACTGCAAATGTAAGCAGGATAGTTATCATCAGTATTCCGGGTGCAAGGACAAAAACCGGCCGGTCTGAAAATGGAGGTATCCAATCCTCTTTAAAGAATAATTTTATCGTATCGGCAACCACCTGTAACAAACCAAAAGGGCCGACACGATTCGGACCAAGTCTGTCCTGCCACACTGAAAGAAGCCTGCGCTCAATCCATATCAGTCCGGCTGCTATAGTCAACGCTATAAAAAGTACTCCTGCAATTATAAAGGCATATTTCATGAACAGTAAGTTATAGTTTATGAAATTTTCCAATACATGGAACATCAATAAAAGGCATGCCTGGTAAATTTACAGACAAACCGGCTAATCTCTTAATAAGACTATTCTCTATTTTAACTTTTACTTTTAACTTAGTTTTTAATATTTCAATCTGAACCGAGTCTCCATCATTCACAGCAATAATGTCTGCATCTTTCTCATTCATTAACACAAACGGTTCATGAATTTTTTGTGCCATGGAAGGACCAACTGAACTAAGTTCATCACTTCCAAAAATCTGATTTACAGCAAAAATCAGCCATTCATCTTTATGAATTTCAGCGACTTGAATATTTTGTTCAAAATATACGTTTTTACTTCCTACGGATGATTCAATAAGTCTGATACCGGGGTCACCACCTTTCATGGATCCATCTGGTTCATCAAGATAATTATACATAGCCTGAACAGAATTCCATCCGGGAGTCCAATAAAACGGGACCAAAGATGATGGGGGCTTTTCCTGTTGCCCCTCCATACTGAAAGCTAATGGTGAATCCGGATCCTGTGTAAGCATTGGTTCACTTACTGCAATATTTGCATTCATTGCAGTCCTGCCGCTATAACGTATTGTCTGTCTTGGGATCTTAGCGTTCAGCATCCTGAAATCAGCATCAGGCACATATTTCTTTAACTTTGAGAAGGTCGGCAATTCATTAGCCAGAGATTCAACGATATCATCCAGCCGGTTCCATAAAACCGCCCGGTTCGCATCCCTTTTTTTTATAAAGTCCCCTATCCATCGCCAGCTCTCCTTTGACTTGTTTTTACTGTCTATTACTTTGTAATAACGCTGAGCCCGGCCTTCATTATTTACAATCGTACCTTCCGATTCAGCAAAGGTAGCAACAGGTAATAATACATCAGCGTTCAGTGTAGTTTTATTAATGAGGTGATCGAGTACAATTATCTGACTGCTTCTCTTAAATAGTTCATTGACTGAATCTTCAGTTGCTATTCGATACAAATCATTTTCTAGTACAACAAGAGTGTCAATCTCCTTATTTTCAGCTAATATGATAGCGTCTTCAAATGATCTGCCCGGAAGCAATGATAGTCCCATACTATTACATTCCGGCAAAACCATACTAAGCATAACATTTGATCCGGTTGACAGAAGTGCAGATGCTATGTTTAAAGCCGCATGTACTACATTCTCATCACCGCAACTTATGCCTGATATTATAAGAGGATTCTTTGCGTTCTTCAATGAAAGTGCAATCTTCCTTGCCAGATTCTGAAGATCTTTTTTCTCCGTTTTTGCATCAGGTGCTTTATTATCCAGCGCCAGGGCAACAGCAGAACCTAAATCTGCAATATCCTGGTATGAGGCACGAAATGTCAGTTCAGCAATTTCATCGAGAGAATCAATAAATGGCGTGGCAATAAATACCGGACTTTTGGTATCCTGCGCAAGTTCTCTTAAAGGTGCATCGTTCCATAGCGGGATACCTTTTCCCGTTGCCACTTCATTCGATATAATTCGTGTAGCCTGACGCACGGCAAGTGCTATCATTGGTGCCGTATTAATCAGATCTTCACCGAAAACTAAAATTGCATCAGCTTTTTCTAACTGTTTTAAAGAAGGAGTGTGTACACTGCTATGCTGCAGAAAGTCTGAAATTGTTTTGGTTAACAGGTATTCTTTTTTTGAAATACCATGATAAAAGTTCTCTTTTCCCACCAGAGACATTAATGCAAAGTTTGATTCAAGGGATGCTCTCGGAGAACCTATACCTATAATCTTTTTATTCTTTGAAAATGACCGATCAAGAGATGAAAATAGCTGCTCGTTTTCAACCGGATAAGGCTTAACATCTTTTCTTGAACGAATCTCCGCAGATTTAATCCGCTTTTCATCATTTACAAATTCATAACCAAACCGGCCCCTGTCACAAATGAAATATCCATTAACAGCTCCATTATACCTGCTCATAATTCGCCTCAGGGAACCATAACGCTCACTTGCAATTGTATTACATCCAACACTGCAATGCACACAGACTGATGGGGCATTTGAGAGATCCCATTTACGAGTGAAATGTTTCTTAAGTGTTTTATCTGTAAAAACACCGGTCGGACATATCTCAATAAGATTACCGCTGAATTCGTTTTCCAGGGGCCCATCCTCATGCCGTCCAAAATAAACATGATTACGGGAAGCAAAAACATTAAGATCTTTCCCGCCGGCGTAATCCCTGTAAAACCTGACGCAACGGTAACATTGAATACAACGGTTCATCTCATGATTTATGAAGGGTCCCAACTCCTGATTATTATAAGTCCTTTTAGGGAAGTCAAAACGTCTGTAATTGTGGCCGGTCATTACTGTCATATCCTGCAAATGACATTCTCCGCCCTCATCACAGACAGGACAATCGTGAGGGTGATTGGTCATGAGGCTCTCAATCACAGAAGCCCTGAATGCTTTTGCTTCAGGGTCCTCAACTGAAACTATGAGCCCATCTGCTACAGGCTCCATACACGACATTACAATACGACCTTTCGTATCATCATCATCTTTGAATTTCTTTATTGCACATAGCCTGCAGGCTCCGACAGAACCCAGGGCAGGATGAAAACAGAAATGGGGTATGTCTATCCCAAGTGAAAGACAGGTCCCGAGAAGATTCTTCTCAGGTGTTACTTCATAATATTTCCCGTCTATCCTGATTCTTACCATGTTTACCTCCAGGGACATTTTTTGTCAGTAATATGCTTTACGAAATCATTATGAAAATATTTCAGCCCGCTTTGCAAAGGTTCGGCAGCACCGGGTGCATGAGCACAGAATGTATTGCCCGGACTCATATATTTTGCATTAAAACTAAGCAGATCAATGTATTCCGTTTTACCGGTACCATTTTCAATGGAAGCTAGCATTTTTTCAACCCATGGAAGTCCCTCACGACATGGCGTGCACCAGCCGCAACTTTCAAGAGCAAAAAACCTTTCTACATTATGAATAAACGCTACCGGACATGTTTTATCATCAAGAATTATCATTGTTCCTGTGCCCAGGCGGCTACCAGCGGCAGAAACAGTTGAAAAATCCATTTTGACATCGAGATGTTCTTCAATAAGAAAATCTGTAGAGGCACCGCCCGGCAAAGCGCCTCTGAACTTGTGTCCGTCTGTCATTCCACCTGCATGCTCCTCAAGAAGTTCCCGTATGGTAATTCCAATCGGCAATTCCCATATTCCAGGTTTTTTCACTTTCCCGCTTACTCCAAAGAGTTTGGTTCCACCAGTTGTGGTATGGCTTAATCCTTTAAACCAATCAGCCCCGTTTTCAACAATATGCGAAATCCATGACAGCGTTTCAACATTGTTTACTACCGTTGGTCTGCCAAACAGACCGCTGATTGCAGGAAATGGTGGTTTTGTTCTTGGCACAGCTCTTTTCCCTTCAAGAGAATTAAGCAGAGCTGTCTCTTCTCCGCAGATATACCTGCCTGCGCTTGAATGTACATGCAAATCGAGGTTAAAGCCCGATCCAAGAATATTTTTACCCAGATAACCGGCCTTATAAGCTTCATCTATGGCTTCCCGGAGACCTGCTTCAGCCTTTTTATAAGCCCAGCGAAGAAATATATATGCTTTATCAGCCTGAATGGCATAAGCTGAAATAATCATTCCTTCAATCAACTGATGGGGATTACCTTCAAGAAGATACCTGTCTTTAAAAGTCCCCGGTTCCATTTCGTCTGCATTACATATCAGATATTTTGATCCGGATTTGGCCCCATCCATTGGCACAAGGCTCCATTTTACACCTGTTGGAAAACCAGCGCCGCCTCGTCCAAGCAAATTTGAAGCTTTGACAAGATTTGTTACTTCTCCCGGGGCCATATTTTTCAGAGCTTTTAGGAGACCGGCATATCCACCGTCATGTTTATAATCTTTCAGGTTATAAGCAACAGAACCTGGTTTTATATGTTTGGTTAAGGGCCTTTCCATCTCTGACTATTTATAACGCGCTAATAAGTCATCAATCTTTTCTACCGTCAATCTGTTGTAGTGATCATTGTTGATTATCATGGCAGGTGCATTATCACAATCACCCAGACACGATATAGGGAGAAGCGTGAACCGTCCGTCAGATGTTGTATCACCGAAGCAGATACCAAGTTTCTTTGAAATATACACATACAGTGATTCATATCCCATAATCATGCAACTGACACTATCACAAATAAGTATTACATTCCTGCCAACCGGTTTACGGTAGATTCTGCTATAAAATGTTGCAACCCCATCAACCTCTTCATTGGAAACACTCAATAGTTTCGCAATATCCTTTACAGATTCATCAGATACCCATCCGCGGTGATGCTGAACGATTTTTAAAGCATCTATACATGCCACAGCCGGGTATGGATATTGTTTAATCTCTTCGTTTATCTCTTTTTTTTCTTCTTCAGTCAGCATATTAATTTAGTAATTGGAAATATGTTGAAATACATTGATATACTTTGAAATATGTTGTAATAAGTTGAATTAAATTTGCAGTATAAAATATCTTCTAGCTAAATTAATAATTCAATAATCTCTTATCCTTCAATACAAAACTATCTATCCAAATCGGCCAGTACAAAATCCATTGCACCAAGAATGGCCAGCAGATCAGGGATTGTATATCCTTTCGTGATAAATGGCAACATTTGCATATGCGGGAAAGACGGGGTTCGTATTCTTGAACGGTATGATGATGTACTACCATCACTTATAAGATAATAACCATTACTTCCTTTCGCTGCCTCAATCGGGACCATTGCTTCCCCGGCGGGTATAACAGGGCCCCATGAGACACCTACAAAATGAGTGATAAGTGTTTCAATGTCTGTCATGGTTTTCTCTTTTCTCGGCGGTATTGCAAGTGGATGATCGGATTTGTAATGGCCGGCCGGCATGTTTTTTATGCATTGCTGAATGATTCTCAGGCTCTGGCGCATCTCTTCCATTCGTACCAGTGCCCTGTCGTAGCAGTCACCATTTTTCCCGAGAGGAACATCAAATTCAAATTTATCTATACCCGAATAAGGTCTTTTTTTGCGATAATCCCAGTCATAACCCGTGGATCTGAGTCCGGAACCGGTAATTCCCCATTCTATAGCTTCCTCTGTTGTATATACTCCGATACCTATAGTTCTAGCTTTAAATATCCGGTTTCTAATCACAATATTTTCAAACTCTTTAAGGCGCTTTGGAAAATAATTCACAAAATCCTGCATAAGTTTTTCCCATCCTTCAGGCAAGTCGTGAGCAACACCACCAATTCTGAACCATGATGGATGCATACGTGCCCCGGTTATTGCGGAAACTATATCGAAGATTCGTTCCCGGTCATTGAATGCGTAAAATACCGGCGACATCTGTCCCATATCCTGAGCAAATGTGCCAAACCAGACCAAATGACTTGCAATCCGGAAAAGCTCACTCATCATTATACGGATCACCTGTGCCCTATCGGGAGGTTCAATACCGGCTAATTTTTCAACCGAGAGAAGATATGCCAGATTATTCATAACTCCGCCCAGATAATC
>Ga0208478_1000153_pt1 | contig 26875 bp, 29 predicted proteins | sample NGESurdeep072012_5_FD_184462 | JGI IMG/M metagenome (GOLD analysis project Ga0208478, IMG submission 184462) | Arctic peat soil microbial communities from Barrow, Alaska - NGEE Surface sample 415-2 deep-072012 (SPAdes) | ecosystem: Environmental > Terrestrial > Soil > Wetlands > Peat ...
TGGGTAATCACCATTTCAAAACTAGGCAATATAGATACAGGGGGTGTCATTTGTGGTTATATGGCACTAATTCTTATGAGTGCTGCTTATACCAGCATCGGTCTTTTTGCAAGCAGTATAACCTCTAATCAGATAGTAGCCTTCCTCTCGGCTTTATTCATTGGTTTGTTCTTCCATTTTATTTTTGAGGTAATAGCCGGCGACATGACAGGATTCTTAGGACAGGTTATCAATTCATTGAGTGTAAACGTCCATTTCGAAAGTCTCTCCCGCGGAGTTGTTGACTCCAAAGACCTGGTTTATTTTGGATCAATCATATTCCTGGGATTGTTCCTTACTGAGGTATCCATGTCAAAGCGGAATGCATTCAATTAGAGACCTGAAAATCTGAAGAAAATATGATAAAATCAGCAAAGATATCAACTACAATAATTTTAGTAGCAGTTATTGTAATCATAGTAAATATACTCTCTGAAAACTACAAGTTCAGGATTGATCTTACTGAAGGTAAAGAATATACCCTGAGCAAAGCAACAAGGGATATCCTGAATAACCTGGACAAACCTGTTACCATTACTGCTTATTTTTCGAAGAATCTTCCGCCTAATATCGGAAATATATCGGGCGATCTGAAAGATATGCTTATTGAATATGGTGACAGGTCGAAAGGAATGGTAGTGTACAAGTTTGTTAATCCAAATGAAAATGATGAATTGGAACATGAAGCTGTACAAAACGGTATCAGACCTATAATGATAAATGTAAGAGAAAAGGACCAGGTCAAACAGCAAAAAGCTTATATGGGAGCAATAGTCTCAATTGGAAAAGAAAAGGAAAAAATACCATTCTTCCAACCTGGTTCGGCAATGGAGTACGCATTATCAACTGCCATTAAAAAGCTTTCAGTAGTCGATAAGCCTTCTATTGCATTGATACAGGGTCATGGAGAACCCTTTATCAGCGACATTATGCAGGTTTATACTGAATTAAGTGTTCTTTATAACGTCCAGACATTGACATTAACTGATACTACAATCATTCCCGAAAAATTTAAAACGATTGCAATCATCAGACCCAGAGATACTATCCCGGCTTCACAATTATCAGTATTGGATAGATATCTTGCCGGAGGAGGGAATCTCTTTCTGGCTGTGAACAGGGTAGCAGGAAACTTCACAAATGCTTCCGGAACACCTGTAAGTGTTGGAATGGAGGAGTGGTTAAGAAAGAAGGGTATTACAATAAGTGACAATTTCATTATTGATGCAAGTTGCGGATATGTAACAACCCGTCAGCAACAGGGAAGTTTTACAATGTCCTCAAAAATACAATTTCCCTACTTGCCTCTGATACATAAGTTTGCCGATAACCCTATTACCAAAGGTCTTGAATCGGTGAGTTTACAGTTTGCCAGTCCGATAACTTTTTCCGGAGACAGTACGATAAAATTTACTCCCATTGCTTTCTCATCTGATAAATCGGGAAGTTTAAAGGCTCCCTTATATTTCGATGTTCAAAAAAAATGGCAGAAAAGCGATTTCCCAATGTCTTCTTTGGTAGTGGCTGGTATTCTCGAAGGAAAACTATCAGGTAACAATAACTCAAGGATTGTTCTTGTTTCTAACGGGGACTTTGGTATCGGAACTCCGCAGGGAGGAAATCAGTTGCCACCTGATAATATCAGTCTTCTGGTGAACTCTATCGATTGGCTATCGGATGATACCGGTTTAATTGACCTGAGGACCAAAGGGATTACTTCACGTCCTATAAAACATTTGGAGGATAGTACGAAAGCATTCTTAAAATGGTTTAATTTTCTGGCGCCGGTTATTCTGATAATTATTTATGGGTTAATAAGGATGCAGATTAACCATAGTAAACGTATTAAAAGAACGGAGGTAAGTAATGAGTGACAGGTTTAATAATAAAAGACTTTTATACCTGCTTTCAGGGCTGATAGCAATATTGATTCTGACGGTAGTCATAAAAATTCCAAAAGAAAAGGCAACTTTTAAAAGTAGTATAGCCGATTTCGATACTTCAGCTGTGAGTAAGATCATTCTAAACAACAGGATCAGTAATGGAAATGCAGTTGAATTTAACAGAGGCAATAATAAATGGACAGTTCAACAGGGCAAAATTGTATCTGCCACGCAGCAAGGAGCAGTTGAGAATATCTTCGGTGAGGTACTTAATATTAAACCTCAAAGCCTGGCAGCTATTAATAAATCGAGATGGAATGAATTTGATCTGACCGACAGTCTTGCAACACGCATTAAATTTTTAAATAGTAAAGGGAAGATCCTGGCCGATATTATGATAGGAAAACTGGACTTTAAGCAGGCAGACAAACCTATGGGAGGATATAGCGGAAACAACGTTCAGATAACATCTTATGTACGACTTTATAATGGGAAAGAAGTATATGCAGTAGATGGTTTAATCCCGTTTTCGTTCAATATAAAGTTTGATGACTGGAGGGATAAAACTTTCATACACTCTAAGAAGACTGATATAACGAATATACGCTTCATATATCCCGCCGACAGCAGTTATAATCTGATTAAGAAGGATTCAGTCTGGTATGCCGGCAGCCTGCAATCTGATTCATCAAGCGTGGCAGATTATCTTAATTCGATGGTTTTAATGTATGGTCAGGAAATTAAAGATGGTTTTAAACCGGTTTTAAATCCAGTGTACCAGTTATTGATTGAAGGAACCAACTCATTAAAGTTTTCAGTAAAATGTTATGAAGGAGAAAATGCTGATGAATATATCCTGAATTCCAGCCTGAATCCGGAGGTATACTATGCCAGCAAAAAGAACGGGATTTTCAATCAGTTGTTTAAGCCGCAAAACCACTTTGTAAAAAGCAGGAAGTAAATATTAAGATCTGATTCCTGGCTTCAGTTCATGGGATACAAAATTTATTCCCGCATTATAGTATACAGGTTACTTTTTTGTCAGAGTAAGTTTTGTTATTTCTTATCTGAGGCCTTAATCTCAGTATCTTTTGTTTCTGGCTCTTTTTTTGCCGGTTCGTCATCAAGTCGTGAAGCTTTTTTAAACTCTTTCATACCCTGACCTATTCCTTTCATCAATTCCGGTATCTTTTTCCCGCCAAATAATAATACTATTACAAGTATTATTAAAATAAGGTGCATTGGACTACTAAAATCAAGCATACTAAATCTTTTTTATGTGCTTTTTTTCCAACAATAGATTAAAATAAAAGTCTATCCACATAAGTAATGATATTCATGGATAGACTTTACCTTTTCAGGCATTAAGAGAGCATCCCGAACAACTACTTCAAGACTATTTTTTCTTGCCAGAGTTATGCTTGGTACTAGTTTGAGGAAGTTTCTTTACGAAAATTCCGTCTTTATCATACACAAGAGTTTCGGTTGCAGTGCCCTTTACAACAACTACGTCGTAAGTAACAGAATTGTTTGCTGAAACGCTGGTTGCTTCTTTAATCGTATAACCTGCATAATCTTTAGCAATATTATCTGTTATAGATTTCTGAAGATCAGCTACCTTGACAGTAGTTTTGGTAGACTTTGCATTTGTGACGGTTGTTTTTGTGGCCTGTGCATTGATAGCCAGAACCGACATCATTAATACAACAACGAATAATACTTTTTTCATAATTTATAAATTATTTGATTTACAAAAGCAAATGTATTATTAGATTCTGAAGCAGGTCTGAAGTTAGAAATATTTAACATATTATTAAGATATGGTTAAATATAAAAGACAAAAGTTTCCTTCACTTCATGTAATTCCACTTTATCTTTTGTCTTTCGCCTTTCGCCTTAGGTATATATATCCTTCCTTTTATAAAACCGGTAGGAGAGACCTGTCAGAAGCAAAGAGATACCGATAAAATATGCCAGATGCCATAAATCTATTGCATAGGCCGGATTAATTGCATCCACATTTGCAAATCTGAATGGACTCAGGTACCCAATTTTTGCAGCACTGACGGTGATCTTTGAAAGCGTATAGATAAAATAAAAGATTAAGACCAGACCTATACTGAAAGTGGTTATAGGTTTTGCCCTTTTAACAAGCGTTGACAGAAATAGCCCTATTGCTCCGAACAGGAGATTTAATAAAAGAGTATACAGAGAAAGAATTAAAAATGACCTGATGCTGAATGTTCCTTTCTTAACCAGTTCCATACATATAAATCCTGCCAGGGAAGTGACAAGGTTCAACATAAATACATTAATGTAAAGCACAGCCAGCTTACTTAGGAAAATATCGCTTCGTGTAAGAGGACGTGTCAGCAGATATTCTGCAGTTTTGTCGTATTCTTCTTTAAGCAGTATATTTGAAGATAGTACGATGGAAAAAATACTTCCGAGAACCATCATATATATGACATTGTTGGCAGCATAAAATCCAAGTACGGAAAGGAGGTCGTCGAAATTCGAAATACCCTTGAACTGGAGCGCACCTTTCGGAATGATACTAAGCATCCCAACGATCTTTGACTGGTTTTCCAAAAATGTATGATAGATCGACATGGTAAGCACAATCAGTAAGGTTATTATGACGATCCATATCATAAGACTGAATGCATTTCTCCTTATCTCCTTTAAAAACAGGTTCCTGTTCATTTGTCTTGTACCTTAACTTCTGTAATAATGCAGGAAAATTTCGTCAAGAGACGGTTCTTCGATCATTAGGTTAATTATCTTTTTCCCCGACAGATAACTAATAAGCTCACTGATATTACCTGAGTACATAAAAGACAGCGTGTTGCCAGGCAAGGTGATTGCACTTTCAATACCTGAAATGATAAAGTTCTCTTTATTCATATTATCTCCAAACTCGATATAAACCTTTTTCAGTTGTTTTTTTCTCAGATTGTCAATGTCCTCTATCTGAATGATCTTTCCTCCTTTTATAATTGCTACTCTTTTACAGAGCATCTGAACTTCAGCGAGTATATGCGAAGAAAAAAAGATGGTCATCCCTTTCTTATTCTCTGAACGCAACAGTTCAAAAAAAACTGACTGCATCAGTGGGTCAAGCCCTGTTGTCGGTTCATCCAGTATGAGAAGCTTAGGGCTGTGCAGCATGCTCTGAATAATTGATATTTTCTTGCGGTTTCCAAGGGAGAGGTCAGCAATTTGCCGGTTAAGATCGAGTTCAAATAATTCCGAAAGCTCAGATATCCTCTGCTCACCATTCTGTATCCGGTAAAAACGGATACAGTAGCTCAGGAACTCATGAACATCCATAGAAGAATATGCATTAGCCTCTGAAGGAATATAACCGACTTCCATTTTGATCTTCTTTGTATCCCTGATAACATCCATTCCCATAATCCTTGCGCTGCCTCCGGTTGGGAAGATCATGTTCATCAATATACGTATTGTAGTTGATTTGCCGGCTCCGTTTGGTCCGATAAAACCAAAAATCTCTCCCTCGCCGATCTCCAGGTTGATATGTTCAATTCCCCTGGCTTTACCATAGAATTTTGAAAGATCGGTGATATCAACGATTGGTCCAGGCATAGGAGGTTTAATTATTCTAATTCAAATATAATAATTATTGGGTTGAAAGGGTTGAAAGAGTTGAAAGGTTGAAAAATTAAAAGGGGGATTTTGCTATTCGTAAAAAATTTGTTACTTATTAAGAAGTCACTTTAAGTTATTAACATTAATCAAAACTAATAATTGAAGATAAAGAATTTTCAGAATAATTTGGCTTATGCTTTTACCTTTGGAGTTGAAAGTGGGTAGAGACAAAAGCAAAAGTGCCAAATTATTTGTCAACTTGACGCCATAATTTTTATGCCTTCATTATTAAATTGAAAGAGGTAGTTAATAGTTGAAATTCAGAGGCAAAGTTAACTTAAAACTTATGTTCCTGCCCATGTTGTAAATGCCGTTCCTGCCTGACGGATTATTTGGATACTCTTCAAAATATTTTAACCTGCTCATATGAGATTGATAAGCAATATCAGTAATATTATTACCCAGAATATTAATACTAACAAGCACTTTTCCCTGGCGGTTTGTAATATCAGCACCCACTCCGGCATTAAAAAGGACATACCCGGGAGTCGGCGTTTCTGTATTATCTGCGGAATATACTCTGTCCTGTTTCGCATAATATTCCATTTCGACCTTTAAGTAAAAGGAACTAATATGTTTCGACTTACTTTTTATGTTGGCCTTTAATTCTGTATTTGTATGCAGGGGAGGAATAAATGGTAGATATTTTGAACTATCAGTCACCTGGATTCCATTTCCACCTTTGTCTAATGCATAAGTTACAGAGATAGAATTTTCAAAGTGAAGCCAGTCATAAGGATGGATATCGAGATTTGCCTCCCATCCATATAATTGTGCTTTCGCCTGTTGAAATTTAAATGTCTGATTACCTTTTATTATGACTGAATCTTGACCCTGATGATTAAGTAATTTCTGATTAAAGATATAATTTGAAATAGTGTTGTTAAAAATATCCAGGTTACCGCTAATATGATCAGATATGTAAGAAACACCTAAATCTTCCTGCAGACTGAACTCGGGTTTAAAACCGGTATTTCCAATCTGGTAAATCAGTGTGCCTGGATGAACTCCGTTAGCAGATATTTCAGCAATGTTGGGAGTACGGAATCCACGGGCAATATTGGCCTTTACAATTAACTTCTTTGTAATATTATAAGTCGCACCAAAGCTGGCTGATATGCCTGAAAATGTGTGATTGAAGCTATAGAATGGATGATCTGCCTGCGCAGTATCGGGCAAACTTACCTGCATGTCAAAACCGGTCTGCGGGTCAGGACGGGTATACATTGCATCATTTCTGAAGATACGTGTATCATACCTGGCACCTCCGCTTAAATCCAGTTTTCCAATAGTCTTAGTAACCAATACAAAAGGCCCGACATCAAACTGGTTATAATCAGGAATTACAAATTCAGTCCCTTTGTTGGTATTGCTCTGGTACATGCCATTAAAACCTATCGTCCCTTCCCATCCATTGGATTCAGGGAGAGAGTATTTTACATCATAAGTAATCGTTTTCAGATCCAGATAAAGGCCCGGAATATCAGGGTACTCAGGATGACTGAACTCACGGCGGATACTTTGCTGATATCCCAGAATTATCCCAAGTTTACCTTCCCCGATTATGAATTCATTTGAGGAGTATAAACGGTAATGCTGCACATGCTGGTGCAAAACAGTAATTTTATAAGAATTTAACTCCGCATTAGACACAATTGGTCTGAAGGTATCCGCTTCAGTAATTTGTTTCGTAAATTTACGGGTTGTTGAATCACGGCTTCCATCAGGGATTTCCTGCAGGTCATTAAAAATCGAAAAGTTGAGATCTGAATAACCCCATTGTTTATTCAAGCCAATATGTCCGCTCAAGTCAGTCTCATTAAAAGCAGTACCGTAGACCCTGCCGTCATATCTATTCTGATAATTTGTGGCTTGTTTATGTGACACTACTCCACCCCAATTAAACCCGTTCTTGGTTCCCTGCAAAGCAGCATGAGCAGCTATAAGACCATTATTCGTTTGGTAATTTGTTTCTATATGACCTTTTATTGTTCCATCCGGAACCGGCTGAGCAGGAAGCAAATTGACTACCCCTGCTAATGCATCAGAACCATAGATTAAGCTTGCAGGGCCTTTCACAATTTCAATACGGTCGACCGCATTTTCATCAATTTCAATACCATGTTCATCTCCCCACTGTTGTCCTTCCTGCCTCACACCATCAAACAGGGTTAAAACCCGGTTATACCCTAATCCGTGAATAAATGGTTTTGATACATTTGGACCAGTTGTTACTGCGCTGACTCCCGGAAGTTTGGAAATTGCGTCAATGATATTTGTATTTAAATTTTGCTGTAATTCCCGGCTGCTGACGGTTATCATAGGAACCGGTGTTCTTGTTATTTCAGTTGCCCTTGAAGAACCCGTAATAACAACTTCGTTCATTTCCGTAATGGCTTGTTCCATGACAAAATCCTTCGATGAAGTAGTTGCCAGGTCTATATTTTCAATGATAGATTTATATCCCAAAAAACTGATCTGGATAATAACTTTTGTCTTGGGAAGATTATCAATTTTATAGAAACCGTCTTTATCTGCAATTGTTCCTGTCTTAAGTTCCGGAATATAAACTGTTGCACCGACAACAGCTTCTCCTGTTAAATTGTCTGTAATTTTTCCGGTTATTTTATTTTGTGCGTTTGTGATATGATACGACAAAATCATTACCAAAATGATCAGTATTTTTTTCATTATATTACGTCTTAAATGTTAAACAAATTTTCAAAGACACCCTGGAGGAGGTTGTATTTCAAATTTGTATAACAGGTGGACCACGTAATGAAAATGAAAATTGAGAGAGATTAGAATAATATCGGGAGTTGTAATTATTAGAGTAATTATCTAAGGGATTTTCCTTTTGGAAATCAATATTTTCAGACCTTGAAAGAAAAACAGAAAATTCGAAATTACATATGAGACACTTTTCATGGAGAGAATGGTAATGTTTCTCATTTTTGGCTTTACATTCAAAGTGCGCATGATGGTGTTCAACTTTAACAATAGAAGGCAGAAGAAAAACCAGTAATAACAGTAAAGAAATAATATTTTTGAATCTTCTGATCATGAATTGTTCATTCTCTTATGTTAAGGTGTAATTCTTTATGATAAACAAAGGTCAAATCTAATTGTTTTGATATGATTAATGATGTTTCACTTATATTTTATCTTTCACTCTCTAAATTTTAATATTCGTCAAGCTGAGAACTTGCCTGAGTTAAACGATTTAGGGAATCTGCTAAAACTCTTCTTATTGACTGCTCTGTTTGGCCAAAACTAATTCAATTTTATAAATCAATTGTCAATATTATTCAGATTTTTAAGTTTTGTCATAAATGTCCAAAGCTGTCGGCAGGCATCTTGCAACACCTTTCGGCAATACTATTACAAAAGATATTGCATTGGCCGCACTCAAGGGCGAAAATTTAGGAAAAGGAGAGTATCCTGATTTCTTAGCAATCAGTTTTTCTTCTACTGATTATATTGGCCATATGATGGGGCCGCAGTCAATAGAACTTGAGGACACCTGTTTGCGTTTGGATCGTGATCTTGCAGAGATAATAACTTATCTCGAAAAAAACTATGGTAAGGATAATTTCCTTCTTTTTCTTACTGCCGACCATGCAGTAGCGTATGTGCCTCAGGAACTGATGGATTTAAAAATGAATGCAGGCTATTTCAGCTATAAAATATTTTCTGATTCTTTAAAGAAGTATCTTTATAGAGAGTATAATGATAGCAGTCTTGTTTCCTGCATTATTAATGATCAGATTTATCTGAATAGACCTCTGATCAAGCGAAAAAACATTAATCTTAAAAATCTTCAGGATGACATAGTTTCATTCTCTCTGACTTTTAACGGAGTAGCTAATGCTTATACCTCTTATCAGTTAAATGGTGAAACAATAAAAAACAAATCGGCCGAGCTGATGCAGAATGGGTTTTATATCAAACGCTCAGGCGATATTGCATTATTGCTTGAGCCGGCATGGCTTGATGATTATTCATTGGGTTTTAAGAATAATCTGATAATAATGCTATATAGAGTACTCTAAACCTTTCAAAAAAAAAGGGGTGTAAAAACACCCCTGGACAATCTCAATCAATTCAGATTAAAGACCTTTGTTAAGTGCTGGAGCTGCTTTGAATTTTACAACTTTTTTAGCGGGAACGTTCAGTTTCGCGCCTGTACGAGGGTTACGAACTACTCTTGCACTTCTTTTGTCAACTTTAAAAGTACCAAGGCCCGGAAGTTGAATCCTCTGACCTTTTTTCATTGATTTTCCAAATGCTCCAACGAATGCATTTAAAGCTTTGCCTGCATCTTTAATTGAAAGACCTGCATCAGCTGCGATTGCATTAACTAATTCTTTTTTTGTCATAATACAAAGATTTAATGGTTAGACCAATCTTACTAATTGAATACAAATTTATTTTTTTTAAATTCATATACAAATTTATTTTGCCGTTTTTCCACAAATAGTGCCACTTTTAGGTTAAAATAGCCATATTTTTGGGTGAAATTCATTTTTTGGTCAAAATAACGCAACTGCTCACTAATCTTCAGCTTCAGGAACTTTTATCTGAATTTTTGTTCATAATCTGTTAATAAAAAATATATCATATTGAATATGTGATACATAGGCAAATATTTCAAAATAAATCTCTAAAAACAAAAAAATATTATCTTTGCGGCGGAGAAATGGTCCCGCTTAGCGGGATTTACGCCGCGGTCGGGTGGTCTTGAAAATTAAGGAAAAAAAAGTGACCCATAAGGAGAAATGGCAGAGCGGTCGAATGCGGCGGTCTTGAAAACCGTTGAACTGTAACCACGGTTCCGGGGGTTCGAATCCCTCTTTCTCCGCAGAACAAATTACTCCCTCGGCGAAGCCGGGGGATTTTTATTTTCATATGGCCGATCCAGGCTTGCCTGAGCGAGGACAGATGAAAATAAAATGACCCTGTGAGTGAAACGAACAAGGGAGTAATTTGACCTGCAATGTTCTCTCCCAACGGGATCACTCGCAAAGCGAGTAATCCCTCTTTCTCCGCCAAAGCAATCTGATCAAATCCCTCGAAAGAGGGATTTTTTGTTTTACCGAAGCACCGTAGAAAGCTTGCTTTAGAAAGGTGCTGAAGGGAAAACAAAAAAACCTTAAAGGTTTGATCAAATTGTTTTGAAGCTAACCTCCGGGGATCGCGAGCGAAGTGAGCAATCCCTTTTTAACAATCCAGGCTTGCCTGAGCGAATATAAAAGGGATCACCTGCGAAGCGGATAATCCCTGACCTTATCCTCTATCCACTTATACCACTCTGTCAATCCATCTCCTCTTGTACATGAAATTTCGAACAAAGGGATCTGAGCATTAATCTTTTTTAAATCCGAACTAAAGTTTTCGAAATTAAAATTTGTATAAGGGATCAGGTCAATCTTATTGAGAAGAACAGCAACTGCTTCCCTGAAAAGCATAGGGTACTTTGCCGGTTTATCATCACCTTCGGTTGTGCTTACTATAGCAAGTTTAAAGGACTCACCAAGATCGAATTGTGACGGACAAATAAGGTTACCGACATTCTCGACAAACAGAACATCAAGGTTGTCAAGATTAAAACTATCAAGGACTTTTGATATGCTGTTAGAGTCGAGATGGCAGCCTCCTTCAGTATTGATGACCACAATTGGAATATTGTACTTTTTCAGACGCTGGGCATCCCTGTCAGTTGTAATGTCACCTTCAATCACTCCAATCCTGAACTTTGCTCCAAGTGCTTCGCAGGTACGTTCCAACAGAGTAGTTTTTCCGGCACCAGGTGAACTTATTATATTCACCATTAAAACTTTCTTCGAAATGAGTAAATTTCTGACCTCATTGGCTTTGTTCTGGTTCCTGTCAAGGATATTCTTCATTATTTTTATTTCCATTTTTACTCCCCTTCTATACTTTTAATAAATAATTCTTTACCCTGCATAATGCCCAGATCAGTTGAACTGCAAATATTACAGGCAAACAGGTTCTCTTTTGGCTGAAAATCATTTCCGCAATTCAGGCATTTCATTATGACAGGTACTATCTCGATATATAATTCCGCACCGTCGGCTACTGAATTTCTTACAGTTTCACGGAAAGCAAATTCAAAGATATCAGGCACAATCTGTATCAGCTGACCGAATATGATATTTACCTTGGTTACCTTCGACAGGTTATTACTAAGTGCCGTATCAAGCACAATCACTGAGAGATCTTCTGCTATCCTTAATTCATGCATATTTATAATCTAACAAATCCTCGGAAGCTGCTGTCCTGATAGCATATCAAGAATGCGTTTACCTCCTATAGATGTATTTAAAATGACAAAGTTCCTTTTATCCGGAATAATCTCCCCGACTATTTCCGAGTATTTCCCTAATGGATCCAACCTGAGAATGTCAAGGACTTTTGTTTCTTCACCGGCACCGGCAACTATCAGGACCTTTCCTTCATTTGCAAGATATAACGGATCAAAACCCAGCATTTCACACAATCCCTTAACAGGATCATCTACGGGAACGGAGTCCTCATAAATAGTGATACCCATCCCAATCATCCCGGTGAGCTCATTTAATACCGTTGCAAGGCCTCCCCTTGTCAGGTCGCGCATAAAACGAATCTCTTTGCAGTTTTGCAGGATACTGTTTATCAAGTGATTTAATGATGCACAGTCTGAAGTTACAGGTGTACTGAAACTTAGATTGTTACGGGCACCAAGTACGGCGATGGCATGATTGCCAAGAGGACCATTTATAATAAGTTTATCGCCCGGTTTTATCCGATCACCAGCACTAATATGGTGCATATCAGGTTTAAGAATGCCGATGCCGGAAGTTGTAATGAACAGCTTATCACATTTCCCTCTTTCAACAACTTTTGTATCACCTGTAACGATCTTAACTCCCGCTTTGAAAGCTTCATCAGCCATTGATTCAGCAATCGCTTTTAGGTCATTAATCGGGAAGCCCTCTTCAATGATAAATGAAGCAGCAATATATTCCGGATCAGCTCCGGATACAGCCAGGTCATTGACAGTACCGCATACAGCCAGCTTACCTATATTGCCCCCAGGGAAAAATATTGGATCAACTACGTATGAATCAGTAGTAAATGCAAGAGTAAATCCTGAATTGTCAAGAATAGCAGAATCAGTCAATGGTTCAGATATCCCAAAACGGGTTACAAATACATTTTCAATTAGGTCGCGCGACAACTTACCGCCACTTCCATGATTCAAAGTGACAAAATCATTCATTAAGTCTGTATTTATACCAGGTATTACAAGCTCCTTCATTTGAAACCATACATGCTCCAGAAGGATCCTCCGGAACACATTTTTTTGCAAAAAGAGTACAATCTTCAGGTGTCTTTAATCCCCTCAGAATGTCTCCGCAAATGCACAAAACATCTTCTTCCCTGAAATTTATGTTTACTGGCATCATTTTCTCAGCATTAAATTTTTCATATTCTTTCCGCAGTTTAAGTCCACTGACTGGAATCACACCAAATCCACGCCATGATTCATCACAGGGCTCAAAGATTTGAGACAAATGTTTTTGTGCAATGGTATTGCCTTCATTAGTTACAGCACGGTTGTATTGAATTTCTACTTTGGGAGTATCGCGGTTTACCTGCCCTACCAACATCAGAATTGATTGCAATATATCGGTAGGTTCGAAACCTGTAACGACACAGCTCAAATTATATTTCTCAGGAATGAAGTTAAATATTTTAGAGCCGGTTATTGTGGCAACATGTCCGGGACAGATAAACCCATCCAGATTAACCCCTTCTTTTATAATAGCTTCCATTGCGGGAGGCATTATCTTATGTGCACATAAAAGGAAGAAATTTTTTACATTATCCTTTTTAGCAAGTTTTATTGTAACTGCTGTCCCCGGTGCAGTTGTTTCAAAACCTATTCCAAGGAAAATAACTATTTTTTCAGAGTTGGCCATGGCGATCTCAAGTGCCTCAAGCCCTGAAAGAACTATCCTGATATCCGCGCCTGCAGACTTTTCTTTTTCCAGAGATGAATTTGATCCGGGCACCCTTATCAGATCTCCAAAAGTGCATATGATGACCTTTTTCATTTTTGAATAAGCTATTGACTTATCAATAAAACCTGTTCCTGTAACACAAACAGGGCAACCGGGACCTGAAATCAACTTTATATTATCAGGAAGCAAAGATGGAATACCAAACCTGTGTATTGCAGCTGTATGACCTCCGCACACTTCCATAAAGGTATAATCACGTCGTACTGACTTATTAATCAGATCTGCCAGTTTTGTGACAAGATCTTTATTTCTGAATTCATCAATGTACTTCATACATATTATTCATTCAGAGAATTATTCATCTCTTCAAATAATCTTATAGTTTCTTCAGCCTCCTTTTCGCTTATCTTCTGGATTGCAAATCCTGCATGTAAAAGGATATAATCTCCGACCATGGCATTTTCTATCATATGCAGACCTGCCTTAAATATTGCACCCCCGGCAGACACTTCAGCCATATTGCCGTCGATTGAAACAATCTTTGCGGGAATACTCAGACACATTATTTTCTTATTTTTGAAGCAATTACTAATTGTCCCAGGGAAATTCCACCGTCATTAGCCGGCACCAGGTGATTTGTAAATACTTTAAACCTGTTCTGGTTTAAAAGGAGCAAAGATCTTTCCAGAAGATACTTATTCTGAAAGACACCACCAGAAAGGATGACCCTGTTCAATGATGTTTCTTTCCTGATCTGTTTTGAAACTTCAAGGATTACCCGGGCAATTGTATTATGAAATTTTGCTGAGATTACAGAAATTTTTTGTTTGGATAAATCTGAAAGAATTGCCATTATTGTATCAGCAAACACAATAGTTTTGTCTATCTGGAACGGATAAAATTCATTCGTTTCACAATCAATAGCAGATTCAAGCCTCATAGGCGCTTCTGAATCGAATGTTGCTTTAGGGCAAAGTCGCAGAATTGCCGAAACAGCATCAAAAAGACGACCGGCACTTGAAGTCATTGGAGTATTTATCTTTTTGATTATCATCTCCTTAATAAGTGATATTTTCTCATCATCAATTGATTTAAAAAGAGGAACTGATTCATAATCGAACCCATCGCCAAAGTATTTGAAAATATATGAATAGGCCATTCTCCAGGGCTCATCAACTGCTTTCTCGCCACCAGGCATTGGAACGTAATCGAAATGTGAAAAACGAGTGAAGCTTTTCAGATCAGCTATCAGAAACTCACCACCCCAGATATTCTCATCCGAACCCAAACCTGTTCCGTCCAGGCTGATTCCAATTACTTCCTCATCTAATCCGTGTTCAGCCATACACGACGCAATATGAGCATGGTGATGCTGCACCTTTAGGAGAGGTATATTTAATTCATTTTCAAATAATTCAGCGTAGTGAGTTGAGAGATATTGCCGATGAAGATCGCAGGCAACCAATACCGGTTTAAACTTGAAAATATCTGAAAACCTGTCAATTGTCTCAATAAAAAAATTATAGGTTGCCGGATTCTTAAGATCACCGATATACTGACTCATAACTGCCTGGTTACCTTTCCCTATGCTAAAACTGTTTTTTTGTTCCGCTCCAAAAGCAATTATTCCTTCCACACTGTGTTTCAGATCAACAGGTCGCGGAACAAAACCTCTCGAACGACGGATAAGGCTTATTTTTTTGTCAATAATTCTTATGACAGAATCATCGGTTCTGTTAAATATCATCCTGTTATAGCTCAGGAAGGAATCAGCTATTGACAATAATTGCTCCTCGGCATTCACGTCATCAATTAGTATTGGTTCTTCGGATATATTACCACTGGTGAGCACCACTGCCGGTGTTTTCAGGATCCTGAAGAGCATATAATGGACAGGCATATAGGGGAGCATTGCACCGATAGTATTCAACCCATTGCTAACGGATGCAGACAACATCTTCTTCTGTTTGAGGATCAGGATGGGTCTGCGCCATGATTTCATCTCTTTCTCCTCTACATCATCAATACAACAATAAGTTTTTGCCGCAGTAACATCTCTGAACATTACGGCAAAGGGTTTAGAATCCCGTTGTTTTTTTTCTCTCAGATCACAAACGTCTTTGTTATTCAAAGCGTCACACATCAGATGATATCCACCGAGACCTTTAATTGCAACTACTCTCCCTGAAGCTATCAGCCCGGATACTTCACGTAGTATCAGATTAATATCGCTAAGGCTCTTTAAGGAATCTTTGTACCTGTAAACAGGTCCGCATGACTTACATGCAATTGGTTGAGCATGAAATCGGCGATCAAGAATGTCATTATATTCTGTATTACAATTCTCACACATTCTGAAGCTTCTCATTGTGGTTTTAAGCCTGTCATAAGGCAATCCTTCAATAATTGAAAACCGGGGACCACAATTGGTACAATTAACAAAAGGATAATCAATTCTTTCAGGATCACTTTCTATATCATCAAGGCAATCGGTACAGACAGCAATATCAGGACTAATCTCAGTAATCTGATTATCAATTGTTTTACTCCTGGTAATTCTAAAACTATTATAACTATTGATTTGTTTGCTCTTTATCTCAATTGATTTTACCTCTGAGGCGGGAGGGGCATGCTTACGAATATCAATACCGAACATTTCAATTGTTTTAGTATCACCCTGAACGATTACAGAAACACCATCAGTTCTGTTATCTACTTCTCCAAAAAGGCCGTGTTTATTGGCCATTCTGCAGATAAAAGGGCGGAATCCGACACCCTGAACTAATCCCCTGATCAATATTTCATATCCTTGTATAATAGCTCCAGGTTTTTACTGCCATTAGCATTCATCTGTTTGTGAACATAATATATCACACTTTCAAGTTCATCGCAAAGGTTTACATTATTATTGATCACCTCTGGAGTCACTTTCAATAGTACAGGAGCAAAATTTACTATTCCCGTTATACCATATCGTATCAGTTCATCAGCAACTTCCTGGGCAGAAATCTCAGGCACAGCAATAATAGCCACTTTGACCCTGAACCTGTCGATGATTTCTTTTAGTCTGCTCATTGAATATACAGGGATCCCTGATCTTATTTTCTGCTTGAAAGGATCTATATCGAAAGTTGCGACAATATTCATATTCCGTTGTACAAATTTACTGTACTTAGATAATGCAAGACCCATATTCCCCATGCCGATTAACACAATATTATTATCCTTATTCCGGTGGAATAACTTTTCCATCTTTTCGAGCAGATCATTTATATCATATCCGCCACGTTTATTTCCCTTTATGTTGAATTCAGAAAAATCCTTTCTTACCTGGTCAGAGGTGACACCTGTTTCATTTGCAAGAGTATAAGAAAAGACTTTTTCGACTCCCATTAACTTCAGACGTACAAGACATGCCCTGTAAAGAAAAATTCTTTTCAGACTGTTTTTTATAATGTTTTTTGTGATTTGTTTCACATCAATTCTTTTTTATTTATTTCATTATGCAAGTTAAATAATTCTTTTCTAAATAAAAAAATATTTTTATACGTCTGATATTCTGTATTTTATGATGTATTTATTTTTTTATATTAAAAATTAGATATTTTTTTATTGACTTTTATATACGTAGAATCTAACTTTATATGTGAATCTTATCACATAAATGCAATATAAAAGCATAAAAAAGGAAGAATGGGATAAGACAGTTGAGCAGCTGCTTTTATCCTACTCCATTTTTGCATGTGTCGAAAATGAATATGGTCTGGATTATGAATTTATCAGACCGGCAGATGTCAAAAAAATTTCCTATAATAAACCAAAACCTTCTACTCCGCTTAAAAGCTTTTTTCTTCCTGTCAAAGAAAATGTAACATCTGAGAAGGTTGAGAAAATGCCAAGGATCATTATGGGCATCCCGAACTGCGATATTGAAGGACTATGTCTTCTTGACGATATTTATCTTGATAAGGAGTTTAACGATGTATTTTACAGGAAGCGCCGCGAAAACACTCTGCTGATAGCATCCGATTGTTTTGGCATTCAGGAACATTGCCACTGTTCGTCATATAATATCAAGCCATTTTCTGAAAACCATGCTGACCTGGCAGTTATTAACCTTAATGGAACAATTGTCCTGAGAATACTATCTTTAAAGGGAGAAGATTTCATTAAGACTATCCCTGCGATTCTATCACCAGGAGATAATGATTCTATTTCGGCAATTGCAAAGGAACATCTTGCAACAGAAACTTTGCTTACGAAATCAAACAATGGATTGCCTGATTATAAAATAACCGGTGAACTGATAACAACTGCAAAAGAGGATATCTGGGAAAAGTATTCTGCCAGTTGTGTCTCATGCGGAGCGTGTACTACAATATGCCCTACCTGTACATGTTTTCTTCTTATTGACAAGCCAGGCTTTGAAAAGATAAAACAAATGGATGCATGTCAGTATCCTGGATTTGAAAGGGTTGCAGGAGGAGAAGATGTATTGTTTGAACTTCGCAACCGATTCAGAAACAGGTACATGTGCAAATATGTTTGGAAACCTGAAAAATTCAATTCAATCGCATGTACCGGGTGTGGCAGATGCATTGACGCCTGTATAGGAAAGATCAATAAAAACGAATTATTTATGGAACTTGTAAAATAACATATAATGCAGGATAACAGGAATATATATACTCCTATAAGAGCCAGACTGACAAATGTTATTGAGGAATCACCTTTGATTAAAACCTTTGTACTTGTACCTGAAGACAAGTTCTCTTTTAAAACCGGCCAGTTCATCGAATTATCTGTAGATGGAATAGGAGAAGCTCCATTTACCCCCTCTTCTTCACCCCTGATTACAGAAAAGCTTGAAGTAACAGTAATGAAAACAGGATATGTTACAGACTATATGCATATGCTGAAACCCGGAGTTTTTATGGGAATAAGAGGTCCGTATGGAAGAGGTTATCCTGTTGAGACATTCTTTGGTAAGGAAGTGCTCATCCTGGGTGGCGGTTGCGGACTTGCTCCCATCAGATCGCTTCTATTTACACTCGAAAGTATTAAAGATAAGCTTGTTAAAGTCATCCTTTGCTATGGATCCAAGACTCCTGCCGATTGTATCTACAAACCTCTTTTTGACCGGTTAAACAGCACCGAAAAGTTTGAAGCTTATCGCACGGTAGATAAAGCCGATGAAGACTGGGATGGTTCAGTGGGAGTTGCCACAACTCTCCTGAATAAAATCAAAATTAATATCAAGAATTCTGTTGCTGTAGTGTGTGGCCCACCGGTTATGATGAAATTCGGAACTATAAGGCTGCTTGAAATGGGATATAGAGATGATCAGATTTGGCTCTCGATGGAAAAAAATATGTCGTGCGGCCTTGGGAAATGCGGGCATTGCATGATGGGGGAGTTTTTTGTTTGCAGGGATGGCCCTGTTTTTACATATAATGAAATAAAACATAATCCTGAAATATGGAAATGAGGAGATTAGAATTCATAGAATTATCTCATCCTTTTTAAAATTTAAGTTAAAAGATCATGAAACTTACAATTGAAGATTTAAAAAATGTCCGGTTTTTTGACAATTACACAGATGAACAATTGAAAGTATTTATTGGAATAAGCTCAGTGAAAGAATTCAAAGTAAAAGATATATTATTTGAACAATATGATGAGCTTAATGAGATTTATGTACTGCTTGACGGATGCTTATCGCTGGGAATAAGCCTGGCTAAGGAAAAGAGAATCCGTCTCGGTACATTGGAGGAGGGTCAGCTCTTCTCATGGTCTGCAGTTTTCAGTCCATACATCTCTACAGCCTGGGTAATGGTTACATGCCCTACAAAAGTAATGGCCATTGATGCCAAAAAACTCATTCTTGAGTTTGATAAAAATTGTGAATTCGGATTTATAACAATGTCAAAAATTGCCCAGACAATTTCTCACCGGCTGAGTGACACAAGGTTCCAGTTAATGAATCAGATGACTATATGATATATTTATTAACTAAATTAGAAATAAGTTGAAATTGGTCGAAATAAATTGTTGAAAATATAATTCTGTATACAATTGATAATTATGACCCGGAAGATTCTGATAGATATGATCAAGCTACGTTCTGCCATGATTGAAGACTCAACTTTGGCTCTTCCTGAGGCATATTTCTATCCATCACTTAATATCAACGGGTTAAAGACTATCCGCGAACTTGCAACTTTCAGGTTTACCTGCAGAAAATGTGAAGATGCCCCATGCATCAATGTATGTCCCGCCGATGCCCTGGAAAAAGATGAAAACGGAGTTGTTGTACGCTATACAAATCTTTGTGTTTCATGCAAATCGTGCGTTACAATCTGTCCCTTTGGAACATTGATGACTGATTTCTTTAAACACCACAGGAACAAAGACCTTTTCTATGATCTGAACGATGAGAAGGAGATGGAAAAATTCATTAAGGCTTGTCCCGGGGGAACGGTAACTATTACTTATGAGGATGAATCACCAGATAAGAATATATATATTCTGAATGAAAAAGTGCTCATAAAAGATTATTTATATATCACTGAAAAAGAGTAAATTTCAACAATATGGCAGTTAACCTCTTTTATTTTCTTGTCTTCCCCGGCCTGCTATTTACCGCAGTAACCGGAGCATTCCTTTCGTGGTTCGACAGGAAAATTACCGCCAGGGTACAATTTCGCAAGGGACCACCTGTTTTACAGCCGTTTTATGATTTCTTCAAATTGTTACTTGTCAAAGAAACAATACTGCCAAAGTATGGATCTCCAATAATATTTCTTCTTGCACCAATCTTTGCTGTATTTGGCGCCAGTATGGCAGGGGTTTTCATTCTGCTCCCTTTATTGAATATAACTACAGGGTTTCGGGGGGATGTGATAGTTATCTTTTATCTGATTACAATCCCGTCATTTTCATATATTATTGGTGCTCTTGCTTCAGGAAATCCTCTTGCTGCAGTGGGTGGATCAAGGGAGATGAAACTTATCCTGAGTTATGAGCTGACTTTTATCCTGGTAATATCCGGGATTATTATGAAATGCGGACAGCAATTTAATCTGTATTCAATTATACAGGCACAACAGTCCGGATCTCCTTTTATCGGAAGTATTTCAGGAGTGCTTTTATTCATCGCAGGTATATTTTGTGTCCAGGCAAAACTGGCACTGGTCCCATTTGATATGCCTGAAGCAGAAGCAGAAATAACAGAAGGAATTTTTATTGAGTATTCCGGTGCTGCCTATGCCATGATAAAACTTACTAAATATATCATGTTTTTTATACTCCCTGCTTTTCTGATTGGGCTGTTAATGAGTGGATTCAGACTTGAAGGAATTGGTGTCTTATGGGCAGTACTTAAGGTCATTTCAGTTGTACTTATCTTGACTCTGATAAGGAATACAAATCCAAGGGTAAAAATCAAACAGGCTATCAGCTTCTTTTTTATATGGATGAACCTGGTTGCCATAGTTGCTCTTATATTGATTGCGTTTGGTTATTAAATATCTATCGACGTGGGGTTTAAAAATTATTGCTTTAAAAAATCGCTCTGGGTTTTCCATTTTGGAGGAGCCTCTTGCAATAATTGTGATATTGAGATACTTGATTGCCTCACCCCAAGGCATGATCTTGAACGTTTTGGTATTCTCCTGGTCGGAAGCATCAGGCATGCTGATGTACTTCTTGTTAACGGTTCTATAAATATACGTGATAAAGAGAGACTGTTAGAGGTTTACAAACAGGCTCCAAAACCAATACTTGTTGTTGCGATAGGAGCTTGCGGATGTACGGGAGGATATTTTACCGAAAGCTACACTTTTGCAGGCCCTGTTGATAAGATAATACCTGTCAACGCTTATGTTCCGGGTTGTCCGCCTAAACCGGAGGCAATAATTGCGGGGATTATAAAGCTGGTGGAGAACTCGTAAAGGTGAGGAAAGAGACAAAGAGACAAAAAGAAATATCAATTGACCAAATGAATACAGAACTGATCATAGAAAATTTCAAAGAAAAATTTAAGTCTGACATTCTTGAGATAACAATAAAGAATCAGAAGCGAATTATTATAACGGTAACGCCTGATTCAATAATTAATGTTGCAGCTTTTTTATTCAGGAAAGAAGGATTCAGGTTTATTATTGCTTCTGCTTTGCATACGAAAAAAGGATTTGAAATTCACTATCATTTTAGTAAAGATACTATAGGACTGATACTTAACATTCATGTTATTCTTGATAAGGATAATCCGCAAATTGAATCACTTTCGAACATATTCAATGCATCGAATTGGATAGAAAGGGAGATGCATGAGCTTTTTGGAATCAATTTCCTGAATCACCCCAACCAGGAGAAACTGATATCTGAAGGGAACTGGGCAGAAGGTGTTTATCCTTTACGCAAGGAGTTTAAATAAAGCTGAGATCATCTGCGATGAGCAAAAAAACACTCATACCGATTGGACCATATCATCCCCTTCAGGAGGAGCCTGAACTGTTTAAGCTCTATTGTGACGGTGAGATTGTAAAGGATATCAAATGGGAGACCGGATATAATCATCGGGGCATTGAAAAGCTAAGTGAATCAAAGACTTATGAACAGGTTTTTTTCCTTGTGGAACGTATATGCGGAATCTGTTCAAACTCACATCCTTTCGCATTTGCTAATGCTGTTGAAGAAATTGCAGATATCGAAATTACAAACAGGGCAAAATATATAAGGTCAATAATCGGTGAGCTCGAGCGTGTACACAGTCATCTCCTATGGGTTGGACTGGCAGGGCATTTCCTCGGTTATAATACTGTTTTCATGTGGGCATGGAAATATCGTGAACCTGTACTCGACCTTTTTGAAATGATCTCAGGCAACAGGAACAGCTATGCAATGTTCAAGGTAGGTGGTGTCAGAAGAGACATTGAAGACAGCAAAATTCCTGTTATTAAGAAAGTTCTGGATGATATAAAGAAAAAAACGGATTTGCTGACGGGAGCAATTATGGATGATCCTGTAATTCATGCCAGGACCAAAGGAGTTGGTATTTTGTCCAGCCAGGATATTATTGATTATGGAGCAGTTGGTCCAACTGCAAGGGCTTCAGGTGTGGCAATTGATGTGCGAAAAGACGATCCCTATGCAGCCTATCCTCTTGTTAACTGGAAAGTGATAACAGCTGAAGCCGGTGATGTTTTTGCTAAAGCAGAAGTCAGACTACTTGAGATGTATGAATCAATCTCCATCATTGAGCAATGTCTCGAGGGCCTTAAAAAGGAAAAAGAGGGAGACATTTCATTAAAAGTTAAAGAGATACCCGAAGGAATCGGGAATGGAAGGGCAGAAGCACCACGTGGTGAAGTTTTCCATTTTGTGCAATCAGACGGTTCTAACTCGCCTGCCAGACATAAAATAAGGGCTCCCAGCTACGTCAACATTGCAACATTCAAAAAGTCGTGTATAGGTCAGACAATTTCCGATGCCACAATTTCACTGGCTGCGGTTGATCCTTGTTACTGTTGTACTGAACGGATGGCTGTGGCGTATGATTTAAACTCAGGAGAAAAAATAATGAACGCTGCTGAACTGATTAACGAATCTGTAAAGAAGACTAATGAGATAAAGAGAACAATGAAAAGTCAGCTATGAAAGAGATTATCAGCATAATATCTTTGCCCGTTCTTGCCGGTCTTATATTACTTGTTGTTCCGGAAAAATTCAGAACCATCAAAGGTTTAGTTGCTATGCTGGTAAGTATAATTACAGGTTATCTTTCAGTAATGATTTACAGTTCAGGTAGTCAGCTTCACCATCTGAATGAGCTGTCGGCCGGTTCAACCTTATATATTTTTGGCTTTGACATTCTTCACAATGCCGGAAGGTACATGGCATTCAACAGCGATAGCCTTAGTAAACTTATTGTCTTGTTTATCAGTCTTTTTAGCATTCTGATTCTATTATATTCACTGTTCTATATTAAAGAAGGAAGAGTCAGAAACTATTATCCGTATTTTCTTATTACACTTGGTTGCGCATATGGTGCTGTAGTATCTGATAACCTCCTGTTATTCCTTTTATTCTGGGGAATACTTGGCATAACTTTATATAAACTAATTCAGAGGAATGATGAAGAAAGCTCTGCAACTGCCAAGAAAACACTTATTCTAATCGGGGCTTCCGACAGTATTATGATAATCGGAATTGCAATTGTCTGGAAAATTACCGGTTCGCTGAGTATGGGAGCCATATCATTGACAACTACAAATGTTTTATCAGTTGTTGCTTTCCTGGCCTTACTTACCGGAAGTTTTACAAAAGCCGGTGCTTTCCCGTTTCATACATGGGTTCCCGATTATGCAAAGAGTGCTCCTGCCTCATCAACTGCTTATCTTCCTGCTTCACTTGATAAACTTCTGGGCATATATTTTCTTGCCAGGATAACTACAAGTATGTTTATACTGAATGAATGGCTGACACTTCTTCTTTTATCAGCCGGGGTGATCTCAATAATAACTGCTGTTATGATGGCTCTTGTCCAGCATAATTACAAAAGGTTGCTCGGATTTCATGCCGTTTCGCAAGTTGGTTATATGATTCTTGGCTTTGGACTCGGCTCGATGATAGGTGTGGCAGCGGGTCTTTTTCATATGATCAATAATGCTTTATATAAAAGCGGACTTTTCCTCTCTGCCGGATGTGTGGAATATCGTACCGGGAAAGAAGATATTGATGACCTTGGAGGTCTGTCAAAAGCAATGCCCTTTACATTCTTCGCTTCCCTGATTTTTGCCATGTCAATTTCAGGAGTTCCTCCATTCAATGGATTTGCCTCAAAATGGATGATATATCAGGGAATAATAGATTTTGGCAGCGGAACCGGAATCGCTAATAAACTCTGGGTGGTTTGGTTGGGATTGGCTGTATTGGGTTCTGCACTTACACTTGCCAGCTTTATCAAATTAATAGGAGGCATCTTTCTTGGTCGTCGTAAATCAGAGTTTGAAAAGGTCAGAGAAGTACCGGTTATGATGTGGATACCGATGATTGTGCTTGCAGTATGCTGCATCTTTTTTGGAGTGTTTGCTACAAATTTCATTGTACCAAAACTATTCATGCCGGTTTCTGGCGCATTTCAATTCAATGGATTCTGGAATTCATCATTTGTATCATTGCTTGTTTTGGTCTCAATTATTCTTGGAATAATTGTCTATCTGGCATTCAATATTAAAAAATTCAGAACTGAGGATAGCTTTATCGGTGGAGAAAAAATTCAGGATCAGACAGGTTATTCCACTCCGGAATTCTATAAAACTATTGGTGAATTCCGTTTGTTTTCATGGATCTATAAGAAAGCCGAAGAACGATGGTTTGACATTTATGACTTATCAAAACAGTTTGTATTATGGCTTAGTCACCAGTTGAGTGAAGCTCATACAGGTGTATTGCCTGCATATATTATCTGGGTTTTCGCAGGATTAATTGTTATGTTGCTGATTATGATATAAATAATTAAAGCTGAGATGGACCTGACCATATCTTTAATAGTAGGATTCATGATTTTAGGGGCTTTATATGCTATCCATGCCAGGGATCTGCTCTCATCTGTAATAGCTTGCAGCCTGGTAGGATATAGCCTGGTAATATGTTTCTTGCTTCTGAAAGCCCCCGACCTTGCAATAGTTCAGATAGTAGTTGATACTATAACCCTGATAATAATGGTTGCGGTTGTTCTGGATAGCTCGAGGGAGGAATCATATTCAAAATTTGACACACAAGGATATTTTACTGCAGTGACGGCTATTTTCCTGAGCTTGATCCTTCTTTATTTTTATACTCTTTCAATTCATTCGCTGGATGTACTTGGAAAAAGTTCTTTAAGAATGGCAAAACATTATATTGAGGGTGCCGCACAAAAAACCGGCAGTGCAAACCTTGTTACAGGTGTCGTTTTCGATTTCAGGGGTTACGATACTATGGGTGAAGCAGTTGTACTGGTAACTGCAGTACTTGGAGTGCTGACAATTTTAAGATTAAAAGGGAAGAAATAGTGAGGTGTGAGATATGAAGTGTGAAAAAGACAAAAGTATAAAGACAAAAGTCAACGCGAAACGATAAACGAGTAACGAGAAATTAGAATCTGAGACCAATGAAAGGGATGACATTAATAGTAAAAAAGACCACTCAGCTTATTGCGGGGATGATTTTCATGTATGGAATTTATGTAATAGTGCATGGCCATCTGACCCCTGGAGGAGGATTCGCAGGCGGAGTCGTTATTGCAGGATCTCTTATCCTGATCACACTTTCTTATGGCGGCGATTTTCTGAAACTCTTGAAAGAAGAATCCGGAACAACCATAGTTGAAAGTCTCGCTACAATCATGGTTATAATTATTGCTGTTTCAGGTTTTTTATTCGGGACTAAAATCTTCTTTAACAATTTTCTTCCTAAAGGAATTGTGGGACATCTGGTAAGTGCCGGCGTATTACCTCTATACAATATTTTTGTTGGAACGGAGGTGGCAGCATCAATATTTATAATATTTCTTTCACTTATAATCTTTAAGGAGGAGTCTAAGGAATGATTGCGTATATAATGTGTTTCATATTGTTTCTGGTCGGATTGTACGGTGTAATTACCAGGAGAAACCTGGTTAAAATCGCTGTTTCACTTTCGATCATGGAGATAAGTACCTTTTTGTTCTTTGCCCTCGTGGGTTACATCGATGGCGGCGTCGCACCAATAGTAGATCCGGCTGATCCTGCTAAAATATACGTCGATCCTTTACCACAGGCGCTGGTGCTTACTGCAATTGTTATCGGACTGGCAACAACTGCGATGCTGATGGCCGTCATTATAAGGCTTTACAGAAAGTATGGAACTTTCGATATCAGAGAGATCAAAAACTTAAGAGGATAAAATATGAATCCGCTGATACCACTATTTGTTGTTATTCCTCTGGCAGGAGCTTTCCTGATAATGATTATCGGAAGGTTTATTGAAGAGTTTAACAAATACTTCACTTCCCTCGTCCTTCTTTTCCTGACCTGTATCAGTTTCTATTTCCTTTTCACAACCGGAGAAAAAATATTTGTATATAAAGTTGGTGGATGGGAACCTATAAGAAGTGTTCCTATAGGTATCTACATGGTTATGGATGGGTTTACTGTAATCGTAGTTTGCATAATAAACCTGATTGGTTTCTTATCAGCCTTTTATTCAATCTCTTATATTAAAAGATAT
>Ga0208478_1000154_pt1 | contig 26859 bp, 25 predicted proteins | sample NGESurdeep072012_5_FD_184462 | JGI IMG/M metagenome (GOLD analysis project Ga0208478, IMG submission 184462) | Arctic peat soil microbial communities from Barrow, Alaska - NGEE Surface sample 415-2 deep-072012 (SPAdes) | ecosystem: Environmental > Terrestrial > Soil > Wetlands > Peat ...
TCTTGTCTTTTCTGCTGTGAAAGATGGTATTACCGATATATACATTCATACTATTGCTTCTGGAACTAATGATCAGATCACAAGGGATATAGCAGATGATCTAAATCCTTCGTTCATGAAAGATTCGCCTGACGAAATAATTTTTTCATCGAATAGATTATCTGATACGCTCACAAATACGGCAGATCCTTTTGAAAAAGTATCACAAACATTCGATCTTTTTACATACGACTTAACAAGAAGAAATAATATCCTGGTAAGGCTTTCTGAAGGGAAATATACTGACAGGTTTCAGGCATCTGAAGTCACAAGGAATAAATTTACATACATAGGCAACCAGAACGGGATATTTAACAGGTACACAGCAAAATTCGACAGTTCAATCAGTTTAATTGATACAATTGCTCATTACAGATATTATATTAATTCCCAGCCTTCTACTAATTATGACAGGAACATCAGGAACCAATCAGTTATGAATGGAACTGACCCATTTGGTGAAGTTCTTTTCACTAACAGGCAGTATGTTTTAAGAAAAGGACTTCAAAGCCAGTCAAATCCTGTGCCACCAGGGGAGATGGTGAACACTAAACTGCGGAACGAGAAAAATCAATATTTCCATAAAGCAGACAGCATAGAACAGTTAAGGCAATGGCTTGTAGCGGAAGATAAAAAAAGAAGGGATACGCTTACCAAACCACTCTATGAATACTATATCAAGAATGAACCCATTGACATAAATCATTACATATTTGAAAAAGAGAAACAAAACTACTATAATCAATTATGGCGGAAAAAATATATGGATATCGACCTTGATACCGGACATATTGACCTTCCTTTGATAAGAATTTATGAGACCTCCTTTTATAATAATTATATTGCTACCCAAATCGACTTTAGTTTTCTTAATAATTCATATCAGGTTTATAACGGAGGGGCTCCCTATTTTAATCCGGGAGTAAACCTTCTTACCAAAATAGGAACTGTTGATTTATTCGAGGACTATAGGATCACAGGAGGGTTCAGGTTCGCCGGGAATTTTGACAGCAATGAATACCTGCTCAGTATCGAGAACCTTAAAGGGACCTTTGACAAGCAATTAATATATCACAGACAGACCTATTCCAGTTCTGATTCAACATATTTTAAAACTTACTCACAGGATATACATTTTTCCCTTTCCAAACCTATAACACCTGTTTTAGCACTGAAGGGAACCATTTCATACAGGTACGACCGGCATGTCTTTCTGGCCACTGATATTGCCACTCTCAACTATCCAAATATTTCACAACAATGGGCAAGCCTTAAAGGAGAAGTAATTTTTGACAATACACGTCACAGAACTATTAATATTTACTTTGGCACCAGGTTTAAGATATTCGGCGAATATTATAGAGAGCTTACCAGTAAAAAATCCGATATGGTTGTTCTGGGTGTGGATTTCAGAAAATATATCCGAATTCACAGAGAACTGATTTGGGCAAACAGGTTTGCTGCCAGTACCTCCTTCGGCCCTACCAAACTGTTATATTACCTTGGTGGTGTCGATAACTGGATGGGGTATCTGTTTAATAAAGTCCCGATGTTCGATAATACCATACCGGTAACTCCTAATGTAAACTATGGTTTTCAGACGCTTGCCACAAATATGAGAGGTTTCTCGCAAAATGTCAGAAACGGAAATAGCTTCGCCCTCATAAACAGTGAATTAAGATGGCCGGTGGTACGGTATCTTGCCGGTCATCCCCTGCGATCAAACTTCCTGAACAGTTTGCAAATTGTTGGATTCGGTGATATAGGAACAGCCTGGTCGGGAAAATCCCCATGGTCGGGTACTAATGGTTATGATACCCAAACGATTACCAGTGGCCCGGTATCAGTTACGCTTGATTCAAACAGGGACCCTATTGTAGAAGGTGTTGGTGCAGGACTAAGAGCGCAGATTCTTGGCTATTTCGTCAGGGCTGACTGGGCCTGGGGTATCGAGAACAGCTACATTCTTCCAAGAATTTTCTATTTATCATTCAGTCTCGATTTTTAACTGGTCCATATAAACTATTTATTAATGCAGGGAATAAAAGAGCATATCCTTGTTAAATCTGCTGATCTGAAAAAAGAGGTAATAATCCTCGGCCGGCATTTCCATCAGCATCCTGAACTGTCCTACGAAGAGACTGAAATGCTGAAATTGCATACCTCTGATTTTGATATTGATGAGGATGGTCTTGAGACAGGTGTGGCAAATCTTAGTTGGCTTGTATAATTTTTTATTATCAGAAGATTAGCTGATTAAGGAATATTATCAACATATATATAGCATGTTTCTTTTTCAATTAAAAAAATTAAGGTAATTTTGTGCGAAATTGTAATTAATTAATTAATCAAAAAATAATCGAAATGGCTTACAAAATTAATAATGATTGTACTGCTTGCGGAACATGTATCGATGAGTGTCCTGTTGAAGCAATATCAGAAGGCGACATCTATAAAATTGATCCGGATGTATGCACTGACTGTGGTGCTTGTTCTGATGTTTGCCCTGTTGAGGCTATCCATCCGGAATAGAATTACTATTAAAGAAATAAAAAGGGATACGCTATGGCATGTCCCTTTTTGTTTCTATTGGGGGCTGTATTTAGCCTTTTCCAGAATTCCCTGAACATCAGTATTTTTAATCATCTCCTGAATTTTTATTCCGGGATTTTTCATCATATATGATTCGACAATCCTGAAACCCAGCCAGATGGCAGCACGTCCAGGTGATTCCTTTGTAAAATAACCTGTAAAAGGAGCTTCCCCGGTAAGTTTGCGTATAGTAAACTGATCACTGCTGAACAGAAGATTGTTCTCAACTAGATATTGCCACATCTGACTTTCATTGTTCCTGCAGAATTTCATCTGACCGGGTGTGAAACCAAAGATAATTTCATCGGAGGTTTCGGGTAACATGCATTTTTCAAAGTATTTAAGCTTACCGTTGTGAATAATTTCTGCCAATACATTGTCAGTCGGATATTTAAGTGCAGAAAAATCCCATTCAGAAGCACCCCATCCATACATACAGTCGGGAACAATATTTTCAGGAGTCATCCTGGCAGCGATATATTTGTAAATATTAAGCCTTGGATAATATTCACAATTGGCTCCGAGGTACCTGTCAAGACCTATACCAAGCAATGAGTCTCCAGTGATGATGCTATTATTAAATCCTGTGATACAAGTGAATACAGCTGGTACACCTTTTTCAGGGAAATAATACAGATAGTGACTGAAAGCTCCCTGAAGTTCTTTTTCAATTGACTCTACTTCAGGAAATTGCTTCATCGTCAGGGCGAAAACTTCATTATTCTGTTTATCAGAACAAAACCGGAGAAGTAAATCGCCAAACGATGTTTCATTTATATCACCGGTATTTACCACTAAACTGAATAGCTGAAGAAAACCGTTATATTTCTTTTTGAGAGCAGGAACCATCTGCAAAATTTCATCGGGATTCAATGTGAAAAGATCTTTTTCGAGTCTCTTTATTTTAATATTTACATTTATTGATGATGTATTAACCTTGTAATGATTTTTTTTGCACGAAGTCGTGGCTGCGAAGATCGTCAACAGAAGAAAAAAAGCAATAGATCGTATTTTCATTTTGTTCTCTTTTTTCACATTCTAAATTAAATACTTTTTCGCTGATAAGGCAACTAATAAAAACGAAACCGTAACTTCACTTATTATTTGTTATTTTTACCAAAGAATTGAAATTAAAAAGGGTATGATTTTTTTTATTGCCACCTAACTTTGACTTAACAATACATTAAGTATGACACGAACACAAAAATACATATCAAGAATACAAAAAATAACTCTCATACTGGTATTAATTTTTTCTTCGGTTTTTTCAAATGCCCAACAAAAAATTAGTTTCGGAATACATGCCGATCCGGTTATCAGCTGGTTCTCAACCGATACCAGGGAAGTCAAAAATGATGGAGCCAGACCTGGCTTCAGTTTTGGGCTGATATTTAATAGGTATTTCGCACCAAACTATTCATTTTCAACTGGTATAAGTCTCCTTAATGCAGGAGGCAGACTGGTTAGTTCTGATACAACTGTTATGAACTTTTCAAATTTCAAAGCTACAGTTTTACCTGGCAAAACAGTTATATATAAAATTCAATACCTGGTTTTTCCTCTCGGACTTAAGCTACAGACGAATCAGATCGGATACCTCACTTTTTTTTCTGATCTTGGGTTTGATCCTAAATTTGTTATCAACAGTAAAGCAGATATTCCTTCTCTTAATATCACGGGGGAAAATGCTTCAAAGGAATTAGAGGTGTTTAACCTTTCCTACCACATTTCAGGAGGGATCGAATATTCACTGGGTGGCAAAACAGCTTTGATATTTGGTTTGAATTTTGATAATAATTTCCTTGATATTACCAGGGATATCGGAAAACAGCCAACTGACAAGGTGTCACAAAAAACATTGAGCTTCAGATTTGGTGTTAACTTTTAACACTGTACAAATGAAAATAACAGTTGCACAACTGAATTATCATATCGGCAACTTTACCGGCAATAAGGATTTGATCTGCAAGGCTATCAGAAAAGCAAAAGCTGAGGGATCGGATCTTATTATATTTTCTGAACTCTGTATACCCGGATACCCTCCGCTTGATCTGCTTGACCGTCTTGATTTTATCGAAAAATGCGAAAATACAGTTAAAGAGATTGCAAAAGAGTGTACCGGAATTGCAGCTATTGTGGGCTCTCCTACCATTAACAAAAAGCCTGAAGGCAAAAAACTCTATAATTCGGCTCTGTTGTTATCGGAGGGAAAAGTGATTTTTTCCTCAAATAAAGCATTGCTTCCTACTTATGACATCTTTGATGAATACAGGTACTTTGAACCTGAAAATCAGTTTCGGGTTTTTTTATTCAAAGGTATAAAACTTGCTATTACAATATGCGAGGATCTCTGGGACGAACAGCCATTCGACAACGAATTCGAAAAGACAAGGCTTTACACAGTCTCCCCAATGGAAGAACTTGCCAGGCAAAATCCGGATATAATAATCAATATTGCTGCTTCGCCATTTTCATATTCTAAAATTGAAGCAAAGGAAAACATCTTCATATCTAAAGCTATTAAGTACAAAATACCTGTAATATCAGTTAACCAGACAGGTGCAAATACTGAACTTATTTTCGATGGTGCCTCTATCGTTGTCAACCAAAAGGGTGAGATATTTAATCAACTCCCCTTTTTCGAAGAAGCAGTTGAGACCTACTCATTTGAGAACATTATATCAGGTTCAATTGCTAAGAGAGATACCAAACCAGACTCTATTTCTCTTATATACAAAGCTCTGGTGACAGGGTTGCGTGATTATTTTTCGAAAACAGGTTTAAAAAACAGTATTATCGGACTTTCAGGGGGAGTGGATTCTGCCATTTGCCTCTGTCTTGCAGTAGATGCTCTGGGGAATGAAAATGTGAGGGTACTGCTAATGCCATCCCGATACTCATCTGATCATTCTGTAAGGGATGCTGTAACTCTTGCCAATTCTCTCAAAGTTCATTATGATATTGTAAATATTGAAAAGCCCTTCCGTGCTTTCGAGGAAGATCTTGCACCTGTTTTCAAGGGGATGAACCGCGATGTTACTGAAGAAAATATTCAGGCCCGTATCAGGGCCATTCTGCTGATGGCTGTGTCAAATAAATATGGATGCATTGTTTTGAATACATCTAACAAGAGCGAAGCTGCAGTTGGATATGGTACTCTCTACGGAGATATGGCCGGTGGTTTGTCAGTAATAGGTGATGTTTATAAAACTGATGTTTACCGGCTTGCAGGATTCATTAACAGGGAAAGTGAAATCATTCCGGAAAGCATAATCAGGAAATTGCCTTCTGCTGAACTAAGACCTGACCAGTTTGATACTGATTCGCTTCCGGATTACAACATCCTTGATTCAATTTTGTACCAGTATATCGAATTGCAAAAGCCTGCCAGTCGAATCATAAAGGAAGGAGCTGATAAGGACACCGTTTTAAAAGTTATCAGGATGATCGACTTCAATGAGTACAAAAGATACCAGGCATCGCCTGTTCTAAGAATCTCGTCAAAATCATTCGGAGCAGGAAGAAGAATGCCTCTGGTTGCAAGGTACTAAGTTAAACATTGTCATTTCATGCGATATCTTAATCCGTATATTGAGTTGTGTCTTGAAGGCTCTTCATCCATTTTTAAAGGATTAAATCAGAAAGACAAAGAAACACTTGTCCAACAACATACCCTGGAAATTATTAAAAAAGGCCAGTTTTTATTTAAAGAAGGAGAAAAACCATGCGGATTGATATGCCTGGCCTCAGGTAAAGTAAAAGTTTTTAAGGAAGGAGTTGGTGGAAGAGCACAGATACTCAGGATGGTACGCCAGCATGGATTTATTGGCTATAAAGCTTTATTCTCTGATATCCCATGGTCAGTATCAGCCATAGCAATTGAAAATTCTGCAATATGTATTTTTGAGAAAAGTTCCTTCATCAGGATCCTAAAGAAAAATCCTGACCTTTCAATGAAATTTATAAAGGTAATTGCTGATGAATTATGGTTTTCAAACAATAGAACTGTTTCGCTTACCCAGAAGCATACCAGAGGACGTGTTGCTGAATCGCTATTAGTACTTCGCGACACATATGGTTATGAAGCGGACGGAAAAACAATCCGGGTATCCATGTCACGGGAGGATATCGCCAACCTGTCGAACATGACTACTTCAAACGCTATCCGAACTCTCTCCAACATGGCCTCTGAAGGAATCATTGAAATTTCAGGAAGAAGGATCAGCATCCTCAACAGCAACCAACTTGAATCTATAAGTGAACTGGGCTGATCCGTCAATAGTTAAAATTTGTTTTGTCTACTCCCTGAAGAAGACTCTCTTCACACGTCTTGGAATCGAGGTAAGGATCTCATATGGAATGGTCTGACATTTCTCAGCAATCTCATCTATTGAAATTTTTTCGCCAAATATTTCGGCTTCATCCCCAGTTTCAGCATTCAGTCCTGTAATATCTGCCATACACATGTCCATACATATATTCCCTATAATTGAAACCCTTGAACCCTTAATAAACAGTTTCCCGTTCCTGTTACCTAGTTTCCGGTTTAAACCATCTGCATAGCCAACAGGTAATATAGCAATAATTCTTTCATTTTCAGACACATCTGTACACCCATAACCTACCGGTTCACCTGCTTTTACTTTTTTGATCTGTGAAATCCTTGTTTTGAAACGTCCGGCTGTTTTAAGATCAAAACCTTCAAAATGCCCGACACCGTATATTCCAATACCCGGACGCACCATTTCAAACTGATATTGTGGGAAACGTGCAATACCTGAAGAATTAAGTATATGGCGAAGAAAGGGGTAGCCTATTATTTCATGAATCTGTTCAACTGCCCTTAAAAATACTTCCACCTGATGGCGACTAAAATGATCAAGTGCAGGGTCCTCACTTCCAGCCAGATGCGAGAAAACCGAAACAACTCTTAAACACTCCTGCTCTTTAATTCTTTTGGCCAGGTTATCGACATCTTCCGGCATGAAGCCCAGCCTGTGCATTCCTGAATCAATTTTAATATGAACAGGATAGCTGATCAGTCCGTGTCTGGAAGCCACCGCTTTAAATTCTTCAAGAGATAAAAGACTATATATTTCAGGCTCAAGAGAATATTTTATCATTAGTTCTGATGCGGAAGGATCAGGATTCATAACCATTACCGGGAGTGTAACACCAGAGTTTCTCAACTCAACTCCTTCATCAACATAAGCCACTGCCAGATAACTTACCCGGTGGTACTCAAGCAAGGCTGATATCTCGGCCGGTCCTGCCCCATATGCAAATGCTTTGACCATTGCCATAATTCTTGTATCAGGATTAAGATGTCTGCGGAATTCATTAAGGTTATGAGATATGGCATCCAGATTTACCTCCAGAACCGTCTGATGAATCTGCTGTTCAAGCAGTTTACCTATTTTCTCAAACTCATATATCCTTGCTCCTTTAAGAAGTACTATCTCATTTCTGAAATCAGTGTAATTTAAACTATTTACAAACTCATCAGTTGTATAGAAAAACCTGGCACTGTGATCAAATAAAGCGCTATTTCTTACAAGAGCATTTCCAATCCCGATAAACTTTTTAATACCGGTTTTCCTTATCAAGCCTGCTACCTCACCATATAACTCCTTTTCATCTCTGCCACTCTGAACAAAATCAGAAAGTATTAAGGCAGGGTCCTTTCCATCCTGCGATTTAAGGTATTCAAGAGCCATCCCGAGTGACCCGGGATCTGAATTATAATAATCCTCGATAAGCTGGCAATTATTGATGCCCCTCTTCAATTCCATCCTCATAGCGACAGAGACAAGTCCAGCCAACCCTTTGGAAATAATATCAGCATTTATCCCCAAAGCAAGACATACAGAAGCAACAGTAATAGCGTTTTCAACGGAAGCCCTGTCGGAGAATGGAATTTCAAAATTGTTGGTAATACCAGCAAAGCTCATCCGGATACCTGTGCGACCTAGTGGCAGGGAACTCTTTTTAACAAAAATCTTTGCTCCGGAATGTTTGCAGGACCAGTCCACCAGTTTCTTTGATCTTAATATTTCATTATTGAGGATTGCTTGTTGAATAATTTCATGATCGCTGCAATATATTATTAAATAGGAATTTACGAAAAGTTTAAGCTTCTCCTCTGCCTTCATTTTATTATCAGGAAAATTCTCCCTGTGGGCATCGCCGATATTTGTTATTATACCAATATCAGGATTGATGACCTGCTGAAGGTTGGCCATCTCCCCCGGTAATGATATGCCTGCCTCAAATATTCCCAGCTTATATTTGTTATCAAGTTTCATGACTGAAAGAGGTACTCCTATCTGTGAATTATAACTTTTCGGACTTCTGATTACGGAGGTAGTAAGGCCAAGGATATCTGCCAGCCACTCTTTTACAACGGTTTTTCCTGCACTTCCCGTGACTGCTATTACATGTGAATTAAAGGATTTCCGCTTATATGAAGCTAATAATTGCAATGCTTCAACCGTATTAACGGTAACTATAAATGCCGCTTCACCAAGTCTTTCAGTTTCTTCTGGAAGTTTTTCTACAACAAAAATCCTTATGCCTTTCTGATACAGGCTATCAATAAAATTATGCCCATCGTGATTCTTTCCTTTTAATGCAAAAAAAAGAAGACCATCAGTGACACTTAACTGACGTGTGTCAGTCACGATTTCTGTAACTAAAAGATCAGGAGGACCTGTCAGTTTACCTTTTACAATCCGGGCAATATCAGATGAACTTAGTTTCAATGGTTACTTATTTAAGGCTGCATTATAGCAATTCCTGCAAAGAGGTTCGTAAAGGTTTTTTTCACCGAGGAGCACTACCTGTGCATCTTCTGATTTTCTGAAAGAATACTGTGCAAGATTCCCGCATCGCATACAAATTGCATGCAATTTTGTAACATATTCCGCCACAACAAGAAGAGCAGGCATAGGACCAAAAGGCTTTCCCATAAAGTCCATATCAAGACCGGCAATCACTATCCGGATACCATTATCAGCCAGCGTATTACAAACTTCAATAATAGAATTATCAAAAAACTGAGCTTCATCAATTCCGACAACATCGACATCGCCTGCCAATAGTAAAATTGCAGAGGCATTATCTACCGGAGTTGAAATGATCGATTTGTCATCATGCGAAACGATCCTGGTCTCGGAGTATCTCTTATCGAGTGAAGGTTTAAAGATTTCCACCTTTAATCCAGAAAACTGTGCCCTTCTTAACCGTCTGATCAATTCTTCAGTTTTACCCGAGAACATTGAACCTGTTATTACCTCAATAGATCCTTTTTTCCCGGTTACCCTTACTGAATTTTCAAGAAAGTCCATCTCTAATCAATGTCTGTTGGCAATACTTAAATAGTAGTTTTATTCATCGCTGACTTGCTGAATAATCGTTACTTTTACAAAATAAAGAAAATGGTTTGTTATATTAACATCTAAATGTATGGATTTCAACTCAACCATCGATTTAATTATTAAAGATCTGAAAGAAGCTTCTGAAATCATTGATGATCTGAAGAAATACCCCGGCGTTCCGGCATTGCAGGTAGAACTCGCGAAATTAAAATGCAGAAGTGCTGGTGAGGTAATTGCTCTTCTTAAAAATCTTAGTGACATTTTGCCAGTCAAAGATGAGCCCGTTCATGAAAAACAGAAAAAAGAAGAATTGAAAGTCCCTGAGAAAAAAGCGACCGAGACTTTCATTCTTGCAGATAAATTCAGCCATACCACCGACCTGAACGATGAGCAATCAGGAAGCATTAAAGCTGAAAAAGATTTATCAGATCACCTGAAGGCCAAACCGATAACCAGCTTATCTGAGGTAATAGGTCTCAGCGACAAGTTCCTCTTTATAGGTGAAATATTCGATGGCAATAAAGATGAATATGCACAGGTAATTTCACAACTCGACAAAGCTGAAAGTCTCGATGATGCTAAGGCTATAATTATGAGCTATACCGATGAAAAACCTGAAAATGAGGCTGTCGTACAACTTCTTGATCTGGTAAAACTCAAATTCCCGGCAAATGAGTAAACTTTTTCTGATACCTACCCCTATCGGTAATCTAAAGGACATTACCTTCAGGGCTGTAGAAATTCTTGGTAGTGTCGATCTGATCCTTGCCGAAGATACCCGTCAGACAAAAAAGTTACTTAATCATTATAATATCTCTACGCCGCTTCAGTCGCATCACATGTTCAATGAACATAAAAGTGTGGAATCGATCTGTTCAAAGATTCTTGGAGGACAGACGATTGCACTCGTTTCAGATGCGGGGACTCCCGGCATTTCTGATCCGGGGTTTTTACTGGTTAGAACATGTCTTGAAAAAGAGATCCCCGTGGAATCTCTCCCCGGGCCGACTGCTCTTATACCGGCTCTGGTAAATTCGGGATTACCATGTGACAGGTTCTGTTTTGAGGGATTTCTTCCTCCCAAGAAAGGCAGAAATAAAAGGATGACCGGGTTAACTGACGAAACAAGAACCATGGTTTTTTATGAATCGCCTTTCCGCCTGGTAAAAACACTGGATGAATTAGCCTTTCATCTGGGTCCCGATCGGAATGCCTCTGTTTCAAGAGAATTAAGTAAAATGTTTGAGGAGAATATAAGAGGTACATTATCTCTCCTTTCAGAATACTATACAAATAAACCGCCAAAAGGAGAGATAGTTATTGTTGTTGCCGGGAAGAAGGATTAATCAGGCAAACGGAGGTTCATCATGGATATCTGATTCATTATCGAATCCTCCTCCAAGTTTTCTCAGGTTATCATGATTCATCTTTGATCCCAGGGTGATACTCTGGGCTCCGATCATATCAGGATTGCCATCCATATCAAAATCATCAATATCCACAAACTGAGCTTTTTCCTCGCGGAATCTCAGTTTTATATCGTCAACCGGACCATTCCTGTTCTTTGCTAGAATGATTTCAGCAATCCCTTTAGTGGAAGATCCATCCTCGAACGTAGGAATACCAAATTTATCCTGTCTATGAATAAAAACAACCATATCAGCATCCTGTTCTATTGCACCCGATTCGCGAAGGTCAGAGAGAAGTGGTCTTTTAGTGCCTCCTCTCATTTCAACTGAACGGTTAAGCTGGGAAAGAGCAAGAATGGGAACATTAAGTTCTTTGGCAATACTTTTAAGCGAACGCGAAATATTACTTACCTCCTGTTCGCGGCTTCCGGCATTTTCAGGTCCCGACATAAGCTGAAGATAATCAACTATCACTATATCGAGTTTGTGTTGAGCCATCAGTCGTCTGCACTTGGCTCTGAGTTCAAATATTGAAATTGCAGGAGTATCATCAATAAATATGGGAGCCTGTACCAGCTTTTTTATTCTGGCATCAAGTTGTTTCCACTCATCTTCAGAGAGGCGGCCGTTTTTTATCTTATCACCCGGGATGTCAGTTTCGGCTATTATTAACCTGTTAACCAACTGAATAGATGACATTTCGCATGAGAATATAGCAACTTTTTTCCCATGGTCGATTGACATATTCCTTGCCATTGAGAGGGCAAATGCAGTTTTTCCCATTGAGGGGCGTGCTGCAATAATTATCAATTCGGATTTCTGCCATCCTGATGTAAGTCTGTCAAGTTTGGTGAATCCTGATGGCGTTCCAACCAGGGCATCTTCCCTTTTACCTGCTTCTTCGATCTCCCTTATTGCCTCCTTAATAACCACATTGATGGGAGCTACTTCTCTTTTTATATTGCCTTCAGCAATTTGGAAAAGAGCATTTTCCGAATAATCGAGAAGCTCGGTTACATCATATGTGTCATCAAAAGATCTTGTCTGTATCTCTGTAGATACTCTTATAAGTTCGCGCTGGATATATTTCTGAGCTACAATCCTTGCATGATAATCAACGTTTGCTGCCGATACAACTTTTGATGTAAGCTGGGTAAGATAGACAGGGCCGCCTACACTGTCTAACTCATTGTGAGAGCGAAGTTCTTCGGTAACCGTGTAGAGATCTACCGGAAACTCCCTGGAAGAAAGATCGGAAATTGCTTTAAATATTTTCTGATGCGCTTCTCTGTAGAAACTCTCTGGTTTGAGAATATCGAGAATTGTAATAACTGCTTCTTTTTCGAGCATAACTGCACCAAGAACAGCCTCCTCCATATCGTTTGCCTGTGGCGGTACCTTACCAAAATCAGGTAAAGTCGTTACAGTTGGCCTTTGGCTATTTCTTTGTTTTGCCATTAATACTATATTTCTGATTTATAATCGTTTAGAAAGCTGAAAAAATATTCACCCGCATAGTTTCAAAGGTATGAATAACCATACTTAGTAGCTAAAAAGGACGGACTTTTGTTACAAACAAGAGATGTTAAAAACTTGTTGAAAAGCTATTAAAAGGATCATTAGCAATAAATTCAAAACCATATGGTATTTTTACATCAAATAGAGGAAGATGATAGTTTTCCCAAATGCTAAAATAAATATTGGGTTGCGGATTACAGGTAAACGTCCCGATGGTTATCATGACATCGAAACGATATTTTATCCTGTAAGGCTTAGTGATGCTCTTGAACTTGTCGTTCCGGATCAGCCAATTATTAAAGATATTCTTGAAGTTACAGGTATTGGTTTCGGAAGTGAATCGGATGACAACCTGGTTTTAAAAACGCTTTTAAAGCTTCGTGGGAAGAGCTACTTCCCCTTTCTGAAAATTCATTTGCATAAAGTAATCCCTATAGGTGCAGGATTAGGTGGTGGTTCATCGGATGCCGCTTGCCTCTTAAAGGTGATTAACAGACATTTTGAACTCAATATTGACAACCCGGGCCTCAAGGCTATGGCATTGGAACTGGGAAGCGATTGTCCTTTCTTTGTGGATTGCATTCCTTCACTGGCTTCAGGGAGAGGTGAGATAATTACACCTGTCAAACCTGTATTATCAGGCTATTATCTGGCTATTCTTAACCCAGGAGTCGGAATCAATACAGGCGAAGCATATCAAAACAGCCGGCCCGTATTTCCTTCAACAAGTCTTATGCAATTAATTGAACTTCCTGTTATCGAATGGCAAGGGCTTATAGTAAATGACTTTGAAGATTTTGCATTTCAAAAATATCCCATAATCGGTGATATAAAAGGGGAATTGTATAGTTCAGGTGCACTTTTTAGTCTGATGTCGGGAAGCGGATCAAGTGTTTTCGGTATATTTTCAGAGAAACCAGCGCTGCCAAAGAAGCTTAAGGAATTTGTGATATGGGAAGGAGTGATGTGATTATCATTCCAGCTGCAACAACACAGTCCCTTTTGAAACTTTATCTCCTTTTTTAACCGCTATTGATTTTACTTTGCCAACCATATTGCATTTCAGTTTGTTCTGCATCTTCATGGCATCGAGTATCATCAGGTCATCACCCTTGAAAACATTCTGCCCTGGTTTTATAAGTATATCGAGAACGGTACCGGGTATAAAGCTTAGTATAATCCGGGGATCAGCAGCCTGGTAAGGTTTCCTGTTTTGAAATTTATTGCTGATCCTGGTCTGATATAAACTGGTGTCAATATTGAGGAATCCTAACTTATCATTTTTATTCATGATTATTTCAGTATTTCTTTTGTGCGCATTTAACTAAAAGGGTGGAAGACCGTGTTTCTTATATGGCATTGAAACATCTTTATTCTCAGATACTTCAATAGAATGCATCAGGAATTTCCTTGTTTCTGAAGGTTCAATAACAGCATCGACATACCCTCGTGAAGCAGCAACATACGGGTTTGCAAACTTGGTTTTATACTCTTCAACCTTTTGTTTTCTCATACCATCAGGATCGGCCGAGGACAAAATCTCTTTCCTGAATATGATGTTTGCAGCTCCTTCGGGTCCCATAACCGCAATCTCGGCAGATGGCCATGCAAAAACAAAATCAGCACGGAGATGTCGCGAACTCATCGCAATATATCCACCGCCGTATGCTTTTCTGAGGATGACAGTCAGTTTAGGAACAGTAGCTTCACTATACGCGTAAAGAACTTTTGCTCCATGCCGTATTACACCTGCATGTTCCTGATCAACACCCGGCAGATAACCCGGCAGATCGACCAATGTAATAATAGGTATATTGAAAGCATCACAATAACGGATGAATCTTGCTGCTTTATCTGAAGAATCAACATCCAATACACCTGCCATTTCGAGTGGTTGATTGGCAACAAATCCTGTTGTACGTCCTCCCATTCTTCCAAAACCTATCACAATATTTTTTGCATAAAGCTCCATAATCTCAAAGAAATCCGAATTGTCCACAACGGCCCTGATAACATCTTTTACATCATAAGGGAGAGTCGGATCTTCAGGAACAATCTTGCCAATATTATATTCAGGTTTCGGTTCACCTGGTTCAAACATTCTGGCTTTCTGCCCATTATTCCAGGGTATAAAGGTGATGAGTTTTTTGATCTGATCAAAACACTCCTCCTCGTTCAGCGCAAAGAAGTGAGCATTACCTGTTATTTCACTATGCACTCTTGCCCCACCGAGATCTTCCATCGAGATTTCTTCTCCAAGGACAGTTTTTATCACTTCGGGTCCGGTGATAAACATTTTTGAAATATTGTCTACTACAAATACAAAATCGGTAAGAGCAGGTGAATAAACGGCACCACCGGCGCATGGGCCGAGGATAACCGAAAGTTGTGGAATAACACCGCTGGATATAGTGTTACGGAAAAAAATTTCACCATAGCCGGCAAGTGAGTTAACCCCTTCCTGGATCCTGGCACCACCTGAATCGTTAATCCCGATAAGTGGCATTCTCATCTTAAGAGCGTGATCCATGATTTTGGTAATTTTTCGCGAATGCATCAATCCCAGTGACCCTCCGGCTACTGTAAAATCCTGAGCAAAAATTGCAACAGGGGCACCATAGATAGTCCCGGAGCCGATAATTACACCATCGCTAGGCAGCGACTTTTTATCCATATCAAAATCACGTGCATCGTGTTCCACAAATAAGTCATATTCATTGAAGGAATTTTTGTCAAGTAAAGCCATAATGCGTTCACGCGCCGTTCGTTTCCCCATTGCTTTCTGCTTCTCGATAGCCTGTTCTCCTCCGCCAAGAAGAACCTTCTCACGTTTTTCCTGAAGTTCACGTATCTTTTTGTTGACTGGCATATAAATCTGTTTTAATTGTCCGTTATGAATCATTTTCTATAATGAGAACTCAATTTCAGTGTACAATTTTAAGGAAATTGAATGAGTTATAACCTATTTCGGCGCCAATTTATAAAGCACAAGACCGATTACTGAATAAATGATATTTGGGATCCACATTGCCAGCATAGGACCAAGGTTACCTTTGAGGCAGAATTGTGAAGCAAACTGTAAAAAAAGAATATAGGAAAAACTAAGCATAAGACCTATTCCGATATTCATACCGATACCTCCTCTTATCTTTCTCGATGACAGAGATACACCGATCAGTGTAAGTATAAAAACTGCAAATGGATTAGCAAACCGCCTGTATTTTTCAATAAGGAAAAGTTTAAGCTCATCAGATCCCTGGAGCCGGAGGAGTTTGATATAATTATCGAGCTCACGCGACGTCATGGTTCCAACGAAACCCGCGTCCCTTGAAAAATCATTTGGTCGTATCGTAAGAGTTGTATCAATTTGACTGCCTTTGGTAATTACCTCTTCATCACCCTTTATTTTACGGACATAATAATTAAGGGCAGACCATTTATGGAGTATAGTATCATATTTTACAGACACAGATGACAGTTTAGATACGAGCTTTCCGCTATCGTTAAATTGTTCAATAGTGAAATTCTGCCCTCTCTGGCTTATGGGATTGAAGGTTCCCATATAAACATAAATATTTTTAAAGACCTGTCTATGAATGTTTTCTACTGTTATTCTCTTGCTGGATGAATGGTAGTACTTATCTTCAAAATCCATCCTTATAAGGTTCGATTTGGGGATAACGAAATTAGTTAAAACGAATGTAAATGTCGCTATGATAAACGCTGAAAGAAAATACGGCCACATCATTCTCCGAAAACTCATTCCACTGTTAAGAATCGCTATTATCTCCATGCTTACCGCCATTTTAGAAGTGAAGAAAATAACGGCAATAAAGACAAACAACGGCGCAAACAGCATAGCGAAATAGGGAATGAAATTCATGTAATATTCAAATATTATCGCCTTTACAGGTGCCTGCTTCTCCATGAAATTGTCGATCTTTTCAGCGAAATCAAATACGACAGCAATTGTCAGTATCAATACAATACAAAAGAAGAAAGTACCAAGAAACTTCCTGATAATATATACATCTATAAGTTTAGGCTTCAGAAAACCTATAGCCTCTCTGAAAGCTTTTTTATCATTGAGTTTTTCCATTTTTTAAAATTACCTTCTGCAATTTTTTCCCGTGCTTCACCAACCAGCTTCAGATAAAAGGCCAGGTTATGAATACTTGCGATCTGAGCTCCTAGGTTTTCACCTGACATAACAAGGTGCCTTAGATATGCCTTTGAATAGCATAGACTTACTGCTGACGGGCCTTCGGGATCTATCGGACTGAAATCATCCATCCATTTTTTGTTTCTTATATTAATAGTACCCTCACAGGTAAACAGCATTCCGTTTCTTCCATTTCGAGTAGGCATAACACAATCGAACATATCAATGCCTCTTTCAATCGCTTCAAGAATATTGACCGGAGTACCGACTCCCATCAGATAACGTGGTTTTCCATCAGGAAGTATCTTATTTACAATCTCTATAATCCGGTACATCTCATCCGCAGGTTCTCCGACAGATAACCCTCCTATTGCATTTCCTTCCAGCCCGGCGGAAGCTGTTTTTTCAGCTGATTCTTTTCTCAGATCATCAAATGTTCCTCCCTGGACGATTGGAAAGAGTAACTGTTCATTACCCCATATCGGGTCCGTTTCATTATACCGTGCAACTGCCCTGTCGAGCCAGTGATGTGTGAGGGCAACAGATTTTCTGGCATAATCATAATCACAGGGCCATGGAGCACACTCATCGAATGCCATCATTATATCTGCACCTATAATGCGTTGAATGTCAATTGTATTTTCAGGAGTAAAGAGATGCCTCGATCCATCAATATGTGATTTAAAGATTGCTCCTTCATCAGTCAGTTTTCTGTTTCCCGTTAATGAGAAGACCTGATAGCCTCCGCTGTCAGTCAGGATCGGACGCTTCCACGACATAAAATTATGAAGCCCCCCGGCTGTTTTAAGTATCTCAGTACCGGGACGCAGATAAAGGTGATATGTATTCCCAAGTATTATTTTTGCATTAATATCCTCTGTCAGATCACGCTGCAGGATACCTTTTACCGTACCACCTGTTCCCACAGGCATAAATACAGGAGTAGGGATATCCCCATGCGGCGTTTTCAGAATGCCTGTACGTGCTTTTGATTCCGTATCTCTGCTCTCAATTACAAACATATAGTAAAATTTCTTTTTTCGAAGCACAAAGGTAATTTTTCCATACGGCTTATAAAATTATAAGGAATTATTGTTGTAATATATTTTTTGCCTTTCCGTTAATCTTACTAATATTGCTGACATATTTGGAAGTCAGATGGCCGACAACAAAAACATTTTGATTTTAGTCATTTTCTGTATCTTTTCTTCAGCTGCAGTTATACAGTTATTCTATTATCTTTTCTTTTATCTCTCTGTTTATTTAAAAAGTCTCCCTGAAACGAAAATGACCAGAGAGCCGGTTTCAATAATAATTTGCGCCAGGAATGAAGCAGAAAATCTTTGGAACTTTTTACCAGCAGTGCTGGAACAGGACTATCCCGATTATGAAGTGATTGTTGTTAATGACTGCTCTGAAGACAATTCATATGAAATACTTGGAAAATATCTGGCACAATATCCGCATCTTAGAATCTCCACTGTAAATAAAGATCCCAAATTTACGCACAATAAAAAATTCGCCCAATTCATCGGAATAAAAGCAGCCAAAAATGAAATTTTGCTCTTTACTGATGCTGATTGTCAGCCTGAATCAGATAAATGGCTTGAGGGTATGACATCACATTTTGATGAGAAAATTAATTTTGTACTTGGATATGGCGGATACCTCAGAGAGAATGGTTTGCTGAACAAGTATATCCGATACGACAGCATGACAATTGCGATGCAGTATCTGGGTATGGCTATACGTGGTATCCCCTACATGGGTGTCGGACGGAACCTCGCGTACAGGAGGTCGGTTTTTTTCACGAATAAAGGCTTTGGCTTACATAACCATGTTATATCAGGTGACGATGACCTGTTGGTTAATACCATTGCTACCGGTAAAAATACATCAGTCGAGTTCAGAATGGGAACTCATACCAGGTCAGTTCCAAGCGCTAACATTAATGAATGGATAATCCAGAAGAAAAGACATCTGACAACTGCTCCGTACTACAAATTAAGAGATAAACTCCTCTTAACAGCTGAACCATTAACAAGAATGCTTTTCTACACATCATTCATTGTACTACTATCCTTCATCTTTCTCTGGCCGTGGGTATTGGCTGTTTTTGGGCTAAGATTAATAACCCAGATTATTGTTTTTACTCTTGTCCAGAAGAAGTTGAATGAACCTGGATTATTAGCTTATTTGTTATTTTTTGATATCTTTTCACCTGTGATCAACATTTTTGCATTTTTAAGTAATGCACTAAGCATATCTGGCAAAAACAAATGGAAATAGTTCACGAATTATCGGACAAAGCCAAAGGCGATCTGTTACTTGTTGAAGAAGCAAAGAAAGGAAATGAAAAAGCTTTTGCCAGCCTGATGAACCGCTACAGGGATTCCATTTATTATATGCTTCTTAAAATGGTGAATAATGCATCTGATGCCGAAGACCTTACTATTGAGGCGTTTGGAAAGGCTTTCAGAAGCCTGGATTTATATACACCAAAATTCGCCTTTAGTACATGGCTTTTCAAAATTGCAACCAATAACTGTGTTGATTTTATTCGAAAAAAACGACTATCTCCTACACCGTTTGATCATCTGCAGGATAATTTAGAAAATGTTACTGTAAACATTCAATCAGACTTGCCCGATCCCGAAGAGTCATTAATAAATCACCAGAAGATAGCAGCACTTAAAGATATAGTCAACCAGCTAAAACCAAGATATAAGTCACTTATAGAGCTTCGCTATTATAAGGAATACTCGTATGAAGAGATCTCCTCAGAGCTCAATCTTCCGATAGGTACTGTAAAAGCACAATTATTCAGAGCCAAAACTTTGTTATATAATATATTAATCAAAACAGGTCACAGGTAGTGTCAGAATGCGTTTTCAGGTATTTCCCGTTTTTGTCAGACATTCAGAAAGACAGGCTGTCGAAGTTAAAATCGATATACGACAGATGGAACAGCATGATTAATGTAATATCACGCAAGGATATGGACAATTTCTTTGTCCATCATGTGCTTCATTCATTATCAATAGCAAAGGTCATTAATTTTTTACCAGGTACCAGCATCCTTGATGTCGGGACAGGAGGAGGTTTCCCTGGAATACCGCTGGCTATCCTGTTTCCTGATTCTGAATTCACATTGCTTGACTCGATTGAAAAAAAAATTAAAGTGGTAAAAGCAGTTTCAGATGAACTTGGATTAGAAAATGTAATCGCGGTTCGTAAAAGAATTGAAGAAGAAAATGGAAAGTTTCAGTTCGTTTTAAGCCGGGCAGTTACGGGATTCCCAAAATTTGTAACTCTTGCTTCAAAAAATATCAGCCTCCATGGAACCAATAGCCTGGGGAATGGAATATTTTATCTGAAGGGAGGCAATCTGACATCTGAGTTATCACAATTTAACAAAAAAGTTAAAGTGTGGCAAATTAAGGACTTTTTTAATGAATCTTTTTTCGAAACTAAAGTGATTGTATATCTGCCAGTTTGATTTTATTAAAAAAAACATCTTCCTTGTTTTTATATTTCAAAAAAGTACTACATTTGCAGTCTCAAATCAGAAGTTAGTCAACAAATATTATTGAAAAGATGAAAAGGACGTATCAACCATCAAGAAGGAAGAGAGTAAATAAGCACGGCTTCAGGGAAAGGATGTCGACTCCTAACGGAAGAAGAGTTCTTGCTTCACGCAGAGCAAAAGGCAGGAAGAAACTCTCAGTTTCACCTGAGCTTAAATTAAAAGGATAATATACATTTTACAATATTTGATTAAAGGTGCCTTCTAAAGGGCGCCTTTTTTGTTTTCTAATATTCTTACCTTTACTGACTTTTTAAAGAGAAATATGTCAAGCCTCTTAACCACCATAAATGATAAAGATCTCAGGGTTATCGCTGATAAGATAAGCAGCAATATCCGTATAACTACTGAAGAAGGCTTGTTCCTCTTTAAAAAAGCCGAGCTGTCTCTTCTCGGGCTGCTTGCAGGTATTGTCAGAAGAAGGCACAACGGAAACCTTGCATATTTCAACCGTAATTTTCATATTGAACCAACAAATAAATGTATTTATAATTGCAGGTTCTGTTCTTACCACAAACCTGAAGGTGATCCTGAAAGTTGGGAATACAGTCATGAAGAGATGCTTACCATCGTGAAAAACTTTGATAATAAGCCTGTTACTGAAGTCCATATTGTTGGGGGCGTACATCCTTCATACGACCTTCATTATTGGGGATCACTTATAAAAAAAATTAAAGAGTACCGGCCTGCCCTCCATATAAAGGCTTTTTCAGCAATTGAACTTGATCATATGATCTCCCTGGCAGGATGCTCAATTGAAGAGGGATTGAGGCTTTTAAAGGGGTGTGGTCTCGATTCTATTCCCGGAGGCGGTGCTGAAATATTCGATGAAGACCTCAGGAAAATAATCTGTAATGAAAAATCGTCATCCGAACTATGGCTGAGAATCCATGAAACAGCACACAGGCTTGGAATTCCATCAAACGCTACAATGCTGTATGGCCATATAGAAACTTACTCTCACCGCATTGATCACATGGAAAGACTTCGTATTCTTCAGGATAAAACACATGGATTTAATGCTTTTATCCCTTTAAAGTACAAGCAGTCGAACAACAGTATGTCATATCTGGGTGAAGTAAGTACAATTGAAGATCTGCGAAACTATGCAGTCTCAAGAATTTATCTTGATAACTTCCCTCATATCAAGGCATACTGGCCAATGACCGGTAAGGAATGTGCCCAGATATCTCTATCTTTTGGTACTGATGATATGGATGGGACTATAGATGATACAACCAGAATATATTCGATGGCGGGTTCAGAAGAGGGTAACCCCGCAATGAGCTCCGAAGAGATATGTACTTTGATTCGCCAGGCAGGATTCATTCCGGTAGAAAGAGATTCACTTTATAAACCCATTTACCCTTCATCGCCTTTGAAGGGGGGCTAATCATAGATCTCCCACCTTATTTCTTATAATTTTATCAGTACCTTTGCGTTATTACTAATGTTCAATCTGGTTGTATGAGCTTAAAAAACTTTATCCTGAGCAAACTATTTCTTAAGAATCTGGGATTTGCAATTGTCATTGTCGCCGGAGCAGTAATGATATTGCTTATCTGGATGAACTTTTATACAAGACATGGTCAGGCGCGGCCTGTACCCAATTTCGTAGGACTTACAATGGATCAGACTGTCAAACTTGCAAAAAACAGCAGGCTCCGGTATCAGGTAATTGATTCAATTTACACAACAGCCGTTCCCCGTGGCTGTATTGCTGAACAGAATCCTAAACCAGGTTTTAAAGTGAAAAAATGGAGGAATATCGTCCTTACAATCAATGCATTTCATCCAGAAATGGTAGCAATGCCAAATCTCATTGATCTTCCAAAAAGACAGGCAATATTGCTTATTGAAAGTTCCGGCCTTGAAATCGGACTCTTAAAATACAGACCCGATCTCTCAATAGATGTTGTTATCGATCAACTGTACAACGGAAAGAATATCCATGAAAGAGATTCACTGCAGAAAGGTTCAGTGATTGACCTGGTACTGGGGAAAGGATTAAGTAACCAGCGCACTTCTGTTCCTGATCTGTTGGGTATGAAGCTTGATCCGGCAAAAAATAAAATTCTTATTTCATCACTTAACCTGGGCACTTTTGTTTATGACAATACTATAAAAAAAGGCGAAGATACCATTAATGCCTTTGTCTATAAACAGATTCCGGAATTTAAAAACGATGCAACTCTTCAACTCGGATCTGCAATATACCTTTGGCTCACAGTTGATTCAGCAAAACTTAAAGTCGATTCAACCAGAATTGTTTCAAATACAATTCCGGCAATCACCACTTCAGACAAAAAGTTTAACTAACCTGGATGTTCAAAAGGATAATTCTATATGTAATTTTTCTGAATGCATGTCTGGTTAATACTCATGCACAGGAAGTAATCACCGGACTTCAATCAAATTACAGAATCGTGCATAATACCGAAAAACGTAAGGAAAATAAAGGATTGGGTTTTGCTGACACACTTGCCCTGCCGTTTTTTGATGATTTCTCAGGGCATTCAATATTCCCCGACAGTAAGAAATGGACTGACGACGATGTATTTATAAATAATACATACTCCGACCGGCAAATCACGGCCGGGATAGCTACTTTCGACGCGTTGGACAGTTCCGGCAGGATGTATGCGGATGCTTCTTCATCGGGATTTGAAGCTGATCATCTTACATCTCAACCTATAAATCTGAATTATACTGCATCAGATAATATCTGGCTGAGCTTCTTTTATCAGGCTGGCGGCCTTGGTGACCCACCAGAAGCAAATGACAGTCTTACTCTTCAGTTCTTTTCGCCGGATGAACAAAAATGGTACTCGGTATGGAAAGTTGCAGGAAGCCTTGATCAAAGATTTAAACCTGCCATAATCAGGATTGATGAAAACCGTTTCCTTCAGAAAGGGTTCCAGTTCCGGTTCATTAATTATGCCAGCCTCAGTCCAAATCTCAGTGACCCATCGATGGTTGGAAATTGCGATATATGGAATATCGATTATGTTCTTCTTGACAAAAACAGAAACGCAGGAGATACAACATTTGCCGATGTTGCATTAACTCTTCCGCTCCGTTCTCTGCTCAAGAGTCATGAAGCGATGCCGTGGAAACAATTCCTGCAGGTCTATCTGCAGGAAATGGGCTCCTCAATACTTGTTCATTATCGGAATAATGATACAATAACACGAAATATAACGCGTAATTTTGAAATATGGGATGTTTATAAAAATTCTCTGGCTTATTCTTTCTCTGCAGGAGCAACGAATATTGCCCCTTTAACAAGTATTGATTATAACGCTAACCTGGTCTATACATATAACACCAGCAATAAAGATTCAGCTCTTTTCAGGATTACGGCCTCTCTTAAAACAGATAATTTTGATCCAAAGGGGAACGATACATTAGTCTATTATCAGGTTTTTAAAAACTATTTTGCATTCGACGATGGGACATCTGAAGGCGGATATGGCATAAACGGACTTGGCTCCAGAAATGCAATGGTAGCCTGCAAATTCGTCTCCTACATTCAGGATACTCTGAGAGCTGTACAAATTTGCTTCAACGACAGCTATCAGGACGCAAATTTAAGAGAATTTGATCTTGTAGTCTGGGACAATAACAATGGAATTCCCGGTAACATACTCTATACCAGGGAAGATGTCATGGTTGAACAGGGTAATGTGATAAATGGTTTTTACAATTATACTATTCCCGAAGGTGTTGTGGTAAATGATATATTTTATGTCGGATGGAGGCAGCGTTCCGAGTCATTTCTAAATGCGGGCTATGATATTAATACTCCTCAAGCTGGCAGACAATTCTACTGGTTAAACGGGGTATGGAGCCAGTCACAGGTTCAGGGTAGTATAATGATAAGGCCTGTTGCAGGATCTGCACTTATTATTACATCTGTTCATGACGCCTATATTAAGAATAAGAATCTTATGAATATATGGCCAAATCCGGCAAGTGATAATATCAATATTGACCCTGGGAAACTGCAATTGTCCGGATCATCATATATAACCATAACCGACCTGAATGGCCACGAACTTTTAAATGTTGCTTACAGTAACAGGGTTAATATCTCTTCACTGCATGATGGAATGTACTTTTTAGTTATAAATATCAATGGCAGACCCGTTGGATATAACCGCTTTATTAAATCAAGGTAATCACAAAAAATGACAGAAGAAGAATTAGTCGATCAGCAAGAGCTCTTTGAACATTACCGGTTTAAGGCAGATCCCGGGCAATCACTCCTGAGGATTGATAAATTCCTGTCTGACAGGCTGGAGAATTCCTCCCGGACTCGTATTCAGAATGCTGCCAATGCCGGGAATATCCTGGTAAATAATAATACAGTTAAACCAAGCTATAAGATTAAACCAGGAGACATTGTACAGGTTGTTTTGCCTACACCTCCGAGAGAAATTGAACTTATTCCCGAAAACATCCCTTTGAATATTGTTTATGAAGATGATGACGTTCTGGTTGTTAATAAAGAACCTGGCATGGTCGTGCATCCTGCTTATGGTAACTATACAGGAACGCTTGTTAATGCTCTGATGTGGCACTTCAGGGACCTGCCTCTTTTTAATACCGGTGAGAGCAGGCCTGGTCTGGTTCACAGGTTGGATAAAAACACCTCCGGAATTCTCGTTATTGCGAAGAATGAATACGCACTTAACCGGCTCTCAAAACAGTTTTATGACCGGACAACCGATCGGAGATATAATGCTATTATATGGGGAATTCCCGATCCACAGGAAGGAACAATTACCGGGAATGTCGGCAGGAGTATAAAAGACAGGAAGATTATGCAGGTCTTTAAAGATGACACTGAGGGGAAGACTGCAATAACTCATTATAAAGTTCTGGAGAATCTTGGTTATATTTCACTTATTGAATGCAAACTTGAAACCGGACGAACGCATCAGATCCGGGTTCATTTCAGTCATATAAAGCATCCATTATTTAATGATGAGGAGTATGGTGGAAATCAGATACTTAAAGGCACAACATTCACAAAATACCAGCAATTCATTAAAAATTGTTTTAAGATACTGCCTCGTCAGGCATTGCATGCTAAATCGCTGGCATTCGATCATCCTGTAACCGGAAAAAGACTATGCTTTGATTCAAATCTACCTGATGATATGATACAGGTAATCGAAAAGTGGCGTAAATATATCTCAGGCAGGGATTCTGAAAAATAATCAGAATTTTACAGAAGTAATCAATTAAAGGAACAAAGAGTCAAAGCTACCAGCTTCCGCCTGCTCCTCCTCCCCCAAAGCTTCCTCCACCGAAACCGCCGAATCCTCCGCCTCCACCACCGCCGCCTGAGAATCCGCCCCAGCTTCCGCTGGAACCTCTTCCTGAATTCATCATGCCTAAAAGCATCCAGAATGGTAATCCTCGGGTGCTGATATGTTTATTATTAGACCCTCCCGAACCCCTGGAAACCATCAAGATGATGATAAATACAATAAATAGTATAAGTCCAAAGGGAATGTTTTTACCTGTACTTGTTTTTGCCTTCTTACCGTACTCAGCAGCTGAAAATTCCCCTCTTGCCAATGACATCAGAGTATTTGTGGCTTTGTTTAATCCACCATAATAATCTCCATTTCTGAAAGCAGGGAGAATTTCGCGATCAACTATTTCGCTGCATGTTAAATCGGGAATCGCTCCCTCAAGACCATAACCCGGGGCAATCTGTACCTGTCCGTTTGAATCACCAGTTTTTGGCTTAACCAATATAAGCACGCCATTATTCAGCCCTTTTCTGCCGATGCCCCATTTCTCCGCCATCCGTTGTGCATAATCGGCTTTATCATATCCCCCCAGTGAAGGAATGATAACAACAGCGATCTGCGTCGAAGTGGAATCGTTGAAAGCAACCAGTTTTTGCTCAAGCATACTTACTTCTTCAGCTTTAAGCATTCCGGCAAAATCGTTCACTAACCTTGGAGGATTTGGTCGTTCAGGAATATTCTGTGAAAACACCCTGTTGATAGAAATTGTGCAAAATAAAACCAAAAGGGCAAATAAATAGAAACTTTTTTTTATCATTTTCGTGTCCCCATTATTTTATTTATCAAATGAAATTTCATCGGGCAATTCATTTACATCATCAGGTCTGTGAGGAAAATGTTTTTTAAGGTG
>Ga0208478_1000155_pt1 | contig 26836 bp, 26 predicted proteins | sample NGESurdeep072012_5_FD_184462 | JGI IMG/M metagenome (GOLD analysis project Ga0208478, IMG submission 184462) | Arctic peat soil microbial communities from Barrow, Alaska - NGEE Surface sample 415-2 deep-072012 (SPAdes) | ecosystem: Environmental > Terrestrial > Soil > Wetlands > Peat ...
TTCAGGAATAAGGAGGCTTACGATGAGCAAACCAAGTTCGATCATTCGGTATATGTGGGGCGCAATTGCCACCGCAACTTTGTTCGGGATTTTCATGTTGGTGGGTTGCAACGCCTCCCAGCACGCCGACGTGAAAGATGCTGTCAACAGCGCCCTCACCAGCAGCAACCTCGGTGTTGTGAGCGTTTCGCAAGATCGCGAGAAGGGCCTCATCACGCTGACTGGCGATGTCGAATCACAAGAGAAGAAGGAGTTAGCCGAGAGTGTGGCAAAGCAGGCAGCTCCGGACTACGTCATCGCCAATCAAATCGGTGTCCGTCCTCCGGGTGTCGAAAGCCAGGCTAAGGCTGTTGCTTCCAGCCTCGACAGCGGCATTGAAGACAATTACAAAGCGGCATTGCTGGCACACAAGAATCTGGACGCCCAGAGCATCTCGTACAGTTCCACGAATGGGTCGCTCGTTTTGAAGGGTAGCGTAAAGACCCAAGCGCAGAAGAACGAAGCGAACAAACTCGCCAAGGCTGTTCCCAACGTCAAGGAAGTTGTCAATGAGATTGAGGTGAACCCCGACAAGCACTCCACCGCGCACTAACCTGTGATCGAATGAAGTAATCCGGAAGTGAAGTGGCGTGCGGCAAATCAACGGGGAGGTTCTCCCTGCGACAACATTGTCAGTCGCCGCAACGTGACACTACCGCACGCACGATCACTTGACCATATGCTTCCCTGCTGTTTTAGCAGGCTAAGTTCAATTTCAATCCTGGAGCGCGCAAATCGAGAAAACGAAAACGCGCCGTCACACTTTAAACGTGCAGCAGATAAACCTATCGCTGGGACTCGGTACGATGCGTTTGACAAGGCGGGGGATCGAAACCAACACACGGTTGGGCCCCGGAGGCACTCCCGGAGAAGACGGGAGCAACGGATAGGCTGAACCTGCCAGGCGGGGCGGCAATCCTCGACCTGACCTGGATCTCTGCGCTACAGTTCCGATCCACTTTGTTATCGCAGATGCCTAACGCCGGTCGTGTCCATCTCCTCGACGGGCGTCGGTCGACAAAGCATGCTGTTCTAAATGAGTTTCGTGGGGACAGACGCACATTCGCATAGTCGGCAGATGGTTTCAGCGCCGGTTCATATTCCCGGCGATCGCAGTGCCGACTGCGCGGGCCTGGATGGTCACGGTCTCGGAGCGCGGGCTGGCAGCGGAGGTGCGAATGGATTTTCCGCTCTTCCGGCTACCATATCGCGACCTTTGAGATTCACACAATGTTCACTTCTGACCAGACAGCGCTTCCGCCACGGCGTCAAAGTGACTTGTCTGAGGTGGCTTATGGCTTGGCTGAAAGTAGTTGCGCGGTTCGTCAAGACCACCACCACCGCAACTGATCGCGAAGTTAAAGTTTGTGAGTGGTATTACGCTTACCCTTTTTCCGAGGAACTCGAGCCCGAACGGCGTGAGCAAAGAGTGCGCGCAACAAGAAGCTGGCACGATCCCAGCAAAGTGGCTGGTCGCATTCGCGAGAGCGGAGGAAGACCAGCGATGTCTTGAAACCTAGCCGGTGCGATGTTACTGGTTCGAACTTCGGGCAGGCCTATCTTCAGTTCAGCAGCCGTCCCCTTAATAAGCTCAAGTTTGCAGTGTCATCCAGAGCGAAAAGTCTTTGGCAGAAAAACAGGGGGCCCATGTTTTTGAACTGCACGACTTGATACCCCTCTCGTGCCAGTTGCCCTCACCTGCTCGGTTTCCCTGGATTTTCCTTGCGCGCACCGACTTCACTTTCCCGTTGCCCTCCGGCTTGGATGACATCCATGTCGCTCCCTTGCTGTGCGCCGGCATTATCGGATTTCGCAGCTTGCGTGTCGCCGGCATTGAGAATGGCGAACGAGTTGGTCTTTTTGGCTTTGGGAGCTCCGCAAGTCTGGCGATTACCGTACTGCAATCCTGGAAATGCGACGTCTATGTTGCGACCAGAGGTGAATCCCATCGACAGTTGGCTGTCTCACTGGGCGCGACATGGGTGGGCACGGAAGACGATAAGCCACCCGTAGCGCTCGACCGTGCCGTCACTTTCGCTCCTAGCGGAAAAGTCGTGCTAACCGCGCTTGCCAGTTTGCGGAAGGGTGGCGTGTTAGCAATCAATGCAATTCATCTTGACCAAATGCCGGCGTTTGACTACGACACACTGCTATGGGGAGAGAGGCAGATACGCAACGTGGCTAATATGACTCGACAAGATGCACGCGACTTTCTGCAGGTCGCTCATGACCTTAACATCCGCCCACAAGTCCAGGCATTTTCACTTGAACACGCAAACGAGGCACTCATGTCGGTGAAAGAAGAGACCGCGCATGGATCAGTAGTGATTGTTCCTTGAAACGAGCTCCCCCGAGACCGCTAGCGGTCGACGCCTCGCGGCCGAAAGCGAAGTGAAATGCGGGGTCGGGCTCGGGTGAGGTCTCCCACTAATTAAGATCTTCGCCCATTTGTTCACCCACTCAATCGGTCTCAGCCAACTTCTCGACTTGCCGCAACTCTCACAGCCGAAAAGCGGTCGCACGTCTGCGAGGATATCGTAGGCCACGTCTAGGATGACTTGAAATGGCCGGAATCCAAATATGGTGGTGGCGAAGCTCCACCCAACGCCCAATGTGGCGGCAGACGGAGCACCCGTCGTTGAATAGGAGGATCGGTTCAAGCTGCTTCAGGATCTTGGGCAATTGGTCTCCGCTCACGACTCAAACGGCTGCGTCACCGCTGCCAGGACGCTCGATACTGTCGGCGATGACCCCTCGACTCGTCCAACTTCGTTCTGATGAAGAAACATGATCAAGGTAGGCGTGCCCTGAATCTTGTAGTTGCTGGCGAGTTCCTGCTCGACTGCGATGTTAACCCGGAAGAAACTCACCTGGGGTTTCACATTTCCGCCACCTGCTCCAGAACCCGCTCGATCGCCCGACAATGTGCACATCCGTAGGACATGAACTCCACCACGGTGGGTCCTTCTGCCTCTAGAACTAACCGGGTAAACGTGCTGGAGGTAACTGCTTGTATCTTGTCCCGCGACAGAGGTCTCAGTGAAGCCTCCCGCCGACGATCGAGCGTCTCATTAATCATGGTCTCGTCCGTGCCGGATGTACTCTTTGGCTGAAGCCGGGCTGATTCCATCTTCAAAAACTACCTTGTCCATGCGACTTTCCGCGGCTTGCTCTTCAACTTCTTCCCTTGAGGCCACCGAGTCGTCGGCAGTCTCCATCTCTTTGCTGCTCATCACGATTGGGACCGGAACGCCGGTTGCATTTTCACGGGCTGCCTTCTCCACCCTATCTTTCTCAGCTTGCTCCTGAACCTCTTCCTCAATTGCCACAACATCGTCGCTTGTCCCGATCTGTTGGCTCAATCGAGACTCCGGGATCTTTGCAGACTTTTCGACGGTTTTCATCATTCGGGCACCTCTCTCACTTTGCGCCTCTCTTAGAGTCGCCGAACTTCGTTCGCAATTCTGGTCAGATTTGAACAGCCAATCTCTGGCATAACGCTTGAGAGTAATCAGGGAGGGAGAAATTATTCATGACTACGGCCGAGGTGGCACTGAAGCCTGCGAACAACCCAGATGTACACGCCAAAGGGACTATGAAGGCGCTGGTCTATCACGGTCAAGGCAAGATTGCGTGGGAGGACAAGCCGCGCCCCGCCATCCAGCATCCGGGCGATGCGATTGTGCGGCTTACCACCTCAACGATTTGCGGAACCGATCTCCACATTCTTCAAGGAGATCTTCCGGCGGTTACCGATGGACGCATTTTGGGCCATGAGGGCATTGGAATCATCGAGCAGGTAGGGCTTGGAGTATCGGAATTTCACATTGGAGACAAGGTCATCCTCTCGTGCGTCACTGCTTGCCTGAAGTGCGACTTCTGCCGAAAGGCTATGTATTCCCACTGCCGCCACGGGGGCTGGATTTTGGGCAACACAATTGATGGAACGCAGGCAGAATATGTGCGCATTCCGCACGCTGATGGCAGTCTGCACAGCTTTCCGTCGGGCGAAGAGGAAGAAGCCATGGTGATGCTTAGCGACATCTTGCCGACTGGCTTTGAATGCGGCGTTTTGAACGGAAAAGTCGCACCTGGGAAAACGGTTGCTATCGTGGGCTCCGGACCCGTCGGGCTCGCGGTTCTGCTGACCGCCCAGCTATATTCGCCGACCGCGATCTTTATGGTCGATCTGGACGATAAGCGTCTTGCGGTGGCCAAACAATTCGGCGCGACCGCTGTCGTCAACGCCACGGATGGACATGCCGCGCATCGCGTGATGGAGATGACCGAGGGCGCGGGGGTGGATGTAGCAATCGAAGCAGTTGGCCAGCCTGCCACCTTCGACATCTGCCAGGCGATTGTAGGGGCGGCCGGGCGAATTGCGAACGTGGGCGTCCACGGCAGACCGGTGGAACTGCACCTGGAAAAGCTCTGGGATCGCAACATTTCGCTCACCACACGACTAGTGGACACGAATACGATCCCCATGCTGCTGAAAATGGTGCAGGCTGGCAAATTGCAGCCGCAGAAACTGGTGACGCATCGCTTCGCGATGAAAGACGTGATGCAGGCCTACGATACGTTCGGAAACGCGGCAGACGACGGCGCACTCAAAGTGCTGCTGAAGAATGGCGAGACTCATTAATTAGGAGCGACCGTTCGGCGTGCAGACGGCCGGGGCCATTCCGGGCCAGAACATAACGGTTCTTGACGAATCGTCCAAACTACAAGAAAAGCGCCAGCAGTAGCGTGCAAATTCTCGCGAACCGCGTTCAGCCTCCGCCGCGTCGCATACCACCCATCACTGCCGCCTCTTTGCGCGCGTAGGAATCTCCGCTTTCAAACTTTACAGCGCATCAACAGCTTCTGGCTCGGCCGTCTTGAACCCGTGAGCAAGACCCACTGTTGATACACAGCGTCATCCCACCAGCTTGCCGATCGAGGACCAACCACCCATGCGCCGCCCAAATCGCGCACGTGAGCGACCGCACGACGAGCTGAGCCACCGTGGGCTACGATCGTTTCCCTGGTCAGATCGAGGCCTGTTGCCGCGCTGAGCGGTCGAGTGCGTCCCGACGAGCAAGTGGCCTTCGGCGCAGCCGGAGTCCTAACCTAAGTCGGCATGGATCCTTGTGCCAGTTCGTACTTGAGCGCACAGGACTCGTGCTTACAGTCGCACTGGCTCTTGATTTCTTTGTCTGCCGGTGCATCCTTGCAGTGATTACTGCAGCAGTCCTCATGTTGCGGGACCGTGCAACGGCATTGCGAGTTGCCACACTTCTTTTCGTTTGCCATTCTAGATATCCTTTCCGTTACAAAGAAGTTTTGGCTGGGGGGTCGGATTTAAAACGCCCCTGACAGCTTTGATGTCAGGGGCGGAACGTTTCTCACTACAGCCTTTAGGGGCTGCTATAACCTTTCTAAGCTCTCAGCTTTTCGATGTCTCAGCAAAAGTGATCATCGCAAGAGCGGGTTTCGACCTCAACAATGACATTGCCGGCAGCTACGCTTTTGTCCGTTTGCCATTCAGGATGTTCGTTCCGTCACAAAGCAGATCCGGCTGGGGGGCTAGATCTTAAACGCCCCTGACAATATCCCCACTGTCAGGGGCGGAACGACTCTCACTTGAGCCTCTAGAAAAGCTCGAACGTTTGTGTACTCTCTCAGCTTTCCGAGTTGTGAGCAAAATTGATCGTCTCTGGAACGAGCCTCGCTCCCATCTCGAAACGGGCAAGGGTGCACGCAGAAGTGTAATAGGGCAGCGAAGAACGAAGGCTTCTAAATGCGCGCTAAGGAGCGTTCTAAGGAGAGAGGTACGCTTAATTGATCATTCGGCGTCAGGGCTCAATGCACCGGACGTAGATTGTGAACTCACGCCAGGAATAGATGAGCAATGCTACTCGTCTACGGCATGGAAGGAACTTTCGCAATTTTCGCAGGACCTTCTCGTCAGTGATCACAGCCCTCCAGATGAGTGGCCGTTGGCGCTTGTTGAGCAAAACTGCACAGCTTCCGCATTACCACGGAAAGATACTGTCTGCAGGCCTCCCGCTGTGGTGATGGCGATGCCAATTCCACTCGGCATTTATCAGCTCGGCGTGGGCTAGCACTAGCTCCCCATGGGAGTTATCGAAATGCGAGACCGCGGTCAGCAGTTTGACTTAGCGTCCTGAGGCGGTGTCGCCGGGAAGTACACCATTGCAGAAAGGTTCAACTGCTTGAATGGTCTTATCCGGTACAGCGGCTGACTTTCGAAGGTACGGGCCGCCTGAAGCGAAGCCAGCATGGACCAGCAGATGAGGAATGAATCATCATCTTCGAATCCCGGCGTGGTCGTTTCGGTGCGTGGCAGCGTCGTCGATGTACGGTTTGACCAGTACTTACCGTCCATCTTTACGGTGCTGCGCGCCGGAGCGGAACGACAGATCGTCATCGAAGTGATGGCACAGCTTGATTCTGGTCGCGTGCGGGGCATTGCCTTGACGCCCACGCAGGGTTTGGCCCGAGGAATGGCGGTCGAGGACACGGGCGCCCCTCTGCAGGCGCCGGTCGGTAAGAAAATTATTTCGCGGATGTTCGATGTGTTCGGTCGGGCCATCGACCGCCAACCTGCGCCGTCGGATGTGCAGTGGCGAAGTGTCCATCGCGCGCCACCGCCGTTGGCCGAACGTTCCACCAAGTCCGAGATTTTCGAGACGGGCATCAAAGCGATTGATGTGCTCGTGCCCTTGGAGCGTGGAGGGAAAGCGGGTCTATTCGGCGGCGCGGGTGTTGGCAAGACGGTGCTGCTCACGGAGATGATCCACAACATGATCGCGCATCAGAAAGGGATCAGCATTTTCTGCGGGATTGGGGAACGCTGCCGAGAAGGCGAGGAGCTCTACAGCGCCATGAAAGAGGCTGGAGTGCTTCAAAACATGGTAATGATCTACGGCCAGATGAATGAGCCGCCGGGCAGCCGGTTCCGGGTGGGGGATGTGGCGCTGACGATGGCGGAGTATTTCCGCGACGACGAGCATCGGGACGTTCTCTTGCTGATCGATAATATTTTCCGTTTCATTCAGGCCGGTATGGAGGTGTCCGGCCTGATGGGACAGATGCCGTCGCGACTCGGTTATCAACCCACGATGAGCACGGAGTTGTCAGGGCTGGAGGAGCGCATCGCCAACACCCAGGCAGGTGCTATCACGTCCATCCAGGCGGTGTATGTACCGGCCGACGACTTGACCGACCCGGCGGCGGTGCATGTCTTTTCGCATCTCTCGGCTTCAATCGTGCTCTCGCGTAAGCGGGCGAGCGAAGGACTTTATCCGGCTATCGACCTACTCCAATCCAGCTCGAAAATGGCCACGCCCGGCATCGTCGGCGATCGGCACTACAAATTGGCACAAGAAATCCGAAAGACCCTGGCGCAGTATGAGGCCCTCAAGGATATTGTCGCCATGCTCGGCCTGGAACAGCTTTCCCCGGAAGACCGTAACGCCGTCGCTCGCGCCCGACGGCTGGAACGCTTTCTCACACAGCCGTTTTTCACTACCGAGCAGTTTAGTGGGATCAAGGGGAAGCTTGTCAGTCTTAAAGACTCGCTCGATGGCTGCGAACGCATTCTGCAAGACGAGTTCAAAGATTACCCGGAGAGCGCGCTCTACATGATTGGAGCGATTGGCGAAGCGAAAAAACCGGAGCCGAAAACCGAAACAAATACGGAACCGAAAACGGAATCGAAAAAGAAACCGAGAATCGAAACGACACCCGGGACGAACACAGCACCGAAATCAGAACCGACAACGGAGTCAGCGAAGGCCCATGAATCTTAAGATCCTGCTTCCGTTCGAGATTTTCGCGGAGAAAACAGACGTATCGCGCATCGTTGCCGAAACCCGCGAGGGGTCGTTCGGAATCCTGCCCCACCGCCTCGACTGCGTTGCGGCCCTCGCCCCGGGGATCTTAACGTACGAAACGAAAGAGGACGGAACGGTGTACCTCGCCGTCGATGAAGGCGTCTTGGTCAAGGCCGGCGCAGATGTGCTCGTCTCCGTGCGCCACGCCATCGGCGGAACGGATCTCGGCCAGCTCCATGAAGCGGTGAAACGCGAGTTTCTGACGCTCGACCAAAGCGAACGCAACGTTCGCGCTGCGATCGTGAAAATGGAAAGTGGCCTTATCGGCCGGTTCGCGGAGTTTCAACATGAGCGATGAGCTGAAAGGTCAATCCTCGAACGAGGAGACGGAATTCGTGCGGCAGGTGACCGCGAAGGCTGCCCGCAAGCTCAGGGTGCAACGGGAGGGTAAGCAGGGTGTCTGGTTTGGTCTCGGCATGTCCGGACTTATCGGCTGGTCCGTCGCGGTACCGACGCTTCTGGGCGCGATGCTCGGCCTTTGGCTGGACCGAAGCCATCCGGGAGGTCGTTCCTGGACGCTCATGTTGCTGGTCGCTGGGTTGTGCATCGGCTGCGCCAATGCCTGGCATTGGGTGACGCAGCAGGACAAGGCCATGCACGACGAACCAGAGGAATACAAATCGGAGGACAAGAAAGAGGATAAGAAAGATGAGTGAAATATTGACTTTCGTCTCCGCTCTTGTACTGCCGCTGCTCGCTGGCGTTTTGCTTGGTATGTTTTTCTTTGGCGGCCTTTGGTGGACAATTCGGAGGGGCCTCCCGTGCAAACAGCCGGCGGCATTGTTCTTCTTCAGCCTTTTACTTCGGACCGGTGTTGCGCTGGCTGGTTTCTATTTCGTGGCGCGTGGCGATTGGCGCAGAGTGCTGGCTTGCCTGGTTGGATTTATGCTGGCGCGCATCCTGGTGACCTGGCTTACCCGCGTGCCGATTGCAAAGGCGAAGAGGGCGCAGACTGTCGGTGAAGTATGCCGGTAAATCTCACATCCGATCAGCAGATTCTCTGGCAGCACGGCTTTGTGAAACTCAACGGAACAATCGTCATGACGTGGGCGACGATGATCGTGATGTCGTTGGGCGCAAAGCTGATCACGCGCAAGCTTAAGACTGAAGGCGATATCTCACGCTGGCAAGGCTCACTGGAAATCATCGTCACTGCAATGGAAGAACAGATCAAGGAAGTGGGCCTGAGCGAGCCAGCAAAGTATCTCTCCTTTCTGGGCACGCTCTTTCTGTTCGTCGCGACGGCCAGCCTCGGTACGGTGATCCCAGGTTATAAGCCACCGACGGGTTCACTTTCGACCACCGCGGCCCTGGCCCTGTGTGTGTTTGTCGCCGTACCTCTGTTTGGCATCCGGGAGCAGGGGTTCGTTGCCTACCTCAAGACCTACACGAAGCCGACGTTCATCATGCTGCCGTTCAATATCATCAGCGAACTGTCGCGCACGCTGGCCTTGGCGGTTCGTTTGTTCGGCAACATGATGAGCGGAGTGATGATTATCGGGATCTTGCTCACGATCACGCCCTTTATCTTTCCAATTTTCATGACCGTACTCGGGCTGCTCACGGGCATGGTGCAAGCCTATATCTTCAGCATTCTGGCCACGGTCTACATTGCGGCCGCCACCCGCATACCGAAACTGAAGGCGGCCGTCGTCCAAGCCAAGCCAGACACGAAAACTTTGAAAGCGCAACATTAGCGATAAGAAGGACACCTTATGGATAGCATTACCGTCGTCGCAGTCGTATCAATCGCCACTGCCGGCATTACCACCGGCATCGGTTGTATGTGTCCGGCGCTCGGCGAGGGCCGGGCGGTTGCCACCGCGCTGACTTCGCTGGCACAGCAACCCGACGCCTCGCCCACGATCACCCGGACGTTGTTTGTGGGTCTGGCCATGATCGAGTCGTTGGCAATTTACTGCTTCGTCGTCTCGATGATTCTTATTTTCGCGAACCCGTTTTGGAATCACGTCATCGCACAAACCGGAGGAAAATGAGCCATGCTCATCGACTGGTTCACCGTCGGGGCACAGGTACTGAACTTCCTCATTCTGGTGTGGTTGTTGAAGCATTTTCTCTACAAGCCCATCCTCAACGCGATCGACGCACGGGAAAAGCGCATTGCCGCTGAACTGGCGGATGCCGATGCGAAGAAGACCGAGGCACAAAAGGAGCGCGACGACTTTCAAAGCAAGAATAAAGCAATCGATGAGCAGCGCAGCGCTCTCCTCGGCAAGGCCGCAGACGAGGCGAAAGCCGAGCGCGAGCGCCTTCTCGACGAAGCGCGGAAAGATGCGGATAGCCTGCGCGTCAGGCAAGCGACGGCATTGCGAAATGACCAAAAGAGGCTGGGCGGTGAGATTACCCGTTTAGCCAAGGATGAAGTCTTTGGAATCGCACGCAAGACGCTCGCGGACCTCGCCACAGTCAGTCTCGAAGAACGCATGGGAGAGGTGTTCACGCGCCGCCTGCGCGAAATGGACGGGAAGGCCAAGGAGTTGCTGGGTACGACGCTGAAGACGTCGTCCGAGCCGGCGCTCGTGCGTAGCGCCTTTGATATTGGTGCCGAGCAGAGGGCCGCCATCCAGAATGCACTCAACGAAACTTTCTCGGCGGAAATCCACATCCGGTTCGAGACCGCGCCAGACCTGATCAGCGGCATTGAGCTCACCACGAATGGACAAAAGGTGGCTTGGAGCATTGCAGACTACCTCGCCTCGCTGGAAAAAGGTGTCGATGAACTCCTGAAAGAAAAGGACGAGGCCGCGGCGAAAGCCGAGCCGAAGCCTGAAACTAAAGCCGAGCCCAAACCCGAAGCCACAGGACAGCCCAAACCCGCAGCGAAAGCTGAGCCGAAGCCCGAAACCGAGGCTAAGCCCACTCCCGAAGCGAAAGCCGAGCCCACGCCCACAGCCAAAACCGAGTCTCAGCCTGCGGCGAAAGCCGAGCCGAAGCCTGAAACTAAAGCCGAACCCAAACCCGAAGCCACAGGACAGCCCAAACCCGAAGCGAAAGCTGAGCCGAAGCCTGAAACCAAAGCCGAGCCCAACTCGGAAGAACCAAAGCCTGACACAAGGGGTCAATGAAGATGGAACCTGCGAACCTCCATGACGATTTCGATCGCGCGTTCGCCGGCCTGCGTGAGGCTCGCGAAGCCTTCACGCCGCAACTGATGCCACGTGAAATCGGCATCGTGACCAATGTCTCCACTGGAATCGCCACGCTTTCAGGCCTTCCCGGTGTTGGCTATGACGAACTGGTGAGGTTTCGGGGCGATCTGCTGGGCATCGCATTCAACGTGGATGAGGACGAAATCGGCGTCATCCTGCTCGGCGAATATCAGGATCTGCACGCGGGTGACGAAGTGGAACGTACCGGGCGGGTCATGGACATAGCGGTGGGAGACGGATTGCTGGGGCGGGTGATCGACCCGTTGGGCAGACCGCTCGACGGCAAAGGGCCGGTGGCCGGGGACCAGCGCCTGCCGGTCGAGCGCCCGGCTCCGCCCATCATGGATCGCGCGCCCGTAGTCGTGCCCTTACAGACCGGTCTAAAAGTCGTCGATGCGCTCATTCCTATCGGGCGCGGCCAGCGCGAGTTGATTTTGGGCGATCGCCAGACGGGCAAGACGGCCATCGCCATCGACACTATATTGAACCAGCGCGGGCAAAACCTGCTCTGCGTCTATTGTGCGATCGGTCAGCGCGCCTCCGCCGTCGCCAAGGTTGTGGCCAACCTCCGCGAAAAAGGCGCGTTGGATTACACCGTGGTGGTTGTCGCCGAAGGCAACGATGCGCCAGGTCTTGTCTATATAACGCCCTACGCCGCGACCAGCATCGCCGAATACTTCATGGAAAAGGGACGCGATGTACTCATCGTTTACGATGACCTCACGCAACACGCCCGCGCCTATCGCGAGCTTTCCCTGCTGCTTCGCCGTCCTCCCGGCCGCGAAGCGTTTCCCGGCGATATCTTCTATATTCATTCGCGGATGCTGGAACGGGCTACGCATCTCAGCAAGGAGCGCGGAGGTGGTTCTCTCACCGCGCTTCCCATCATCGAGACCCAGGCCCAGGACATATCGGCCTACATCCCAACCAATCTCATCTCGATCACGGACGGTCAAATCTACCTCTCGCCCACGTTGTTCGAACTGGGAATTCTTCCCGCCGTCGACGTCGGGAAGTCCGTCTCGCGCGTCGGCGGAGCGGCGCAACGAGCTGCTTATCGCGCAGTCGCCGGTCACCTCAAACTCGCCTACTCGCAGTTCGAGGAATTGGAAACGTTCGCCAAGTTCGGCACTCGTCTCGATGAATCCACGCGCAAGATCATCGATCACGGGCAGCGCATTCGAGCTTGCCTCAAACAGCCGGAATCGCAGCCGGTATCGATGATCGAGCAGATCACCGTGCTCCTGGCTTTGACGGCAAACCTCTTTGACCCAGTGCCTATCGAAAAGGTGAGCGATGCGGAGCAGGCGATAGAGGAAGCGACGTCGGACATCCCGGCGGACGTAGCGGGGCGACTAACATCCGCTGACAAATTGAGCGACGCCGACCGAAAGGCGATTCTGGATGTCGCCACCCGGGCGCTTGCTTCGTTCCAGCCCGCGCCTAAACCGAAACCAGCCGAACCCGAACCCAAACACGACGCCGCAACCAAATCCACTGCCAAGCCTACAGCCCCGGCCAAGGCTTCGCCATGAGCGGCACATTGGAGAGTCTGCGTCGAAAAATCGACGGCGCGGGGGATCTCGAAGGTGTGGTTCGGTCGATGAAAGCCCTGGCGGCATCCAGCATTGGGCAATACGAAAAGGCCGTCCAATCGCTGCACGAATACTATCGCACTGTGGAGCTCGCATTGGCTGCGTATCTCCATCAGGCCGGCCCAGTTTCGTTCGCCCAGTACAAACGCCCGTCGCAGCATCGGGCGATCGGCGCAGTCGTCTTCGGTTCAGATCAGGGCCTTGTCGGCCGGTTCAACGAAGTGATTGTGGAATTCGCGGTGCGTGAGCTCAGCGCCTTGCCCGGCAAAATCACGAAACTCTGGGCGGTCGGCGATCGCGCTCACGCCCTCATGGCGGACGCCGGTCTGGCCCCGGTCGGTCTATTATCGGTTCCGACCTCAGTCGACGCCATCACTCCCCTCACCGGCCAGATTCTCATCGAAATCGAGGCGGCTCTCGAAGAGGGCGATGTCGGGGAGGTCTATGTCTTCCACAACCATCCGAAATTCGGAGCCGTTTACGAGCCCGTAAGCAAGCGGCTGCTGCCGCTCGATCACACCTGGCAGAACAAGTTTGCTGTGATGCCCTGGCCGACGAAACTGTTGCCGCAGGTCATCGAAGGCACCACGTCGGTGCTTGAGGCCTTCGTTCGGGGATATCTCTTTGTTCTGCTCTTTCAAGCGTGCGCCGAATCCCTTGCCAGCGAAAACGCCAGCCGTCTGGCGGCGATGCAACGCGCGGAAAAGAATATCGAAGACATTTTGGAAGATCTAAACCGAACCTTCCGCCGTGTTCGACAGGAATCCATCGACGAAGAGCTATTCGACGTTGTCTCCGGTTTCGAGGCACTTACGGAACGTGGGCGCCACGCCTGAAGCCTTTATAGGCAACACATCGAAAAACATCTCTCGGTAGCGATTGCATTGGTGGCGCGGTGATGGCCGCGCGGATGGCTTGACGTCCGGTTATTGCTGCACACGCGCCCTCACGGGAATGACCGTTTTGCCATTTCTGAGCAGAACTGCACAGCTTGGTCCTCTCCCAGGGAAGATACTGTCTGCGAGAGTCCCGATGATGCTAGCGGCTGCAATGTCAATACCACGCGAATGCTGCTCCCATCTCCTTCCGAGCCCAAAAGTTCCATACTCACTCACGCAGTTGGTGACCACCGATGGGAGAAGATGAACATCCATTCAAAGAATTTCCGAGTGCGACCCGGAAAGAAGGTCGACCTCAAAGAATGGCCGACGATCGGGAAGCCCATTTTCAAGTCGAAGAAGCAGTACCAGAAACTTCTGGAAGAACATATTGCGGAGTTGAGCTCGCTGCAGCAGCTTCACTACGCCTCCAACCGGTATGCGCTGCTGCTGATTTTTCAGGGGATGGACTCTGCCGGTAAGGACGGCGCCATCCGGCACGTCATGTCCGGGGTCAATCCGCAGGGCTGCGAGGTTTTCAGCTTCAAACAGCCGAGCGCCGAAGAGCTGGAGCATGATTTTCTCTGGCGTACGACCTGCCGCCTTCCCGAACGCGGACGGATCGGTATCTTCAATCGTTCTTACTACGAGGAAGTACTGGTCGTTCGAGTGCATCCCGAGATCCTCCGCAACCAGGGCCTATCGGAAGAATTGCGCGACGAAAAAACCATCTGGGACGAGCGTTATCGCTCCATGGTGGACCTGGAGAGACACCTCTACTGCAACGGAACCCGGACGATCAAAATATTTCTCCACGTTTCGATGGAAGAGCAGCGAAAGCGCTTCCTCGAGCGACTCGATGAGCCAGACAAGAATTGGAAATTCAGCCTCTCCGACATTCACGAAAGAAAATATTGGAAGGATTATGTGAAGGCTTATGAGGCTTGCCTGAGTGCGACCAGCACCCATCACGCGCCTTGGTATGTAGTTCCCGCTGATGATAAGGAGAGCGCCCGCTTGATCGTTTCCCGAATTGTTCTCGATGCGCTGAAGGATCTCAACATGGCATATCCCAAGCCCACTAAGAAGCGCCGGTCGGAGTTGCAGTCGATCCGCAAGGAGCTAACGAAGTAGCGGCGAAATTACGACCTCCTATTTGGCTACTGCGTCCAGGGGGAACTTGAAATGCCGGCACGGTATGGACGACTCAGGGACGAAGCTGCATCAGATGCGGATGCAAACCAAGCAGAATTTGTAAGCCTCTGCTGGGCTCATCAGCGGCGGTGGAGAGGTAGAGAGGAATAATCAGTATGCCCACGAAAGAACAAGCAATTGGCGTTGATCAAGATATCAGCACAGGATCACTGCGTCAGAGTCTGGACGAGGCCGGCAAGCCGACTACATTTATCTTCGACGTGGATTTGTCTACCGCAATCGCAGCAAACGGTCAACCGCAAGCGACAGTCGCAACTCCCAAGGGTCCGCTCACGCCGGCGATGCTCGACAAGATGAACCGCTACTGGCGCGCTGCGAATTATCTGTGCATCGGCCAAATCTATCTCTTTGAAAATCCCTTGTTGAGAGAGCCGCTGAAAGCGGAACAGATTAAGCCAAGGCTGCTCGGGCACTGGGGAACTTCTCCCGGACAGAACCTCATCTATCTCCATCTGAACCGTTTAATCAAAGAACACGATGCCAACATTATCTATATTGCGGGTCCTGGGCATGGCGGCCCCTCGCTCAATGCAATGTCCTATCTGGAAGGCACCTATACCGAAGTCCACCCGGAGATCACGCCAGACGAGAACGGCCTCAGGCTTATGTTCAGGAAGTTTTCGACGCCAGGCGGCGTGCCAAGCCATTGTGGGCCGCATGTGCCAAATTCCATGCACGAGGGCGGTGAGCTGGGCTACTCGCTGGTTCACGCTTTTGGCGCCGCTTTCGACAATCCCAATCTGATCGTGGCCTGCGTCATCGGTGACGGAGAGTCCGAGACTTGCCCGCTCGAAGGAAGCTGGAAGTCAGTCAACTTCCTCAATCCCGTGCGGGATGGCGCCGTGCTTCCGATTCTGCACCTTAATGGCTACAAAATCTCTGGACCGACGGTTCAGGCACGGACGAGCGACGACGAATTGAAGGCCCTGTACATAGGACGTGGTTACAAGCCCTATTTTGTCGAAGGCGACGTTCCTGAAGTCGTGCATCAACTGCTGGCTGGAACGCTGGATGAATGTTATGCAGAGATTCGAACCATTCAGCAGGAGGCGCGGCGGAGTGGATTCAAGAAGCAGCCGATTTGGCCCATGATCATCCTGCGCACGCCCAAGGGATGGACGTGTCCGAAAGAAGTGGATGGAGTTCCGATCGAAGGGACTTTCCGTGCGCACCAGGTCCCCCTCGCCACAGTTCGTGAAAACCCTGAACATCTCAAGATCTTGGAAGCCTGGATGCAAAGCTACAAGCCGCAGGAACTGTTCGATGAAAACGGCAAATTCCTCGAGGAGTTAGCGGCGCTTGCGCCAGCAGGCAATCGCCGCATGGGAGGGAACCCTCACGTGAATGGCGGACGACTGCTGACCGCGCTCGATCTGCCCGACTATACAAGCTACGCGCTTGAGATTCCGGGTCCCGGGCAAGTGGTCGCTGAAGCTCCACGAAAGCTCGGAGACTTCTTCAGAGATATTTTCAGGCTGAATCCAACCAACTTTCGCATGTTCTGCCCCGATGAGACGAACTCAAATCGCTTGAACTCCGTCCTCGAGGCGACCAAGCGTTGCTTTATGGCGGAAACGGTTTCGATCGACGACGAACTGAGCCCTGATGGCCGCGTGATGGAGGTATTGAGCGAGCATTGCTGCCAAGGGTGGCTCGAAGGATATTTGCTGACCGGACGGCATGGCATGTGGTCGTCCTATGAAGCGTTCGCGCAGGTCGTCGATTCGATGCTGACGCAACACGCCAAGTGGTTGGAGCAATGCCGCGACTTTCCCTGGCGCAAACCACTTGCTTCCTTGAATGTTCTCCTGACAAGTCATGCGTGGCGGAACGATCACAACGGTTTCAGCCATCAGGCAACCGGATTTGTAGACAATGCTCTGGCGCGCAGGAGTGAAACCATCCGCGTCTATTACCCGCCGGACAGCAATTGTCTGCTGAGCGTCTTCGACCACTGCCTGCGGAGCCGCAACTACGTCAACATCGTTACCTGCGGCAAGCAGCCGCAACTTCAGTGGTTGAACATGGACGAGGCCCTCGAACATTGCTCGCGAGGCGCATCGATTTGGAAGTTTGCGACCAACGACGGGGGCGAAGAACCAGATGTCGTACTCGCTTGCGCAGGCGACGTACCGACCATTGAGACCTGTGCCGCATCGTGGCTTCTGCAGAAATATGTTCCCGGCATCAGAGTGCGGGTGGTCAACGTCGTGGATTTGAGCGTCCTGATGATGCCGGACGATCATCCGCATGGAATGGACAACATGTCCTTCGATGCGCTATTCACCGAAGACGCACCTGTAATCTTCGCCTTCCACAACAATCGCTGGCTCATTCACACCATGGTTCACGGGCGCTCCAATGAAAGCCGGTTCCACGTGCGCGGCTACATGGATCAGGGCACAACAACGACGCCGTTCGACATGGTAGTGCTGAACAAGATGAGCCGCTTTCACCTTGCCGTCGACGCGCTGAAGCATGTCCCGCGGCTGCGCTCGGAAGCTTCGGACGTGATCGACCTGTTCAACCGAAAGCTATACGAGCACCACGACTATATTCGACAGCACCTGGAGGATATGCCGGAGATCAGGAACTGGGGATGGACAGCTGATTTCAACGAGCCGAGCGCTCCTCCGCCATTGGCCAAGGGACATCCTCGCGGGAGCGTGTTCAGCGATAGCTAAATCGACAAACCGCCAATGAAGTCGAGACTTGAATGGGTGCGCAGGAGTTCCTTTGACCGTCCGGATGAAGCCGTTTGACGACGGACAACTAACGAATTGGCCCGTAACTGATTCCCCGGAGTCCGTTGCGGGAAAGAGAGTAGGTTAAAAAATGATAGAACGGAAGCTTACCATTGCTGAGATCATACTTCTCGCCGGGACCCGCGTCGCACTGGGCGCCGGGATCGGCCTTCTGCTTTCCAGTCGGCTAAACAATGACCAACGCAAAGCTGCCGGATGGGCCCTCGCCCTGGTCGGAGGCCTTACTACGATACCGCTGGCAATGGACGTGCTAGGCAAGAAGAATTCTGCTTAGTCCGCCTGCACCAGTACAGTCTGGGTCCTGGTACGCTATCCAATTCCAAAGCCCGTGTTGTTCTTGGAGCGAAATGGTCATGCGCGAAGCCACCAGATTCTGCGCGGCTTCGCCAACGCCTACCGAAAATACAAGAAGGCTATCAGAAGCATACCAGCACTTCCGGGTACCCTGACCTAAACGCTCAGCGAAAAAGAAGACTTGTGTTCGGCTTCGTGCAGCCAATATGGCGGCTGGCCGTAGTGACGGTGTAGCCGGTCTTCATATTCACGAGTGATCGGTGCGGACTCCACGAACTCCGGCGCCTTCTTGATGGCTTCTCGGGAGAGGCCGACGTAGACTTTGGAATCTGTCCAACTTACTCGTTGTATCCACGACGGTGAAACGAGTACCTTCTTGCCTGGCCACCAGTTTTTCGTCGCTACCTCAAGATAGCGGACCGCCCAGGTTTCATCGTCCATGACGAACCCTTCCACATGGCCGATCTCACCATCACTTGCCTCAATGTGATAACCCGTAACGGCTTCGTTACTGCGCAGATGCGAATCCCGGGACTCTCTCCGGCTCTGCTCCGACAGCGCCTCCCTAAAGGTAGCCGCCGGAATCGGCAAGCCCGACGGATACAGCACGGGACCCCACATATTGGGACCGGTCCAGTAGTAGGAATATCCGTAATAGTCGAGGTATGCCGCCTCGTGTTGCCGGGAGACGGGTTGGTGGGTATCAATGCCAGGGCTATTTTCGACTTGCAGTTTTGTCAGCGCCACATCCAACCGCCTGGCTTGCCAATCCGTATGGACGACAGAAATTGGCGAGATCAGCACCTCCCGGCCGCCAAGCCAGCCGCCGGTGTCTACCGTGAGGTAGCGGATGGCCCATGCCTCATCGTCGAAATAGAACTGTCCTACAGTTCCAATCTCGCCATCCGTGGCTCGGATTACAAGACCGTTCAAATGCATAGCATTCGTTAACATTGCCTTAGCCCTCCTGGGCAGTTGTGGACTCCATGTTCGTTATCAACGATGCGTATATCAGGCCCGCTCTCTGCGGAGTGCTTGCGCTAGAGTTGCGCCACCCGTAGCCACCGGTGGATTTCATCGGTTGGCATTGATAATTGCTGCGAACGACTTGGATGATAAGCGTTTGCGTCATCAACGACTCGGCAAACCAGCCGGTCTTGAACAACGATGGTCGGGTTGGTTACCAACAAAGTTAAGATTCATCCCCGCTATTGAGTTGCTCATGCAATTGCCACGCCGACAGAATTGTCTCCTCAGCTCTATGCAGAAAGCCCGGTGGTCACGTCACGTTCCGAAGCTCGTAACCGCGCCCGATGTACTGCAAGCCTGGCCCCGACTCTCATGCACGTCTGTCTTTTCCGTGAATGAGCTACCACACGAACAGACAAGCACCGCAGCCGATCGAGCGGAACCTCCCAGTTTGGACAGAGGGCTCGCGGTCGGCAGGCGCCTCACCGTGGTCCGCGCTGCAAGTCTGTCCGTCGCCACAGATGTACCGTCTGGTTGCGGATAAACTTGCTCTATTGAGTCATCGCTAGATTCGTTCATTCCCTTCCGAAATACTGTGCAGAATGGCTCACCGCCGGACTTCCGACAGAAGGGCAACATTGGCCTACACGCATGTCCTAGTTGCCGCCACAGCCAGCGGAAGGCCTCTCTCATTTTGAACCAGCCCGGAGTGACTCGTGCAGACATAAGGGAAATTTGTCCCGGTGAGCCGGAGGGAGCGCACATGATTCCCGCGCGTTCTTGTCCAATACAGAACAGCTTGGCCGTGAGCGCGATGCCATAGTTATGATTGCAAATTACCTAGATGGCGCCAAAAGAATGGCAAGGAAGTGCCCAGCGACTGTTCTGGGCCAGCGCCAGGAACCCGGACCGCCGCGATCATCGGACCGGAGATTGGTCAACGTGGCCCTCTGGAAAACCGTGAATGCTTAGGCGAACACGGAGAGCCGAATCCCGGGGAGCGGATCAAGTGTGCCGATTCAGGGAGGAACCACAGTCGATTGTCAGCGATACTCGGGCGGCGCCGTTAGCGCCAGCCCCTCAACCCATGAAGTAGAGTTTCACCCCGTCGAGCGATCAAGAAACCAGGAAAGGACAAACGCGATGTCAGTCGAACTGAAAGAACTCGATAACGGCAAACTGCTCGAAGTGCATCTGACCGGCAAGCTGCTTAAGACAGACTACGAGACCCTTTTGCCCGCGGTGGAGCGGTTGGTCAAACAGCACGGCAAGCTCCTGATGCTTGTGGAATTCAATGACTTTCATGGTTGGACAGGGAGCGCGCTGTGGGAGGACATCAAGTTCGACGCGAAACACTTCAATGACATCGAACGGTTGGCGATCATTGGCGAGAATAAATGGGAAAAAGTAATGGCGGCATTCTGCAAGCCATTCACCACGGCGAAAGTCCGATACTTCGATCACACCCATCGCGCCGAGGCGCGGGACTGGCTTGTCCAGCGGTAAGGCAACGCTGATTGGTGCATGAAGATGTAATCGCGTTGTCCCGGACAGGTGTCTGACGGCTGTACTGATGAATCTCAACCCGGCACTCGTCGCGGACATCCACGGGGAATAGTGAAGGGCGCAACGAGCGATAATGAAGACACACACAGAGATGTTCGCAATCCGAAGCACATGGTAATGCCCACGGAAGTCGAGGGGTTCGATTCCCTGGCGGAACTCGCCTTGGATGTCCATTGGTCGTGGAATCATGCCACCGACGGACTGTGGCGCACGCTCGATCCAGTACTGTGGGACCTCACTCAGAATCCTTGGGTCGTCCTGCAGACGGCCTCGCGGGACCAACTCGAGCGCGCGCTGGCCGATCCTGCCTTCCGCAAGAACGTTGACGACCGGCTTCGTTCCAAGCGTCAGGCGGCGGGCAGTCCGGCATGGTTCCAGCAAGAGCATCCGCAAGCTCCATTGACCTGCGTCGCGTACTTCAGCATGGAATTCATGTTGAGCGAAGCACTCCCAATTTATTCGGGAGGACTTGGCAATGTGGCGGGCGATCAGCTCAAAGCTGCCAGCGATTTAGGAGTGCCGGTAGTCGGCATAGGGCTGCTATACCAACAGGGCTATTTTCGCCAGGTGATCGACAAGGACGGAGCGCAACAGGCCTTATATCCGTACAACGACCCCGGACAGTTGCCGATCACGCCTTTGCGCTACCCGAACGGCGAGTGGTTGCGGTTGGAAATCGCCCTACCGGGTTACTCGGTCTGGCTGCGCACTTGGCAGGTCCAGGTCGGCAAGGTGAAGCTTTACCTACTGGACAGCAATGACGCGGCGAACTTCCCCGCTCATCGGGGGATTACGAGCGAGTTGTACGGCGGCGGCCCGGAGCTGCGCCTCAAGCAGGAACTGGTCCTCGGGATCGGCGGATGGCGGCTACTCCGCGCACTCGGGATCCAACCGGAGGTCTGTCACCTGAATGAAGGGCACGCGGCCTTCGCCGTCCTGGAACGTGCCCGCAACTTCATGGAAGAAACCGGACAGCCCTTCGAAGTCGCACTGGCCGCCACGCGAGCAGGAAACCTCTTCACCACGCACACCGCAGTGGCCGCCGGTTTTGACCGATTCGCTCCGGCCCTCATCGAGCAATACCTTGGGTGGTATGCGGAAAAGAGGCTCGGCATTACCCTTCACGATTTGCTGGCTCTTGGCCGGCAAAATCCCAACGACTCGTCGGAGGCTTTCAACATGGCCTATCTGGCAATCCGAGGCAGCGGGGCGGTCAATGGCGTGAGTCGCTTGCATGGGAAGGTCAGCCGACACCTCTTTCTGCCTCTCTTTCCTCAATGGCCCGAGGAAGAGGTCCCAGTTGGCTACGTGACCAACGGGGTCCATATGCCAACCTGGGACTCGGCTCCGGCCGACGACTTGTGGACGGCAGCCTGTGGTAAGGAGCGTTGGCTGGGGACAATGGAAGCTATGGATCAAGAGATCAGGCGAGTCTCCGACTCCGTACTCTGGAAATTTCGCACCGCCGCGAGCAAGTCGCTCGTTGAATACGCTCGCCGGCGACTGTCTCGACAACTGGCTGCCTCAGGCGCGCCGCCAGCGGACGTGGACGATGCGAACCGCCTGTTTGATCCCAACGCACTGACGCTGGGCTTTGCGCGCCGCTTCGCAACCTACAAAAGACCGAACTTGCTGCTGCACGACCCAGAGCGACTGCTTCGGCTGTTGACCAATCCGCAACGCCCGGTGCAACTTATCCTCGCTGGCAAGGCCCATCCGGCCGACAAGGCGGGGCAGGCACTGATCCAGGAATGGGTACATTTCATCCAGCGGCCCGAGACACGTCCCCATGTGATCTTTCTTAGTGATTACGACATGCTTCTGACCGAGCATCTGGTTCAGGGGGTGGATGTCTGGATTAACACACCGCGCCGGCCATGGGAGGCTTGCGGGACGAGCGGGATGAAAGTGCTCGTCAATGGAGGCATCAATCTCTCGGAATTGGACGGCTGGTGGGCCGAAGCTTACACGCCTGAAGTGGGGTGGGCGTTGGGGGACGGCCAGGAACATGGCGACAATCCCGCTTGGGACGCGGTCGAAGCCGACGCGCTCTACAACCTGCTCGAACGGGAGGTGATCCCTGAGTTTTATACCAGAGACCAGAGTGGCATTCCCAACGCGTGGGTCAAGCGGATGCGGGAAAGCATGGCGCGCTTGACACCGCGCTTTTCCGCAAGCCGTACCGTGCGCGAATACACTGAGCAACACTATCTCCCGGCTGCTGCCGCCTACCATCTGCGCGTTGCCAACAGAGGCGCAATCGGCAGCCAAATCGTCGATTGGCAGCACAGTGTGAAACAGAAATGGGCGACGTTACACTTTGGAGAGGTGAAGGTTGAGACTCATGGCGAGCAACACGAATTCGAGGTTCAACTCTGTCTCAATGACCTCGACCCCAAATTGGTGCGGGTAGAGCTTTACGCCGACGGCGTCATGGACGGTACTCCCGTGCGGCAGGAGCTGAAGCGCGTTCGCCAACCTGCCGATGCGTCGGGTGGCTACGTATACACCGCGGCCGTGTCTGCGGTCCGCCCAGCAGCGGACTATACGGCGCGAGTAATGCCGCACTGCGACGGCGTTGCGATCCCACTGGAAGACGCGCAAATCCTGTGGAAGAAATGACCTGATCGACGGAAGAAAGAACAATGAAGAAAGCGACTGCAATCACCTGTGTGTTTCTGGATGTCGGCGGTGTCTTGCTCACCGACGGGTGGGACCATCATGCCCGCAAACGGGCGGCGATGAACTTCAAGCTGAAGTGGGCCGAGACGGAGGCTCGTCATCGCCTGACATTCGAGATCTACGAGGAGGGTAAGCTCACCCTGGACGAATATTTAGACCTGGTGGTCTTCCATCAAGAGCGACCGTTTAGCCGGGCTGAGTTCAGGCGATTCATGTTTGCGCAATCGAAACCTCACACCAGAATGATCGATCTGGTCGCTCAGCTCAAGGTCCGGCACGGGCTGAAGACTGCCGCGGTCAGCAACGAAGGGCGCGAACTGAATGCCGATCGGATTCGCAAGTTCAGACTGGACGGGATCGTGGATTCTTTCATTTCCTCCAGCTTCGTCCATGTCCGCAAGCCCGACACGGACATCTTTCGGCTTGCACTGGACATCGCCCAGACGCCAGCCCGGCACGTGCTGTATATCGAAAACACCCCGATGTTCGTCCAGGTCGCCGAAGGTTTGGGGATTCGAAGCATTCTGCACACCGATTACAGGTCCACGTGCGCGAAACTGAATTCATTCGGATTGCAGAATGACGAAGCAGGCATACATGCAACCTGCTAACCCACGCATCCTGACGATCAATGGCGGTTCGTCAAGCATCAAGTTCGCGCTGTTCGAGGCTGGCGACTCGCTCCGACGGATCCTGGATGGCGTGATTGAGCGAATTGGGCTGCCGGAGGCCACATTGCGGGTAAAGGGCTTGGATCAGGCAGACAACTTTTCGCAAGCAGTGACGGCGCCGGATCATACCGTAGCGGTGGGCGTTCTAATGGATTGGATCGAGGAACGCAGCGGGCGTGGTTCATTGGCCGCGGTCGGGCATCGTGTGGTGGATGGCGGACCGAAGTATTACGCGCCACAGCGAATCACCGCGGAAATGGTTGAAGAGCTGCGTCGGCTCAGTCCATTCGATCCTGACCATATGCCGGAGGAGATCCTATTGACCGAGGCGTTTCATCGCCGATTTCCTGATCTGCCCCAGGTAGCGTGCTTCGACACGGCCTTTCATCATGATATGCCGCGCGTGGCGCAACTCCTGCCAATCCCGCGGCGCTACGAAGCGCAGGGGGTGCGTCGTTACGGATTTCACGGCTTGTCATACGCGTTCTTAATGGCAGAACTCGCCCGCCTCGGGGATTCTGCGGCCACGAACGGCCGGGTCATCCTTGGCCATCTCGGTAACGGCGCGAGCCTCACGGCGGTGCGCAACGGCAAATCCGTGGACACAAGCATGAGTTTCACCCCGACCGCCGGCGTGCCGATGAGCACCCGCTCAGGCGATCTCGATCCCGGACTCGTCTGGTATCTGGCGCGCACCGAAAAAATGAGCGCCAAGCAATTCAACGAAATGGTCAATTTCCATTCCGGGCTGCTCGGAGTGTCGGAGACCAGTTCCGACATGCGCGACCTGCTCGACCGTGAAACGCAGGACGTGCGGGCCGCTGAAGCGGTCGCGCTGTTTTGTTACCAGGTCAAGAAATGGATCGGCGCATTCGCGGCGGCATTGGGCGGACTGGACACACTGGTGTTTGCTGGTGGCATCGGAGAGAATGCGCCCGCGGTCCGCGCCCGCATTTGCGATGGTCTGGGATTCCTTGGAATTGAACTCGAGGCAAAGCGAAACGTAGTGAATGAGGCCGTCATTTCCGCGGCTGCAAGCCGGGTTGCGGTCCGCGTCATTTGCACGGACGAAGAACGCATGATAGCCAAGACGGTCTGTCGCGTTCTCGGCCTTGGCTGAAAAAAGGGGATGGTATGCGTACACCAAATCCTTCAGCACCGGGCAGACAACGCTGGGCGCCAGAAAAGCCACGATTGGGCAGAAAATCGAAGCAAGAGTTATGCAAGATGTTTTGCTGTCTTCACTAATGTGAGTTCGATCTGCGCCAAGGTGGTTGGACCGGTCGTCGAGCCGCGCTGCCGGGCAGGCCCAGAAAGCTGCGGACTTGGTTCTGGATCAGCCACCTTCAACATCGGGCGCATAATCGGATATCGCATCTAATCTGTGACGAAAGAGGCCAGCAGCTATAATCGCGAAAGCTGTGAAGTTCCTCCCCGTCACTTCCCTGCTAGTCGGTGTGGCTCTGTTCCTGCCCCCGGTCTGGGCCCAGAACCCGGGGCAGGAATTGACGTCGGCATCCTCCGCTGCGCAACCGAACAGTCGGCCTCAGCCTGCGGCGCCACAACCCGCAGGTTCTCAGCCCGAAGCTTTTTCTTCGCCGCAGGTTATCGGCGCTAATACATCGGTTAACAAGCCGGCCCCGAATGGAGCGATCAGGGTTGCTTCGGCTCAAACAGAGCAATCACAGAATCCGGCTGCAAAGAGCCCTGGCTCCGGCGCGCCAGCAGAACCCGATGAATCGGTCTTCACGGTGCGCAAGACGGTGAATGAAGTCCACCTGGTTTTCACCGTCACCGACAAGCACGGCCACTACATCAAGGACTTGAAGAAAGACGATTTCACAATTCTGGACGACAGCAAGCCGCCGCAAGAGATCCTCAGCTTCAGCAGCGAGACGGATCTGCCCCTGCAAGTCGGCCTGTTGATCGACGCCAGCGAATCGGTGAGCGGTCGCTTCAAGTTCGAGCAGGAAGCAGCAATCGAGTTTCTGAAACAAACGATCCGGCGGAAGTACGACCAGGCCTTTGTCATCGGCTTTGACCTGACTCCCAAGGTCACCCAGGACTTTACCGACGACCCCGAGAAACTTTTGGTCGGCATTAGCACGCTGCGACCGGGCAGCCTCACGGCAATGTACGATGCTCTCTACTATGCATGTCGGGACAAGCTGCTGAAGCAACCACAGGCTGGCCCCGTCCGGCGCGTCATCATACTGTTGAGCGACGGCAATGACAAGGCGAGCTCCGTGACCCGCGAAAAGGCTATCGAGATGGCGCAACGGGCCGAGGTCTCCGTGTATACCATCAGCACCAACCCGGCCGGCTCCGGCGGACACGGCAACAAGACCTTGGAACGCATTGCCGAAGCAACCGGCGGGAGATCGTACGTGCCCTCCCAGATCACCGAAGTAGCCAACGCGTTCACCGCCATTCAAGAAGAGCTGCGCAGCCAGTACGCGGTGTCTTACAAGCCGGCGGCGTTCAGGATCGATGGGCATTACCGCACCATTCCATGGGTGGGCGTGGTATCAGCCCGGCCGCTCGGCCGGATGGAATCGAAGTAAAACGAGCCAGGATCCGCGCGGTGCTGACATTCGTGGGCTGGAAGTTCTGGCCAAAGCTGCCTACAATCGCTCGACTCGCAGGGGTGTTGAGTTCGTGAGGCGAACGCCACGATCCCGCAAGTTTGCAATTCCTAAAACTTGCTCACAACTTGCTCACAAAATTAAGGCCGTTTCGCCCTATCTTCGCGAGTTTTGAACCTGTAAGGCTATTGATTTCAATGGGGGTTAAGCCGAGGTCGCTGGGCTCATAACCCAAAGGTCGTTGAGTTTAAGATTGCCTGTATGGAATGGAGGACGTGCGTGGGAGTACCTGACGCGCAAGGCTTCGTGAAGTTCTCATTGCCGGCGCATAAGAAATCTGGGGACGTTAAGGGGACAATAGGAAGTGACATACGGTACTTTCTTGTACCAAACGATGTCCGCCGACACCGTGTGATATCAATCAGTTACATGCTGTTGCTGCCCTGTCACGGCAGAGGCCGCGGGTTCGAGTCCCGTCGACCCCGCCATCATTCCAAAGGACTTAT
>Ga0208478_1000157_pt1 | contig 26693 bp, 19 predicted proteins | sample NGESurdeep072012_5_FD_184462 | JGI IMG/M metagenome (GOLD analysis project Ga0208478, IMG submission 184462) | Arctic peat soil microbial communities from Barrow, Alaska - NGEE Surface sample 415-2 deep-072012 (SPAdes) | ecosystem: Environmental > Terrestrial > Soil > Wetlands > Peat ...
TACTGAACCGAGACTTTTCATAATCGGGATCCATACTAGTCCCAATAAAACAACAGAAATAGTTGCCACACGTCCTATCCATACCAGCTGATGTTCACTGGCGTTAGGCCTCTTGTTTTTATAAAAGTCAATAGTAAACAGAGTTGCTGATGAATTAAAGTGAGCTGCAAGTGATGTCATAAGAGCAGCAATAAAACCCACCACAACAATACCTTTTACACCTATTGGCAACAGGTTCCTTACCAGACTTCCATATGCTTCGTTGTTGTCAGTAAACATAAGGACTCCTTTACCTCTTAAGGCAGAAGCTATCATTCCCGGTATTAAAAATATAAAAACAGGCAGAATTTTAAGAAAACCTGCAAGGATAGTGCCTCTCCTTGCATTCTTTAAATCTTTTGCGGCAAGTGCCCTTTGTACTATATGCTGGTCGGTGCACCAGTACCAAAAACCGATTATTGCTGCGCCAAATATTACACTTATACCCGGGAATTTATTATACCAGACATCTCCCTTTGGATGAACAAGATGCATATTCGTCGAACCATTACTGCCGGCAAATTTTACCACTTCATGCCAACCATCTATAAGTCCTCCTCCGCCTACTTTTAACAGACCAAGGATAAGGATTGTGAATGCTCCTAAAATAAGAATTGGTGTTTGTATAACCGAAATTGTCATGATACCTTTCATTCCACCTAATACTGTAAATATTCCGGTTAAAAGGACAAGTCCGATAGCTCCATACCAAAAATCAATTCCTATAACTGACTGCAGGAAGATTCCCCCGGTAAAGGCAGTAACAGAAACTTTTGTAAGCACATAACTTACCAGAGTAATTATCGAAAGAGTTGAACTGGTGTTTGTGTTATATCGTCTCGACAGGAATTCGGGCATAGTAAATACCTTGCTGTGTGCATAGAAAGGCACAAAGACCCAACCCAGGACCAATATCATCCATCCCTGCATTTCCCAGTGCGCCATTGCCATTCCGCTTTCAGCACCTGCACCTGATAAACCAACAAGATGTTCTGATCCAATATTGGCGGCAAATATAGCAGCTCCTACAGCAAGCCAGGTTTCACTGCGACCCGAAAGAAAATAGTCGCTGGTATCGTCTTTTTTGTGCTTTACCACCCATAGAACAATTCCAACCAGGCATAAGAAGAAAACAATCAAGATGATCCAGTCTAATGTTGCCATAATAAAGTAAATTAAGTATCTTTAATTAAATATTAAAATAGTTTAAAGTCAAAAGTTGAGGAACAGCCTGCCCCGATTTATCGGGGAAGTTCCGAACCGGAAAGAGGTGGAGCTCGGCGAAGTCAAATTCCTTAAGGCAGGATCAAAAGTCATTTTTGCATAATTGAATTCCAATAACAATTTTTCGTATTTTATTTCTTCCAGAAACTTTGAATTTCCTCAAGTGTCTTGCCCTTGGTTTCAGGAACCAGCCTGAACATAAATACAGCTGCAAGGATTCCCATTCCTGCATAAATCCAGTAAGCAAAACCATGGTGAAAATAACCGGTCAGCCATGAACTGTCATTCATCATGGGAAACGTGGTTGAAATAAAAAGATTTGCTAACCACTGAGCGGCAACAGCTATCGACATTGCGCCTTTAATGCTGTTGGGAAATATTTCCGATAGTAACACCCAGGTGACAGGCCCCCATGACATTGCAAAACTGGCAACATAGACCAGCATACAGATTAATGCACTAAATCCTATTTTCTGCAGATAAAATATCATTCCAAGTCCGAACATGCTCACAGCCATTCCTAATGCTCCGATAATTTGCAGCTTTCTGCGTCCGAATCTGTCGACTGAAATGATAGCTACTACGGTAAAGCTCAAGTTAATAATACCTACAAGAATCGTTTGCAGCAAAGCGGAATCTGTTCCGTTTCCCAGGGTTCTGAATATTTCAGGAGCGTAATATAATACAACGTTGATGCCAACAAACTGCTGAAAGACTGAAAGAAAGATGCCTATAACAATAACCAGACCTCCGAATGAAAGCCACGGGGCGCTTTTTTCAATCAATGAATTTTTTATCTCAGCTACTACAACAGCAGCTTTTTCATTTCCAACCACTTTATTAAGCACATCAAGAGCTTTGATTTCATTGTTCTTATACATCAGATACCTTGGAGTTTCAGGAACGAAAAATAACATGACAAAGAAAAGGAATGCAGGAATTGTTCCTGATGCGAACATCCAGCGCCAACCGACGGTATCGATCCATTCCTGTGGCTGGCCTTTTGCAATAAAATAATTCACAAAGTAGACCACAAGCATACCGAAAATTATGGCAAACTGGTTAAATGAAACTAACCTGCCCCTGATCTCCGCAGGCGATATTTCTGCTATATACATCGGGGATAGCATTGAAGCCAGGCCAACACCTATGCCACCAATAATCCGGTAAACCATAAACATACAGATAGTTTCCGATCCTAAGAAATTAAGTTTGTCAGGTAACGCTGCACCAATTGCTGAAATAATGAATAATGATGCTGCCAGAATTAATCCGTTTTTACGCCCTATGCCCTGACTGATATATCCACCAATGGATCCTCCTATTATACAGCCTATAAGAGCACTTGAAATATTGAACCCATGAATCACATTAATTAAACCTTCATTTAAGGTATTACCATACTGCAGGAAGAGATAATATATTATAGATCCGATAAATAAGCCGGCAATGACCGAGTATAAAACTGTTTTTTTTAAATCTATAAATATTTTTTTCAGAAAAGAGATTATCAGAAAATAAATAAACAGGAAGCTTAAAACCCCGATAAATTTAAATTGGAATATCATCTTTGAGGCAGCCTCGGGATTATTTAGTAAAGGAGCGATAAAAAACTGCTTTAAGGATGCCACTGCTCCTGAGATTACTGCTGTGTCATAACCAAATAATAAGCCGCCAAGTGTTGCAGTTACTGTTAGCAAAATTAGATAGATTTTCGATTTCCCCTTGTTCATTTTGTAAATATTAAGTTAATCCCATAGATACAAATTGATTGAATATTAAACAGTTAATTATAATAAATTAAATCAGATGTTCCAGGTTTGATCTTTACGAGGCCCTCAATTGACAACTCTAAACGTTAGTCAGATTCAGCGGCCTGGGAATCAAATATATTAATAATTATTTTAAATGTGTGTTATACACTTAAACTAAATTCCACTCTTTCAGTGAGGATTGAATAAAATCTATAATTCTCTGGTTTTCCTCTTTCCCGTTTCCGGTAATTTTCATTGGCTCTCCGAATTTTATATGGATCTGTTTATGATGATCCATTGGGCCAATTTCCTTTATCAGTTTTCCATTACCCCAGAAATCAGTCTTTAATGCAATCGGGACAACTTCAACACCTGCTTTCTTTGCCAGTTTCACTCCGAGTGAATTAAAATCCTCAGGTTTAAATTCAACACTTCTTGTGCTCTGAGGAAAAATGACAATTGAAATCCCATTATTTAACCGATCAACACCACCATTCATAACTGCTTCAAGATCTTTCCGCGGATCAGTTCTTCCGACCACAATAGGATTTCTCGACCTCATTACATCACCAAATAGCGGATGTTTGACCAGGCTCTCTTTTACAACAAATGTCAGTTCCTTGTGCGGGCCTATTATTGAAGGTAAGATCATGGTTTCGAGAGTGCTCATATGATTGCTGATGAAAAGAACTGAACCTGGTGATTGTGTAAAATATTCCATTCCAGTGATATGGAATATTCCGCCTATCTTTTCAATAAACCTTAGAATTTCAAATGAAGAATCAGTCCATGCTTTGGTATCATATACCATCCTGATAGCTTCCTTCCTTGTTCTCAGAACCACAGAAGCATATTTTAATGTAAAGTATATCCTGCTGTCAAGAAGAATTTTTTCAGCAATAGATAAACTCTCCTTTTCCGGAGTATGATAAGTAGTTGAATCAAAATTACCCTTCTGCATAAGAAGCATATACATATAATAAACTCATTTTCAAATTCTCAAATCTTCAAATCTTCAAATTTTTAATGGCAAAGTTAATTCTCATTTCCGATTATATAAAGTCATATTATGAATAGTCCGAAGAATAACCTCCTTTTACAATCTGCTTATCAGAGGCATAACAATAAGCATCAGCGATAATCCTGTCAGAATAATGACTGCACTCCAGCCGATAATGTTTTGCATTGAATTGTTTACATAGGTACCCATGATTTTTTTATTGTTTATCAGAAGTATCATGCTTATAAGAACCACCGGCAATAGGATCCCATTTAACACCTGCGACCATATTGAAATTTGAATAAGAGGTGCATTCGGGATAAGAATTATAAGAGCTGAAATAACGAGTATTCCAGTGTAGAGAGTATAAAACTCCTTGGCTTCATCCCATTTCTTATCGATACCTGCCTCGAACCCAAATGCTTCCGAAACATAGAATGCTGTTGCCAGAGGCAATATTGTTGCAGAAAACACCGAAGCTACAAAAAGACCAAAGGCAAATACCTGAGATGCAAGTGCCCCAGCCAATGGTTTAAGTGCAAGTGCAGCATCTTTTGCTTCATTTATCTGAATACCCTTAGGGTGCAATGTTGCACCGCATGCTACCATAATAAAGAAAGCAACCACGATTGTTGCTACACAGCCTACTGTTATATCAACAAGTGTGTATTTGTAATGCTTCATTTTCAGTCCCTTCTCAATTACTGTCGATTGCATATAAAACTGCATCCATGGTGCAATGGTTGTCCCTACCAAAGCGATGACCATTGCAAGGCTTTGAGTAGTCATTTGAAGCTGTGGATGGATAATTGAAGAACCAATTTCGCTCCATTGAGGTTTGCTCATTAATGCTGAAACGACATAAGTAAGTAATGAAACGCTGAATATCAGGAAGATACGTTCAGCTATCTTGTATGTCCCTTTAACAACCAGGAACCATACCATTACTGCTACTACAGGAACCGAAATATATTTGCTCACACCAAAGATTTGCATGCTGCCTGCGACACCTGCAAATTCGGTTGTTGTATTTCCAATGTTGGAAACCAGTAGCCCGATAAAAACAAAAAATGTAATCTTCAATCCCGCATTTTCACGTATAAGGTCTGAAAGGCCTTTTCCTGTTACAATACCCATTCGGGCATTCATCTCCTGAATAACCAGTAAAACAATGAAAGATGGAATAAGAGTCCATATTAAACCATATCCATACATCGCTCCTGCCACTGAATAGACGCTAATCCCACCAGCATCATTGTCTACACTGCCGGTAATAATTCCCGGTCCGAGGATGGCAAAGAAGATTGCAAGTTGTTTGAGAAGTTTTTTTACACTGAACTTTGATCCCGGCATAACTCCCACATTTATCTTTTATTTGTCCTCCGTTTACGTATAAGGTCTTCAATCACATCATCAATAACAACCATACCCATTAACTGATAGTTCTGATCAACTACCGGGACAGCCAAAAGATTGTATTTAGAGACTATCCTGGCAATTGCACCTACCTTCTGTTCATCGAAGAGGTAAACAGGCTCTGACTTCATAAGCTGACTCACATACACATTTGGCTCTGAAACAACAAGATCGCGTAAGTTAAATGATCCGATTAACTCATCATTTGACTCCACTACGAACATATTGTAAAGTTCTGCAGACTCTGGTTTTTTCGCTCTAAGTTCAACAAGTACTTCCGCTACCGTCATCGTGGTACTGAAAGAAAGAAAATCAGTAGTCATAATACTTCCTACCCTATCATCATCATATTCAAGAAGGTCTCTGACCTCTTGTGAAGATTCCATATCCATTTCCTTTAAGAGCATCTCTGCCTTATCATCTTCGAGTTCATCGAGTATGTCAGCGACTTCATCAGCAGGCATCTTTTCAAGCACATCTGCGGCCTTATTCACTGGCAGGTTTTCAAGAATATGTATTTGCGCATTGGTCTCGAGTTCCTCAAGAACATCAGCAGCTTTTTCTTCATCGAGTGAAGCGAATACTGACATACTCGATTTTTTACCCATATCTTCAAGGATATCAGCAATATCCGAAGGGTGAAGTGTATGAAGCTTTGCGTAACTCTTTGAAAGTCTTATATTAAAATTTGAATGATCTATAGCCTGAACATCATCCCAAAGGATAAATTTTGCAGGTATATTTATCTTAAAAATGGAAAGTAATCTCTTTATCGGGGATGCTATTCCAATTCTTCGCAAGAGACCCTCAATCCCGATATCAACAGCAATGGCGAATGTCCCGGTAGGCAGGGTAGCAAGCCTCACATCGTTAACCCTTACAAGTTTGCGGCCGTTCATATCCACTATTTGCTTGTCGAGAATATTTTCAACAAGTAAAAGTCCATTACTAACCTCTTCGGGGCCAAGCTCAATCAGATCGGTACAGGTTACATTAGGCACTTCTCTTGCTTTTGTAACAATGAAACTTTTAAAGGAATAAAACCCGATTTCCTTTTTTATCCGAAGCCTGATGCCGGTTACAAGTTGCTGATTCGGGTCACTGTTTCCCGAAGGCATCGTGTTAACAAGTAAATCTTTGATTATTCCAATTGCGTCGCCATCGGCGCCAAATGCTTCCTTACCGATTATTCCGCTTAAATAGAATGTTGTGAGTGATGTCATTGTCACCTCCTTGCATTTACTGATAAAGAAGGAAGTTACCTAAAGTACCGGTTATCCTCCTAGATCAGGGTTAAGATTAAAATATTCGCCGGGTCGTCGTCCATTAAATTCTAAAAATTGATTTCGCGAACAAAAGTAAATTTCATATCCTTACTTTCCAAATAAACTTAAACTAATTTGTCAATTCATGAATTTTTAAGTTTGGAGTGCTTAGATTGCCTAAAATGCCTAGAGTTATAATTAAAAATTAAATTCCATTTTTTTCAACTTTAAGTACTCCAAACTTCTCTTCTACTCCGTGCACTATTGGCACTTTTTATAACAGATATCTGTGCTTAATTTATTTTTATATTAACCTAAAAGAACAGTATTTCTTCTGTTTTATTCTTTTTTTATTAAATTTGGACTTGATAATAATATCATTTAAGCTATATAGTGGGAATTTTAAAAGAAAAACTTTCAGGTTATGATGCCCCTCAGAAAGCCATGCAGGCAGGCATCTACCCCTATTTCAGGGCAATAGAATCCGAACAGGATACAGTAGTAATCATAAACGGCAAAAAGGTTTTGATGTTTGGATCAAACAGCTACCTTGGGCTCACAAACCATCCAAAAGTAAAGGCCGCTGCAAAAGCTGCAATTGACAAATATGGTACCGGTTGTGCCGGTTCAAGATTCCTTAACGGGACACTTGATATCCATATTGAACTGGAAAATAAGTTAGCCCAACTGGTAAATAAAGATGCTGCATTATGTTACAGCACAGGCTTCCAGGTAAATCTTGGAGTTGTATCATTACTTGCTGGACGTCATGATTATCTCCTCCTCGACGAACTCGACCATGCTTCAATAATTGAAGGGAGCAGGCTTTCTTTTTCTAAAGTGCTTAAGTTTGCCCATAATGATATGGATGCACTCAGAAATAAATTAAAATTATGCCATAAAGACCGCATAAAACTTATTGTTGTAGATGGTATTTTTTCGATGGAAGGCGATTTGATTAATTTGCCTGAAGTAGTTAAACTTGCTGAACATTATGGTGCATCAATTATGGTTGATGATGCTCATTCACTTGGAGTCCTCGGGAAAAACGGATCTGGTACAGCTTCGCATTTTGGCCTGACTGATAAAGTCGATCTTATAATGGGTACTTTCTCCAAGTCTTTTGCTTCCCTTGGAGGATTTATTGCTTCTGATAAAGAGGTTATAAATTACATCAAACATAATTCAAGGTCGCTGATATTCAGTGCCAGCATGACTCCTGCATCCGTTGCTACTGTGCTTGCCTCCATAGAAATAATGGAAAATGAACCTGAAAGAATTAAGCATTTATGGGATATGACTGCATTAGCTCTTAACGGTTTTAAATCAGCAGGTTTCGACACAGGGAAATCTGAAACACCTATTATTCCTCTTTTTATCAGGGACGATATCAAAGCTTTGCAGCTTACACAGAATCTGCTTGCAGATGGTATTTTTGTGAATCCTGTTGTATCGCCGGCTGTACCTAAAGAGGATTGCCTGATCAGATATTCTCTTATGGCAACCCATACAAAGGAACAGGTAGAAATTTCAATCGAAAAAATAACGAAAGCAGCAAAAGCACTGCAAATATTAAGTTAATTTTTATTCTGTAATATACACTGTTTGTTACACAGAGGGGCATGGAGGGTTCACGGAGAGCCAACAAGGCAAGACTCTGTGAAACTAATAACATTCATATGAAAAAAGTTATTCTTATAACGGGAATCTCATCAGGTTTTGGTAAGCAAACAGCAGATCTTCTGGCAGCTGATGGACACACTGTTTATGGAACAGTGAGAAGAGATGTTGAAATCAGCTCTGTAATAACAGGATTAAAACTCGACCTCACAAATAATGATTCTATAAGACAGGCTGTGCAAATTATCCTGCAAAAAGAGGGCAGAATTGATGTCCTGATAAATAATGCCGGTATGCATACGGGAGGACCAATAGAAACTTCACCCATTGAGAACATAAAACTCCAGATGGATACTAATTTCCTCGGGATGGTCAATCTTACCAGAGAAGTATTGCCCATAATGAGGAAACAGGGTGGTGGTACAATTATTAATTTCAGTTCAATAGGCGGATTAATGGGATTACCCTTCCAGTCATTCTACTCTGCAGGTAAATTTGCCATTGAGGGTTTCAGTGAGGCGCTCAGAATGGAAGTCAGACACTTTAATATAAAAATTGTACTTATTAACCCCGGTGATTTTCATACTAATAACTCTGCCAACCGGAGGAATTTCCTGGCACCAACTGATGTCAATGATCCATATCATGAACAATATTTAAAAACCCTTGCTATAATTGAAAAAGATGAAGGCAATGGATGGGAACCGATAGTTCTGGCCAGAAAGCTTGTCAGAATCGTCGGGTGCAATAATCCGCGTCAGAGATATATCATTGCATCATTTGAGCAAAAACTGGCAGTTGCGCTTAAGTATATTTTACCAGGGAAGTTGTTCAGTATGATACTTGAGGACCATTACAAGATCAAATAGTCATGCGGCCTTGAAGACCTGCGGTCCTATGGTTTTCAACTTTTGTCTTTTATTTTGATGCAGCCTTTAATAGGATATATAATCCGTATTCATCACATTAAGAGTATGTGGTATCCAGACCCTGTATCGTGAATCTTCACCCCATGTATTGCCTGCTGATGCAAAGTCACAAAAATTAATCTGTAAAGGATTGCGGAAATCACCTTCGAGGTCGGTCCCAAGAACCAAAGGAGCTGTAAATGACATCCAGACATTGGCAGGTTTTTTCGAGGCTGGAATCAGGTCAACTTTCCCGTAATTAGATTTTATAACAGCTGATTCGTAAATAAACCCGTCGCTAAACCGGGTATCGCGGGCTAAAACGACCGGACCTCTCAATATTGCCTGATAACCATTCTGAGTTACCAGCCTGCCAGTAAGATCCATTTTCAAAACTACCTTATCAGCCTTATACCATATACGTTTTATTTTCTTATATGTTCCTGCAGTTATCCCCGATATTTCAATCCCGTTGACACTAATTACTGTATTTTCACTCCATGACGGGATACGAAAAGCAATTGTAAAATTCTCGGGTACTTCAGGATTGATGATTATCTCAACTTTGTCGGAGACGGGATAATCTGATATCTGATTAATATTAACCGTATTATTTCGGTTAATCGGGATAACTGATTCACTTTGTCCATACAAATTAATAAAAATCTCATCCTGTGCCCCCATCACTGCAAAACGCGGCAGCATCATGAATGCCCTTGGACCGTTGGCATTACAGCAGTTGATGTGCATGCCGCATTGCTCTTCACCGGCATGTCTTATCCCTCCTAATGGGCTATACTTGGCAATCTGTGACCCATCACCTTTCATTGAAGCCATTAGAGCATTATATGTTGATTTTTCAATCTGATCAGCGTATTTCGGATTTTCAGTCAACCTTAAAAGATTAAAACACAATTTCATCCAGGTCATGGTAACACAGGTTTCCATAGTATGATAAGTAGGTTCCGTCTGATACTTAGCTCCATGGTAAAAACATTCAAAAGCTGTTCCTGAACCTGCAATATTTATTTCACTTTCAATGATATTCTTAACAGCCATCTCCACAGCTTTCAGATATGTTGGTTCCCCTGTTATACGGTATAATTCAAGAAGTCCTTCATAGCAAGACATCATCTCATAAGCTTTTTGTCCGTTTTCGTACGACCACCATACCTGCGGGTGCGGAAATCTTTCAGAAACCGGAGTTCCTGACAGCGCATTGCTTATGAGCTTTGGCCCATCCGGAGTTTCCCATTGCTCGACTATATACATTGCAAAATCAAGATACCTTTTATCTCCTGTCCTTCGATATAAATATACCATTGGTTCGAGAATAGAGCAACTAGGCATTCCCCGATAATTGCCTGTTTTTACAATATTCACTTTCCCCGGTCCTACCTGGCTGAGCAGATTGTCGGCCAGCCTGCAAGAACTATTTAGTGCAGCATTGTCAGCTGTCAGGTCATAGTATGCAAGCAAACCAAGCAAAGTATATTTTCTGCCCCAGATATCCCATTCCTGAAGCTGTGCACTATCTGTATAATTACCTATGTAACCTGATGGTATCTGTGTAGCAAGTAATTCATTCACTGCTTTTTGTAGGATCGTAAGCATTTCAGGATCACGGTTATAATCATAAGAAGCTATTGCAGATTGGATCCATTTTCCCCAGAATTCACTCTGCCATAAATGTGTTTCATTCTTGTGCCGGAATGGTTCAACCAACTGGTCAACATCTTGGCTTTTAATCCGTTTCTTTATAACCAGGTTCATTTTTTCTCCAAGGTAGCCTTCAATTTTAATGGAGTTTGGTGAGTAAGGAAAGATCCTATCTGACACAGAATTGAGAAATTCTGATTTTGTTTCAGGGTTCTGCCCTGAAAGCAAAAATGTTGTAAATATTAAGAAGGATGTAAATAATAACTTTTTCATTTTAATTTTCTATTTTTTTAATGTTTCGCAAGATTCATTCTTCAAGCTCAGCGAAGTATCTTATATCTCTCCAAATTACAAACAAATTTTTTAATAATTTTGGGCACTCAAAAATTGCAATATGAAATCTATTTTCAGATATCTGTCATAAAACCTGCTTTATTATTGACGGAAAAATAACTGAAACTGAGTCAAAACAATTTGAGGTGTTTATAATTACAGGAAAAAAGGGATTGAAACAATTCCTTAAATCATTTGTTAAAGTAATGAATTATATAATCTGACAAAATTAATATCATGGAAATTACATTCGACGGAGGCAAAATTGTAACTGCTCATTCTCACGGACATATAATAAAAACAGATCAACCTGTGCATAGCGGCGGTCAAGATTCAGCTCCTTCGCCTTATGAACTATTCCTGGCTTCGATTGGAACCTGTGCAGGAATCTATGTAAAATCATTTTGTGACAATCGGAATATCCCAACAGATAATATTAAAATTATTCAGAGTGCTGAATTCGATGAAGAATCGGGATTGCCGGTCAATATCAAACTTGATATTAAACTGCCTTCCGACTTTCCTGAAAAATATAAAGAAGCAGTAATCTCGGTAGCAGAATTATGCAAGGTCAAAAAGACTATGGCTTCTCCACCGGTTTTTGAAGTTATTACCTCAACTCTTTAATTGTTAAATTCTCAGGCTAAATACATATTGATCAGTTGTTCATAGAGTTCCTGCTTACCGCTTTTTGTCTCAGGTTCTCCAAGCTCGGAAGCTATATCTCTCAATTTCGCCAGTGTCAGTTTACCTTTTTCAAAATCTTTCCCGGCTCCTTTATCGAATGATTCATATCTTTTCTTTCTCATCTTAAGATAGTCACTGTTTTTCAGGATTTTATCAGCAATAACAAGAGCTCTGGCAAAAGTATCCATTCCACTTACATGAGCGATGAAAAGATCTTCAATATCTGTAGAGTTACGCCTTACTTTAGCATCGAAATTGATGCCTCCCGTTGAAAATCCGCCAGATTGCAATATAACCATCATGGCTTCAGTTATCTCATAAATATTTGTTGGAAATTCATCGGTATCCCAGCCGTTCTGGTAATCACCTTTATTTGCATCAATGCTTCCGAGAAGTCCTGCATCTGCCGCGACCTGAAGCTCATGCTGGAAAGTATGGCCCGCAAGAGTGGCATGATTGACCTCAATATTAAGCTTGAAATCTTTATCAAGGCCATGCTGACGCAGGAAACCGATTATTGTAGCTACATCAAAATCGTATTGATGTTTTGAAGGCTCCATCGGTTTCGGTTCTACAAGGAATGTTCCGTTGAAACCTATTTTCCTGCCATAATCACGTGCCATGGAGAGCATCATTCCCATATGTTCCAGCTCTCTTTTCATATTCGTATTGTGAAGGCTCATATAACCTTCCCTTCCACCCCAGAATACATAGTTTTCTCCACCTAAGGCAACAGTTGCAGCAATTGCATTCTTTAGCTGCACCGCTGCATTTGCAACTATAGTAAAATCAGGATTTGTAGCAGCACCATTCATATATCTGTGGTTCGAAAAGAGATTTGCAGTTCCCCAAAGCAGTTTAACTCCGGTTTGTTCCTGCATTTTTTTCATAACAGGTAGAATCTTTTCGAGTCGTTTCTCGATTTCGAAAACTGTTCCATCACCGACAATATCAGTATCATGAAAACAATAATACCCGGTGCCAATTTTAGTGAAAAACTCAAATGCAGCGTCGAGCCTCTGTTTTGTCTTATCATCATTGGCTGCATCTTTCCACGGATAGAACCTTGTAGCGTTGCCAAACGGATCTGAACCATCACCGCAGAATGAGTGCCAGAAGGCGATCGCAAAACGAAGATGGTCTTTCATCTGTTTGCCCCCCACTTCCTCTTCCGGATTATACCATCTGAAGGCCAGAGGATTTTTCGATTTTTTACCCTCGTATTCAATCTTCCCTATGCCGGGATATGCCACTTTTTTTCCTTTGTAAATCATAATAAATATGTTTATGTGAAATTATTGAAAAAACCGTTAACTGCAAAGGTCGCAAAGTTTGTGCAAAGCACGCAAAGAAAAATCAAATATTTAAAGCTCTGAGAGCAATTTCTTCCAATTTAAATATGCCTTTTCATAGTCACCTGATCTTGACTTATCCGGTTCTGTAACACTAACAGCCACAAGTCCTTTAAATGCCTCTTTTTCAGACTTATAATAACCGCAACCAATACCTGCGCCTCTTGCAGAGCCTATTGATCCATCGGTATTATAAAGATGTATTACTGTTCCGGTTATGCATGATAGAACCTCCCGGAAAACCTCGCTAAGGAACATATTGGCTTCCCCGGCTCTTATCACCTGAGGATCAATTCCGACCTCCTTCATAATATCCAGACCATACCTTAATGAAAATGCAATTCCCTCCTGCGCTGCTCTGAACATATGGGCATTGGTATGAATGTTAAAGTTTAATCCTGCAATCCTTGCCCCTGTATCCTTATTACCAAGCATTCTTTCAGCCCCATTGCCAAAGGGCAGTATACATAATCCATCCGATCCCGGGGCAATTTTTTCAGCCATATTATTCATATCATTATAAGACAGGTCACTGCCACTATTTCGTCTCAGCCACGAATTGAGTATCCCTGTTCCGTTTATGCATAAAAGCACACCCAGCCTGGTTTGGGCCTGATTGTGATTTACATGTAAAAATGTATTGACCCTCGAAAGATCATCATATTTCTTTTTATCAGTGACACCATAAATAACACCTGATGTACCTGCTGTTGCAGCAACCTCACCCGGGTTAAGGACATTCAGTGAAAGTGCATTATTAGGCTGGTCACCTGCTCTGTATGAAACAGGTATTCCTTCCGGTAATCCTAATTCCTTCGCTGAAGATTTCAGAAGCAGCCCGCTTATAGAGAATGACGGGGCAGGTTCCGGTAAAAGACCGGAATTGAAACCATAAAATCTCATCAATTCTTCAGATACTCTGTTCATGGAAAAATCCCAGAAGATTCCTTCTGAAAGTCCGGTAAATGAGGTACTTAATTTTCCGGTTAGTCTTAATGCGATATAATCGCCCGGTAACATTACTTTGTGGATCCTGGAAAACAGATCCGGCTCATACTCCTTAACCCATGCAAGTTTTGAAGCAGTAAAATTCCCGGGAGAATTTAGAAGATGAGAAAGGCACCAATCCTTGCCTAATGAGTTCAAAGCTTTTTCACCATATCCTACCGCCCTGCTGTCACACCAGATTATGGAATTACGCAAAACTTTATTGTTTTTATCAACTGCAACAAGTCCGTGCATCTGATAGGAAATACCTATCGCACCAATTTTATCTTTCTTTTGCCCGAGTTTATGGGTGCATTCATTAATCGCAGCTTTAAGGTTTGTCCACCATGTTTCAGGATCCTGTTCCGCCCATCCGGGTTTCAGTGCAATTATTTTCATTTCATCCGAAGGAGAATAAGCCGTTGCAAGACATTTCCCCGACTCACCGTCAATAACCGAAGCCTTAACAGACGAGCTACCAAGATCAATTCCGAGTAATAACATATTTAATAGTAATTTTAATTTTTGCTCTCGGTGTAACTCTGTGATCCCGATAGCTATCGAGACTCTGTGTTCCTCTGTGATAGTTCTTAAACTTTTAGTTACACAGAGAAACACAGAGAAGCACTGAGAGACACACAGTATAAATTTAATAAGATTTATCGGATAAACCAAGACTTAGTCTTATGCTTATTGTTTTCTTCGCTCTCTTATGCTACGATAAACGCAATCATCCTGATTGCACATTCCGCAGGTATATGGATTGTTTTTGACATTCTCCCCGACACCAATAAAACCACTTATAGATTTCACTGGATCCATGAGTGCAGATGGAGTTAGTTTAATTCCGCAGTAGTTTTCAGGAATAAGCTGAAATAATGTATGCTGCTCTGCTACATCCCAGCCACAATAACCCGGGCTATAACGGTTAGTAATTTTTTTCCCTGAATCAAGCATAGTTTTTTCAAGTTCTGCCTGCATAAGATCTGCCGCTGCATCAACTATCTCACTGCCAATAACATCATAGATATAACCTTTTAAAAAATCTCTTTCCTGCATTGCCTTTCTGCTGCGTACTCCAATCTCCTTTCCGGCCGTACAAAGAAAAATCGCCACAGAATCAGATTTTCTTATCTGACCAAAAACAATTTTTTTTATCTGAAATTTGATTTTATTAATTTCAACCGATTTTGTGCCAACATCAAACCGAACATCATCAAAAATCGTGAATTGAGCTTTTATATTGCAAATTTTCTGAGATTCTGTCAGTGTTTCTTCGATCAGAGTTGTGACAAGCTCCCGGTCGTCTCCCTCCTTATATCCTAAAACAGTCTCAATCATGAAACCACTCAGTTTCAAATCTTTAAAATCTATATCCAATGTCTTGCTTATCATACTTATCCGGTCATCCTAATTTTTTATTTAACTCCGAAGAACTCAACGGTTTTCACAAAGGCTGTTAAAAAAAAATATCATTGATTTTCATTATGTACTTTGAGTTCTTCCCCACCGAAGCAAAAGCGCTGGTGGGCTTTATGAACTTTGCGGTTAATCCTTCCTTTTTCCCAACCCAGATTCTATTACAATTCTCTGAACAACTGATTCCCAGCTCAATGTCATAATATGTATGCCATTTATCCCCTGTTTTCGTTTAACAGAGTCAATCACTTCAAGTGCTATCTGAACTCCTTCTTCGGAAGCAGATTCTCCTGCCTTTTCCATCCTCTTCATAATTTTTTCAGGCATACTTACCCCCGGGATGTTCGCATGGAGATATTGAGCAATTTTTAAGCTTTTAAGAGGTGCAATACCTATCAGGATAAATACCTTATCAAGAATATTTCTTTTATCGAGCTGTTCAAGCCACAAGTCAAGTCTTTCCGGTTCAAAAACAAGGTTTGTCTGGAAAAACTGGGCTCCGGCATTAATCTTTTTATTATCCTTAATCGCCTGTAATATCGGATCTGATGCAAATGGAGAAGTTGCAGCCCCCAGAAACAATTTAGGGGGATTTTTGAAAGTTCTGCCGTCCAGATAGACTCCATCATCTCTCATTTTCCGGAGAATCCAAAGCATTTGTACAGAATCAATATCAAGTATATTCAGATTACTTGTCGGAGATGGACCTACAAACGAATTATCTCCAGTCACACATAGAACATTTTTAATTCCTAAGGCATTTGCCCCGAGAATAGTCGATTGAAGGCCGGTCCTTGTTGTGTCGCGGGCAGCAATCTGGAATACAGGTTCGGATTCCTGATCGATAGCCACCTTACAACAGGCAATGCTTGACATCTTAGGCCGGGCAGAAGAGGAATCTGTAAAATTGATTGCGGTTATATATGGCTTCACTAATCCTATGTCCCTGAGAAGCTTATCTGTTCCAGCACCAAGGGGCGGAGTCACTTCGGTGGCTACAACAAATTCACCTTTACGAAATCGCCTTTCAAGGTCAGACACAGGTTCTCCGGAAGGTGCTGCATGATATTCATCATCACCGTGCCACCATTCCGGCTGGCGGATAGTTTTGAAAACACTATCCCAAACTTCAGATTTTTTTACTTTGTCCTTTGAAACTATTCCACCAATGAACTTTCCGGTACCAACCTTTTTAATCTGACGGACTACGTCACCCCAGGTCTCCGTTCCAACTTTATTCCAATCCAGTGGTGGTAAAATCTCAAGAAGTGTCTTCTCGCGACCGGTCTTATGCGCTCTTTTATAAATTGAGTACCAGATGCACCTGCGTGTCTCGTCGACATAACAATTTTTTTCGGGAGTAATTCCTCCGCAAGGACCATTTCTCATCCCTTTGGGACATTCCATCGGACAAATTAATGCTGTTTCCTGGAGAAGACAATTACCACACATACGGCACCCAAACAGAGGTCCTTTTACGCAAATCTCAATCTTTGCAAGAAGTCTTTTGCCAAATGTTTCTTTTTTAAACGGGAAAAAAGCTGGCTGCCATCTGCGGGCAGGTTTAATAACTGACATATTTTGATTTTGAACTAAAGCTACAAATTAACAGTAAGTTACATCCGGTTTTGAAAATACTCTACAAATCTGACGGCAAAATCGTCTCTTCCTAAAACCAGGTCAGAAGCCCGGACTGCAGCTGTTATTTTTCCCGGATTAGCAATCGGACATGTCAGACCATTAAGAATCGCCAATGACATAAATGCCGAGTTAAGATCTTCCCTTCCCGGCAAGCCGAAGGAGATATTACTTGCACCCATGGTTATATTGAGTCCAAGTTTCTGATGGACAAGCCTGATAGTTTCAAGAGTTACTATACAGGCTTTTGAGTCAGCGCTGACTGCCATTGCCAATGGATCAATTATCACATCTTCCTCTTTAATTCCTGCTTTGACAGCCCTTTCAAGAATCTTTTCAGCTATAGCCAGTCTTTTTTCAGGATCATGAGTTATACCATAGTCATCCATTGTCAACCCTATAATTGCAGCTTTATATTCTTTTGCAATATAGAGCAGCGCTTTCAATGATTTCTTTTCCCCATTGACTGAATTGATAAGGCATTTACTGCCGGCTGCTTTTAATGCTGCTTCAATTGCCCTGGGATTTGGAGAATCGAGGCATAACGGAATGTCAAAACTTCCTCTGATCGCCAGAACTGTCTCGGGCAGAAGCTTAACATCATCAACTCCTGGGAAACCTATGTTTACATCAAGGACATCTGCTCCGGCCTTGATTTGACTTTCAGCAAGTTCAAGAACATAATCAAAGTTCCCTTCCTGCAAAGTGGATATAAGTTTTTTTCTCCTTGTGGGGTTTATACACTCGCCTATGATAATTACGGGGCCATTGGTGTCAATAGTTACTTCATTGTTAATTCCACGGAGTATTGTCTTCATTTTTTCAAACCATTCAATTAAGAAACAAGTTGCTTCAGATAATTGACTGCTCCCTGAGGATCAGGAGAATAGAAATCTGCACCTATTTTTTCACAATATTCCTTAGTTACAGGAGCCCCGCCAATAAGAATTTTCGATGCTGAATACTTTTCCTTTATAGCCGTAACTATTTTTTTCATATTTTCCATTGTCGTAGTTAGCAACGCTGACAAACCGACAACCGCATCCGGATGTTCATCCATGGCTTTCAGAAACTTTTCTGCTCCTGCATCTACCCCGAGGTCGATAACTTCCCATCCACTTCCTTCTATCATCATTGCAACAAGGTTTTTTCCAATGTCATGCAGGTCGCCTGATACTGTTCCTATAATAAACTTCCCTTTCCTTTTCGTTTCACCCGATTGAAAAAATGGTTTAAGATGCATCATAGCACTGTTCATAGCTTTTGCTGACATCAACATCTGCGGAACATAAATCTCTTTTTTGCTGAACTTATTACCAACATTAGCCATTGCAGGAATTAGAGCGTTTTCAAGGATTTCATCAGGTCTTACTCCCTCGTCCAGAGCTCTTTTTGTGAGTTCATCAGCACCATCCTGATCCCTCATATTTGGAGGGTACGGAGATGTTTTGTTAATCTTCCCAAATTCGACACATTGTGCTATTCTACCGAGTATTTCATTCATATTTTTGTATTTTAAGATCCGGAATCTGATTTTTATTGATAATGGAAAGGTTATGCATTTAAAATTACTACCAAAATAATTCAATATTTTATGTTTGCAGCCAAAATTAAATAATAAATTATGCCCTGCAACCGATTGCAGATCTTTTTAGTTGCTCATGTTAAAGTCAGTATTAAATAAACCAAATCTGATCAGTACTAATATTTTGATCATTATGCTACTACTATGTTATACAAAATATATATCTTTAAATCTGTCATTTATAAGGCGGAACCCCTGAACCGGTAACCAGTAATCAGAAACAAAATATTATAACTTTAAAATTGATCTTTAACTATGAAATCCTTAATTATCCTTATGCTAAGTAGTTTATTAAATATCGCTTCAGCTCAGAATACCCCTGTGGGAATATTTCAGTCAAATTCCGATATAGGAAATCCTAAAAAAACCGGCTCAGCCATATATAATCAGGCTGATCAGAGCTACACCCTGAAGGGAGGCGGATATAACATCTGGTTTGCGAGAGATGAATTTCATTATTTATTCAATAAAATAAAAGGTGATTTTATTCTGACTGCAAATTTCGAATTTGCAGGAAAAGGTACTAACCCGCACAGGAAATCAGGTTGGATGGTGCGGGAAACAACAGATGAAAAATCATCTCATATTTCTGCTACGCTTCATGGCAGCGGATTAACTGTTCTTCAATGGAGATTATCGGCAGGAGCTTCAATGAGAGATCCTCAGGATGAAATATTTGCAAAGGATTCATCTTATAATGTTATCCAGATTGAAAGAGCCGGAAAGAATATTATAATGAGGGCTGCGCACAATGGCAAACCACTTGAGACAATAGGCTCTCATGTAATGGAAAATATGCCTGATGAAGTTCTGGTGGGACCGTTCATCTGTTCACACGATTCCGATATAGTAGAAGCGGTAAAAATATGGAATGTAAGGATTGACCAGCCCGTTGCCGATAACTATGATCCGGGAAAATCCGGATATCTTGGCTGCAGGCTGGAGACGATGAATGTTTTTGACGGAAGAAGAAGAGTCATTTTCGAAAAAGGCAGCAGGTTTGAAGCACCCAACTGGATGCCGGACGGGAAAAAACTTCTTTTCAATATGGATGGTTCATTATTTAAAATTCCTGCCGATGGCGGAGAGCTTGAAAAACTTAATACAGATTTTGCCAATAATATCAATAATGATCATTGTATTTCATTTGATGGGAAACTGCTTGGTATAAGTCATTCAAGACAGGCCTTGCCCGGTGGTGGCTCAACTGTTTATGTTCTTCCGCTTGAAGGCGGTGTTCCAAAGCTGATTACCGAGAATACTCCCTCTTACCTGCATGGATGGGCTCCAAATAATAAAGAACTAGTATATGTAGCCATGCGAAATGGCAAGACGGTTTATAATATATACCGAAATTCAATTGAAGGTGGAAAAGAGATCGCATTAACGGATATCACGGCCGGTCAACATGTTGACGGTTGCGAATATTCACCTGACGGAAAATACATCTATTATAACGGCCATTATTCAGGTACCATGCAAATCTGGCGGATAAAACCTGATGGAACAGGCAGGGAACAATTAACATTTGACAATTATAATAACTGGTTCCCTCATATCTCCCCTGATGGAAAATGGATGCTAATCATTTCATTCCCTCCTGATATTGACCCGAACAGCCACCCGTCTTATAAACGTTGTATGTTAAGAATTTTGCCAGTTTCAGGCGGAGATCCCAGGGTATTAGCCTACCTGTATGGCGGACAGGGAACAATCAATGTTCCATCGTGGTCACCTGACAGTAAGCAGATAGCATTTGTAAGTAATTCAGGGAAATAACCCCCTACATTAATACAAAATCTTTTACTATTATTTCTCCATAAACCGTATCCTGGAATGGTTTCCCGTTTTTAATTCCAACATTCCCGAAACCGGTTTCTGTTGAAATAAAACTGGTAAAATCACCTATCTTTCCATCAATGAACATCTCCTGCGTTACTGCATCATACCTTACCCCGGTTAACCCCTGCAGCATGCCATAACTCGACATTGCCCTGGCATACCAGTGTCCGCATTCATATTCATCAAATGGATTTCTGATTCTGCCATCATATCTGCTTCGACAAGCACGAACTATCTCAAGCGCTTTCTCTGTTTCACCAATCATCAGGAGGTGAGAAGCTACCTGATATTCTATACCGGTCCAGACTTCATTACTGTAAACAAATGGCAATGATAGCATCTCTCCTTTAGGCCATGTACACAAAAGAAGCCCGCCTTCATTTCCAAGTGCATAGGAAGGACGCTGGGGATTTGAGTGATCAGAAAGGTCCGTTCTGAAATTGTATTTATAGACAGATTTAAGATGGCTGGCAATCTTTAATGGATCGACAATATTTTTCAAACCACACACCTCAGCTATCCATATTCCAAGAACTCCGTCAGACAGACATCCTTTGCCGTACTGATATTTTGGTCCCTCTTTCTGTAATAATTCCTTTGCCTCCTCTGAATAATCAGAATTCCAGGCTCCTTTAGATGCTGCAACAGGATCGGGTGCATTTAAACCCTTCCACTGAATTTTCTGTATAAAATACTCACCATCATAGAGTTCTGTCTCAAGTGTTTTTCTGCCCTTTTCATACAGTGATTGATACTTTTGTACATCTTCTCCAAGAAACTTTCCCAACTCAGAGATAGCTTTTAGTGCTCCGAGATAAAAGCCGGTACACATACCGTCAGGACCCCAGAATTCTATATCATACGTATTATGATGAGGTTCCTCGAGTGTCCCTGTTGATCTTGGGTCCCAGGTTCGGATACAATAGTCCATACTTGTTGCAACATGCGGGTACAGTTTTTTCATCCACTCGCTGTCCCCGCTTATTCGCCAGTCGCGGTACATTTTCATTATTCCTCCCAACTGCCCGTCAGATGCTGCATAAAAAGTTGTTGCAACAGGTCTTATTGGAAGGGCAGATCTGAAAGTCTGATGACCCTCCTTATCCTGACTCGGGAAAAACTCTGTCTCACGCATTGTACGCTCCAGTTTAGGAAAGAGATGAGGTACTGCCTGGGCATAGTTCCAGACGTGAGTACATGAACCCTCGCAGCATCCGGAATTATCACCGCATCCTTCCCAATTCCACAATTTCCCGTCAGTTTGTCTTAACACAGTCGGAGATTTAAGTATAGCCAGATTTGCAGCAATTGCCTCAATAATTTCACCGGGAAGTGTGGTATTATAGAAAGAGTCTTTAAATAATCCGGATTTATTTCGAAGATCATTATAATTTGTTTTCCAGTAGTTTACAATTTCATCTACCCCTTTAAATTTTTCTGAATACCAGGGTTTATAAAAAGGATCTTTACAGGAACAACTCTTCTCAGTACACTTCTCTTCATCTTTTTCTTCCGAATCCTTTCCATATTTAAGATCTGTATCCGGAACATACCACGCCATCATCACTTTTATGACCTTTGTTTCTCCTGCATTCAGTGCTAAAGGGATGAATAATGATGCGCCGGGAGCTCCTTTTTCAACAGGGTCTTTCTGCCGGGTCTCTCCTTTCATGATTGTTCCCCAGGTAATTGTAAGAGGGTCCCACCAACCGCCTCTGAACCAACAATGATCAACGATTGTCCCGGGTTCATTTGTGAAAATTGCAAAATCCCCCCTGGTTTCAGGCTTATTCTTAACACCCTCTTCGGAAAGGATAAATCCATTTGAAGCAGCTCTTATTTTATTGATGCCATTTGTCTGGCTCATGAAATTTCTTGAATTATAAGAAAAGAAAGCTTCAATCCTTGAGTCTCCTTTATTTCTGAACGAATATTCAAAAGCTCCGACTGGCAGACTTGAGTTATCAGCATCAGTTGGGATAAAAGGACTCCATCCGGTTAACTGTATATCAAGCGGGATATCGTTATCCTGCATTTCTATAACAGCAAACGGAAACCTGGCGGTAAATCTCGTGTTCTGAAACCGTGGTAAACCATAACTTGCCCCCCCTGATCCATTTGCTGAATCGGGCTGGCCGAATTTCTTCCAATCCGGAACCTGACCTTCCAGAACTTTTGTGCCGTTTTTTAATCCTTTCACCGATATCGCTGCAAACATGCAGGGCTCATTAAAAACTTCCGGACGGTTATGGACAGACATATGTGATATACCTCCGGTACCTTCCAGACAGAACATCCCTGCGCCGATTCCTCCAACAGGAAATGCAATCCGATCGAGATATTTCCCGGAATAATACCCGTTATATTCATGGCTGACTGCTTGTTTTTTACTTTCAGTTATGGTGCTTTCCCCAGCACAGGAAGTTAAAAGATTTGCAGAGCTGATTGTACCGATACCCGCCAGTGTGGTATTGGTGATAAATCTCCGGCGGGTTAGTCCTTTTTTGTTTTTCATTCCTATATAGTATATTCAAAATTGAGAAATAAAGAGATAAAGCTGGTAACCTTATAAAATTATGAAAAAGAGTTAATATCGGGGCAGATTACAATTAAATAAAAAAAATAGCTATTTTTCGGCAGGGAAGAAATATCCTTTTATAATGCGTTCACGACTTTACGCGGTTATTTCGATTATAATATTTGGCATACTCTATTGCTATACTGCAATCGGAGTATTTATTGTTTTAATTCTCACCTTATTACAATTGAAAAAACCGATCCGTTTTCTCTTTCAGATGTGGGCAAAATCAGTTTTCATGATTATGGGAAAAAAATTCCTTGTTTTTGGAAAGGAAAACATTAAGAAAGGAGAAAGATATATTCTGGTAGCCAACCATGCCAGCCTTTTTGATATCGTCGCAATAACATCATTTTATCCCGGAATATCGTGGTTTGGACATGAACGACTTCTTAAAGTTCCTCTTTTCTGCAGTTTATTGAAAATGATGGACTATGTCCCTTTTAAAGAACCAACCTATAGAAACACAAAAGAGATGATTGATCAGCTTATTCATAAATCTAAATATCAATCAGTTGCAATCTTTCCGGAAGGAACGAGGACACTTAACGGGAAAATCAATCAATTCTATAGAGGATTCATTTACCTGTTCAGGACCAGAGATATTGAAATATTACCTGTTACGCTGAACGGGTTCTATAAATTAAAACCCAAAAACAGGTTTTATATCAACTTCGATTCAAAACTTGACGTAGTTATTCATAAACCTATAAAAAGAGAAGAGTTAATTGGAAAGAATGACAGTGAAATAATTGAAACAGTTAAAACTGTTATTGAATCGGCTTATCATTAATATGAAAGTAGAAATACATTTGAATTATTAAAATTTCTAAATTATAGAAAAGTTCTGATATGGATAACGTAAAGAAGGAGTGGGTTTTTATCGTTAACCCGATAGCCGGGAATGGGTTTGGAAAAGCGATCTTCCCCAAACTCAAGGAAATGATTCAAAAACATAATGTTGATGCAGAAATTGTTTTTACGGAAAGAAGCGGGCATGCGACGGAATTATCAGAGCAGTACTTCAAAAGAGGATTCAGGTATATTATTGCAGTTGGCGGTGACGGAACTTTTAATGAAATGTGCCAGCCCCTGGTTAATAAAAAAGATGTTACAACCGGGATAATTTCTGCCGGTACAGGAAATGACTTCATCCAGATTCTCGGTTTTCCCAACCGGTTTGGAGAAAGGGATTGGGATATCTTTTTTAACAAAAACGTGATTGCTATGGACGCCGGATCTTGTAATGGAATGATCTTTCTTAATGGCATGGGGCTGGGATTTGATGCACAGGTGGCAGCTGAAAATTATACAGAACCGGGGAAAGTTAAAAGAGGAAGTAAATATAAATATATCTGGCATATTGTTAAGACCCTCCTGTTCTTCAGGGAAAAAAGAATGACTGTTATCACCGGGACGGGCAGACATGAAACAGATTGTTTTATTAACACAATTGCAATTGGCAGAAGGTTCGCAGGTGGCTTCTACCTGACCCCAAATGCTATTGCAAATGACGGATTATTAGATGTTTGCATGATTAAAAAACTATCTCTTTTTGAAAGATTTTCTATTCTTCTTAAAGTACCTGAAGGAAAACATACGGCTGACAAGAGAGTAAATTATTACCAGACAAAAGAAATTAATATTGAATTTCCGGAAGTGGTCCCTTTTCATGTGGATGGTGAATTGTACTTTTCCGACAGATTTGCCGTAACGCTTTTGCCCGGGGCATTAAAAATAATATACAATCCTGATGGAAACCATTTCTTCAAGAGATAGAATTATCACCAAAAGCTATATTGCATTCTTTGACCTTGACCTGACAATAACTAAATCAATCAGTGGAAAAGCTTTAGCCAGGGGAGGCTACAGGAAAGGGCTTCTTACAAATTGGAATTTCTTAAATGCCATTCTTCTTTCCCTTGAATCCCGGCTTAGACTCAAAGATCAGCTGAAAATATTAGATGAGATGGTTAGCTGGGTTAAGGGCATTCCTGAAAATTCGATGGTTGAAATGTGTTCCGAGGTTTTCCGGGATGTACTTCTTCCGTCAGTTTATAAAGAGGCAATATCTGAAATAGAATTCCATAAATCGAAAAATGCCAAAGTGGTGATCCTCTCTTCAACCTTGAAAACTGTCTGCCAGGAAATGGCTAAAAACCTCAATATTGATGATTTCATCTGTTCCGAACTTGAAGTTAAGAACGGATATCTGACCGGTCGCCCGCTTGGTCATCTCTGCTTTGGTGAAGAAAAAGCTATAAGGTTACTGGCGTATTGTGAAAAAAATAACTGCTTACCATCTGATGCCTGGTACTATAGTGATTCATTTTCAGACTTATCTGCATTCATCGCTGTCGGGAATCCGGTTTGTGTCAATCCCGATAAAAAGCTTAAAAAAGCAGCAATAAAAAGAAACTGGAAAATTCTGAACTGGATAACTTAATTCACCTCAAGTTTCTGCCAATCAGGAAGTTTAGGAAATTTAGCATGAGGTTCTGTCTGGTACCAGAAACAGGTCGAAGCGATATCTGATTGTTGTTTAAGGTATCTTCCTCCCTTATGCCAGCCGAGATCCTGAATTGTGATTTTAAGATCAGATTCAAAACGGACAGGATCCATAATATGCCATCTGTAGAGACCAAAACGTTGCATTACATTGTAGTGCCCATCGCCGCGGATAACCTGGTGCAACCCTGAATAGGGAGTACAGAATTCCGTATAGGCAGTTTCCTCATTCCCCTCGGTATTCTTCTTATTGGTATCAAAATCATAGGAACCGCAGAAATAATCTTCTGTGCCAGTTCCGCATATAGTCGGGAATTTGCTATCTCCATCAATGTAAAACTTTATTTCACCTTCTCCCCACCAGCCGTTATTATTAACTCCCAAAGCAATGTATACTCCAACATATTGACCTTTCCCTTTAATTCCATCATTAATTGTATAAACAGATGTTTCATCAGGATTTGCTCTGCGGAACTGGGCATGAAAATACCCCGCATCGGCAGGCACTTCCGTCAGTGTATAATCGATCTGATAAAACAGTGTCATTGCATCAGCATCATCAATATTTTCCATTGTTATCCTGCACTTTTTTCGGAACGGCATCACCCAATATGAATTAAAAGCGCTTCCCGGGTTGACACAGATAACTGATGAGACGAGAGGAGAATATTTATTCCATCCCATCCCAAAAAAATCGCCAACCGGGCATTCCACCGATGGATCTGTTTCATCATCCCAATAGATTCGAAGTATTGAGAATCGCCAGTTTCCGGTTGGAGTCATCCAGATGTGCTGTATGGCACCAGGGCCTTCAATCTCTGCCATTTTGAAGGTTTCTCCCGGCTTAATTATTACATAAGGATTAACTTTCCATTCCTG